>Ga0208029_1000680_pt1 | contig 19061 bp, 18 predicted proteins | sample MalvireepMed_s12_FD_184242 | JGI IMG/M metagenome (GOLD analysis project Ga0208029, IMG submission 184242) | Marine viral communities from the Global Malaspina Expedition - Malaspina viral metaG DeepMed_s12 (SPAdes) (version 2) | ecosystem: Environmental > Aquatic > Marine > Oceanic | place... | reverse complement strand
GCGCCCCAATAATCTAAAGTGGCACTAGCGTGTTTAGCGTTCCAATAATTATTATCATACCTCAATATTACTATGTTCTTAGCTACAGACCCTTCGTGCTCCAAGGTACCGTAAAATATATACCCATTATTTGAAGTGTTGTCTCCCACATTGTTATAATAATACGTATTGTTGTATGAAAAAGACCCAAACGAAGTATCCGAATGATGAATAAAAAGATCTGCGCTTGACCCACTAGTATTGTTAAAAATAAAATTATTAGTAAAATTCACAGAGCTGCGATTTCTCATCACGTAAACATCTGTGGAGGCACCAGATGTGCTTCCAAAATTGTGTATTAAGCAGTTCTGAACAAAGCCACCAGAGAGTCCCGTATTAAACTTAAGTCCGTATGTACCGCTATCGTTACCATTTATTTCTAGCCAAGATACAGTAACGTTGCTTTCATAGATATCCATAATATAAGAAGCGCCTGAGGGCTTGACGAGAGCTCCTGACCCAATTGTTCCATCGTGCCTATCTGATGGGGCGGCAGTAATGGTTATGCTCGAAAGGTCAAATGTTCCAGTAATAGATACATTCTCACTAAAATCACTATCGGCATAGCAGTTCCCCTCAGCGTCGTCTCCAGACGCATAAATACTAGTATCGGATAAATCAGACTCCCACGCAGCTATACTGCTGTAGTCTCGCCCTGTTGCGCCTATCGATCTTGCTACATTGGCCATATGCTTATCCCTTTATACTAAATTCTTATGAACCATAAAAGTATGGACATCACTAAAATAGGTGGTAGCCCCAATCACGAGTTTTCCCTGAAGTTTCCAAGTTCCCGGAGAAGACAAGTCTCCAGAAACTGTTACATATTTAGCTTTTCCATCAGTACCAGTATTAACAAGAACGCCAGTTTTTGATAGTGTCGCATCGTCGGGCCCCTGAAGCATTATAGTAATAGTGGCAGAGCTAATATCAACAACAGAGCCGTCGTCTTTGAACGTTAGTTGGAACGTAGTCCCTATATCGTTAACATGTATTTCGTTAGATGCCATAGTTACCCCTCAAATATTCTTAATGTTTCTATGCTAGCGTCCACATTTTTTGCTGTATTAATAGACGCAATCTTGCCTATATCCGTATTGATATACACAATAAACTCTTCGGTATCTGGGAATTGACTTATTTTTCCAGCAACCGAAATGCTAGAGCTAGTAAGCAATGAAGCTGCGCCAAGGATGTTATCGGAGACGGTACCAGCAGCAGATATGGTTGCACTAGCGGTCAGGCTAGAGGCGGCAAACCTTTTAGCTGTTCCTGTCGTTGAGGTAGAGATTGAACCCGATATAGAAGCAGATCCAAGCCTCTTGACCATCGCCTCTGCTTTGGTAACTGAGATTGTTGCCGTTATAGATGCCTCGCCAGTGTTCTTAGCTTTCGCCGTAACAGAGACCGAGATAGAGCCCGAGATAGATGTAGCTGCGCTTTTCTTGGTCGATCCAGCAGCAGAAACGGCGACTGATGCCGAAATGCTGGCAGCCCCTGAAACAGTTGTCGTGCTAACTACTGGTACGGAGGAAAAAGGCGCCGATGAAAATGGGGCTGCTGAAAAACTCATTTATAGCCCCCTTTTAGTTAAGATGTTACCAATCGCTTAATGTTATATACACAACGTTTAATCTACAAATAATAAAAATGCCGGATTCGATACCGCCGCTCCCGCCTCTGTATAATCTATCACTAGCTTAACGGCGTCCGCCCCGCTGCTTACCTCGTGAGCCTTTATATTCAGCGACCAAGAATCCATCATGTCTGCGTCTGTTGGGTCCATTAAAAGGATGGTAATATTATTGGACCCAGCGTCCCAGCCACTAACATTAATGACTTCATCTATGACATCAGTGAAGTCGGCAGAGTCGAGGAAGTCGCTGGAGGTAGACGTTGCCAGATTCCACGTCGCATAATTCGTTGTTCTATCACCTTGGGCGTCTGTCATTTCGCTATCACTGGTAATAGCTGCCGAACTAGCAATGTCTTCGGCATATATTCTGCACGACTTACTGCTGTAAGAGTAGTTAGCGCCCAGCTTGTACTGAAGTTTGGCCGAATTAATGGTAGCGGTCGAAGGGATATCTACGCCCAAGAATCGGAAGTAGCAGGTTACGTCTTGGGGGCTGCCGCCTTCCGTGTCTTCGCTTCCTACATAAACCGAGTTGCCGGTATTGTTGAAGGACCACTCATACTGCATACTATCCCATTGTCTATAGCCATCGTCTTGATTGGCTTCTACCTGTACCGTTAATACTGTCATTATATATTTTGTCCTACTACGAATCCATCATATGTATCTGTTCCCGTAACAAGAAATCCAACCACATCTGCCTTATTTGCCGTAGTAGTCAAGGTGGGAGCAGAACCTCCAGCCCATTTAATTGTACTAAACCAAGTGACTGTCCTACTGCCAGTGGCGTCTTGCTGTATTCTAATCATAAATTTCTGACCCGCTGTTTCATTTGATATAGCGAACACTCTATTTGCACCCAGAGTAACCGTATGCACGTTTGCTTCATTTACATCAAACGTAATTGTAGCCCCGTCTGAATTGGCTTTAAGGGCGGGCTTGGTTGCTTTAGAAAAGGTAACAGCTCCGGTAGAAGCGATAGAAATAGCATCGGTATCAGAAGCAGAACCAATATTTCCTCCGTCGGCAACAACCACGCTTGTTAGAGTTCCTACCGATGTAATCGCTGATTGGGCAGCTTGTGTAACAGTCAGAGCGGTACCGCTTGCGTTGCCCGTAACGTTGCCGGTCAACGGCCCACTAAATCCGGCGGCCGTAAGAAGCCCCGTGCTAGGATTATATGTTAATCCTGTGTCAGTCTCGGCGCCCTGAGATCCCGTCGCCCCGTCTACAAAGAGCGGATAAACGGTTTCATCGGCAGTATTGTTGGCACTGACCGTAATGCTGGTTGCCTCTGTGGCGGTGGCGGCGTTTCCAGTACAGCTACCCGAACTGCCGGAGGCATTTCCAGTTAAAGCTCCAACGAATGTAGTTGCCGTAACAGTGCTGGAGTTTGGGTTATAGGTAAACGCTCCCGTATCATCAAGTAATGCGTTACTCTCGTCGTGAAACGTTACTGGAAAAGCGGTGTCTGCTGTTGAGTCTGTTACCGTAACCAATCCGGCTGTTAGACTCGCTGCGGTTCCGCTTGCGTTGGTAGCGACTAATGCTGATGGCGTCCCTAGTGCTGGTGTAACTAAAGTAGGGCTAGTGGCAAACACTAACGCCCCACTACCCGTCTCGTCTGATATTACCCCCGCCAACTGCGAAGATGTAGTAGCCGCCATAACTGAAAGGTTATTGCTAGTATAAACACCGTTTGTTACTGTCGCGGCGTTACCCGTACAGCTACCAGAACTACCGGATGCGTTACCAGTCAAGGCGCCAGCAAAGACTGTAGAGGTAACTGTTCCTGTGCTTGGATTGTAAGTTAGTGTTCCATCGGACTCCAGACCCAAATTACCGCCGTCTACGTCACCGCCTGCGGCAAAAATAATTGCGTTGTCTTCATTTGTGCTTTCGTTGTCTGTAATCGTAACAGTGGTGGCTACCGTGGCGGTTCCAGCAGTTAGGCTAGCGGCAGTTCCGCTTGCATTAGTGGCAACCAACGCCGATGGTGTCCCTAGTGCGGGTGTTACCAGCGTTGGGCTAGTAGCAAACACCAACGCCCCACTACCCGTCTCATCTGATATTACTCCCGCTAACTGAGCAGATGTTGTGGCAGCCATAACCGAAAGGTTATTGCTAGTATAAACGCCATTTGTTACTGTCGCAGCGTTACCTGTACAGCTACCAGAACTACCAGACACATCGCCAGTTACATTACCAGTGAGAGGGCCAGCAAAAGCGTCGGAAGTTACAGTACCATCAAACCAAGCATCTTTAAACTCCAAAGCGTCTGTTCCAAGGTCAACAATATTGTTGGCTCCCGGCGTTAATGCTCCGTCAGTTAAAATTAATTGTTTTTCATTTCCTGCATAAAAGTTAATTGTGTTAACATCTTCAAAATCAATCTTAGTCTCATTATCTTCACCGATTTTAAGGTCGGTAGCAAGTATAGACGTTACAGTAGTTAAAGCAGCATCTAAGTCAAACTCTAGTGTATTAAGCGTTAAACCATCACCCGCCGTGTATGTAGTGTTGGCGGCGGCTATGGTAATACTGTCTGTCGCTGCTACCGTGGTAATAGTAACATTTGAACCCTCAACAAGGTTAAGGGTATCGGTTGCGGACTCAGCAACAACGCTATCTTGACCAGAAACAGCAATCGTTTCAAAACTATTTGAGGCAGATCCTCCACTTACTGTTTGCCAGCTACAGGTTCCATCGCCATCAGCCCTTAAATACTTAGTTGCGGCTTCTGGGCCTGTGGATTTTATTTCTGTACCCTCTATGTCAATGTAGGCTCCATCAATTGCAGTTCCCTGCCACACGCCAGTGCCAATAGTGCCAACGGTTACAAGGTTTGCCGCAGATGTAATAGAGGCCTGCGTGCCACCAGTGACAGTCGCGGCAGTCCCGCTGGCGTTACCCGTAACGTTTCCGGTCAATGGTCCACTAAACGCGGCAGCCGTAAGAAGCCCGCTGCTTGGGTTATACGTTAGCCCCGTATCGGTCTCAGCACCTTGAGTTCCTGTGGCGCCGTCTACAAAGAGCGGATAAACAGTTTCATCGGCAGTATTATTAGCGCTAACCGTAACGCTCGTTGCGACAGTAGCCGTTCCAGCGGTTAAACTCGCAGCAGTTCCGCTTGCGTTGGTGGCGACTAGTGCTGAAGGCGTCCCTAGAGCAGGTGTTACCAGTGTTGGGCTAGTAGCGAATACCAACGCCCCGCTGCCCGTTTCGTCCGATATTACTCCCGCCAATTCAGAGGAAGTTGTAGCAGCCAATACGTTAATTTTGCTGGTGGTGTAGACTCCGTTTGTTACCGTGTCAGCATTGCCCGTAACATCGCCAGTTATATCGCCCGCAAAGAGTGTAGATGTAAGAAGCCCGCTACTTGGGTTATACGTTAATCCCGTATCGGTCTCAGCGCCTTGAGTTCCCGTAGCGCCATCTACAAAGAGTGGATAAACGGTCTCATCGGCAGTATTGTTGGCACTGACCGTAATGCTGGTTGCTAGCGTGGAGGTTCCAGCGGTTAGGCTAGCAGCAGTTCCGGTTACGTTAGTAGCAACCAGCGCTGAAGGCGTTCCCAAGGCTGGAGTTACTAATGTAGGGCTTGTAGCAAACACCAATGAGCCGCTACCTGTTTCGTCTGATATTACTCCTGCCAGCTCAGAAGATGTAGTGGCTGCCATTGCCGAAAGATTGTCTGCGGTATTTACGGATTTTCCGGCGGGATAACCACAAAAAACAGTGTGTGTGCCGCTACTCAGGGTTATTTGACTGTCACTGTTGGTGCTTGCAAGCACGGTCGTCCTAGCCAAGGTGGTTCCCGACAAAGTATACGTCCCAATACCGACTTCCCAGCCGGTGCCATTAGCATCTTCGATAACATAATGGGTTGTATTGCCGTCACCAATAGCAGAAAAAGCCTGATAACCAGTCACAGCTCCAGCAAGAGTTACCGTCCCGGTTCCGGTGGTTGTGGTAGTTTCTTTTACTCTATCTTTAAGTACTAAAGCCATTGCCTATGCTCCTTATAAAATTAAGCAAAGGTAATATCAAAATCACCCGCCGAAATGATAAACTGGTCTGTATTCTCAACAAACTTAGTAGCCGTCAATGACCCATACAGCAAAACGTTTCCAGTCGTGGACGCATCTGCTATAAAAACACCCGACACATGACCCCATTCGCTAGTTGCGGCAGGAAATGTTATAGCGTTTTCATTATCTGTAAGACCGTTAGTAGAGCCTGCACTCCAGTATGAATCTCCGCGAATACTACCAACTCTAGCGTAAGACCCACCAGATAATTCATGGGTAAGAGTTCCAGCCTCAAGTTGAGCTGCATCGTATTTGCCTACTAGCCCCACATAAATGTCCGGCTGACTATAAGACGTCCCTCTCAAGAGATGGTCTATAAGCTTATTTTCCAAATGGTTTGACATTGCAGTCATGACATATACTCCTGTAATAATATGTATAAATTATAGTGTGATAATTCCCGCGACAACCTTGTCTACATTCAAGTTATCTATGTAGGGTCTTTCAGGTACCGGCTTTCTTCCGTCTAATGTAAAATCTTTATTTCTTACATCATCAATATTAATCCCCAAGTCTTGAGCCAAATCCCAGTAAGGAACCTGCCACTGTCTCTTGGCGACCATATCTGTTCCGCTGATAGCTGACGATTGTCTATCGCTGGCGGTGTCATTGGAAATTTCTGTAACTGTATTGTTTCTAAAGCCCGATGAATTTAATATCAACAGATGTTTTTTCTCTATTTCTGTAAATGGCCAACTGCTATTTTCGGACTTTAAGTTATCTGAATGAGCTTCTATATCGTCCCACATGGCATCTATATCTAATTCTCTCGAATCTCCATACCAAATTTCTGACCCAGAAGACCCAAACACTTTGTGTCTAGGGCTTTTTAGTCTGTTTTTAAGGAATTCCGAAACATCTATACTTTCTGCTCCAAGAATTTCTTCTCCTAGTGTTGATAGGTTTATTTTCTTAACCGTATCAGTTCCAGTACGCTCAAACCTGTATAAAGAGGCCCTTTCTAGGTATTTCATGAGCAATGAATCATTAGCCCTCAACCCCGTAACGTCGTCAAGAGGAAAGTTATTTACATTGCATATTACCTGAGCGTTGGTTAGATGTATGCGCTCATAAGAGAACGCCTGCACAATATCCCCATCTTTATATGAGGTGTCGCCTTCTACACTGTTTGTTTTTATTAGCAGTTCCATACTTTACCTCTAAGTTCATATTAAAGCTCATTCAACTATGTATACACAAAAACTACAAAAAAACCGCCCCATTGTTGCCAACAGGACGGTTCTTTAAACTCAGGTAAAGTACCTAAATTAGAATGAGCCAGCGAGAACTCTTCTATTATCTAGTACACCAAAGCCGATTTCAGCCCAGCCGTAATACCCTTGGCGTTGATGTCGGTGAAGAGCTTCGTCTTCATAAACTTCAACTTCCTTTTTAAGAGGCATTACAAAACTATCGCTACTTGCTTGGTCAAGACCAATGATAAGCTCGACGTCTGTGCTAGCCAACGAACCACCAAGATCACTCGTGAAGTAATTTTGATATTCTTGACCGTCACCAAACTCGAACAAGTCGTGCAAGTTAACACCGAAGAGTCTCGTCAAAGGAGCTCCGTCGTCAGCCGATTGATAGATTTCACGTCGTGAAACTTCATCAAGCTGATCGACACCCCAGTTACGGATATCTTCAATAGCTTCTGGAGACAGGTACATATCTGTAAGGCGGCCGTTAGCGGTAACGCTATTACCACCACCATTACGTCTCATAACTGTCTTCATGAGCGAAACAATACGCTTGGTAAATTGACCAACCGCAGCGTCTGCATCATAAACTAAAATATTTCTATCAACAGCAGCGGCGAGCAATGTATGCCAACCGTCGTCGTTGATCTTTTTGACAAAAGATGATTCCAAAACTTGCATTGCACGAGCAATAACGTTCCAGTTAGCCTCACGAGCATATTTTAGCAAGAAGTCAATCGAGCTAGTAATACCGTAAGTGTTAACCATTACGTAATCGCCTTCGACGCTACGTTCTGGAATACGACCGTGACCCGGATTGGTATAAGCGACATGTTCGCTTTCCGTACCCGGAGCAAGAAGGTCGAGTGGGAATTCAGGGGTTGCGCCCGGTTCAAGTGGCATAGCTTCATAAATTGAAGTTACGACATCGCCAAACAAAACTCCTTTACGTAGTGGTGTTTCCAAAGCTTTTGCAATTTCTCGCTGAGCTTCGATAGCCACTGCTTTATCGGAACTGCCTGATTGTTTAAGCAGCGCGATAAAGTCATCTGAAGGACGTTCTTTCATATTCATTATCTTATTCTCCTTTATGGGGCTAAATTATGGGTTGCGAACACGGGCGGGAGTGCCGGGTAAATCAATTTCCACCTTGGCGTAGTTATCTTGATCCATACTGGACAAGAAAATTCCGACTGGTGTATTTGCCGTTCCGCTATCGTCTGCGATGTTACTGCCACTATTAGCAATATTACCACCTAAGGTTACAAAAGCAGGTTCTCCAGCGGAGGGAGCTGTTGCACAAGCAAGATTGCTAGTAACAACATAACCTTTACGAAGAATGGTAACTTTACCACCCTTTTGCACTTCATCCTTATGTTGATTAATATGCTGGCGAGTAAGGTCAAGATTGACCATATCGTTCAGCAAAATCCCCATAGGAGCTTTGCCAGATGCTGCCGTATAAGTGACCAAGGCTGTGCCCTGATCCATAGCTGCACCGCTACCACCAGTACTGAGAGAAACAATCCCCCCTCTAGTGGCAGTTTCGTTCATGAAGAAACTAATGTCAGTTTGAACTTCATTTCTGTCTGATTTAAGAGCCATTATCTATTCTCCTTTTAATTATTTCTTAAGATTAGCCGTTGATTTAAGTAAAGAACCAAACCAATCGCTAGCTGTCGAACGAAGTTCAACCGAAGGGTCGTCTTCGTCAATAGCTTCAGCCATTGCAATGTTCTCTTCCACTTCTACTTCTTCGAGATCTTCAGCAGATGCTTCGGACTCGTCAACCTCTTCTTCAAGAAGTTCGTCGTCGGCCTTAGAGGCTTTCTCGTCCTTCTTATCTTCGTCTTCATCTTCGTCTTTCTTATCTTTGTTGAGCCAAGGTGGCATTTTTGCAACAATAAACTCGAAAGTCTCTTGATCAAGATCTTCAAACTTAGCAATAGCCTCGTCCAGCTCTTCGCCTTCAAGACCAGCTTCGGTTAAAGCGGCAACTCTCTTTTCGAGGGCGGCAGCTTTTTCAATTTCGGCTACTTTAGCAATAGCTTCTTCTTTGGCGGCTTCAGCTGAAGCCAATGATACCTCAAGTTCTTCCACTCTAGCTAGAGCTTCTGTGACTTGAGATTCAAGAGAGGCAGCAGCCTCGTCTTTAGCAGAAATAGTTTCTTCAAACGTTTGCAATTGAGATTCAATCGCTTCAGTCTTCTGAGTTTCCATCTCCTGCTTCATAGTTTCGTTAGTTAGACGCGCTTCGGCCAACTCAGCCTTTAGCTCATCCAACTGTTTCTGTAAAACATCGGACATTGTAGTCTCCTTTATTGATGAAACAGTAATAAATTTACTTTTACATTCACTAAAACTTTGACTATCATTTAAAATGATACTTCGAGGATTAGCAGGTTTAGAAACCAAGCCCTTGCCAGAGAAAGATATATTTCTTAATAATCTACCCACTTCATAACCCTCATACTTTCCTGTTCCACCATAGGCTCGAAGGTGCTTCGACAAAAATGCAGAAGCCTCTTCTCTTGCCACTATCTTGCTTTCGCCCTTAGAATTTCTTAGAGCGTAATCAAAATTTGGGAACAAACATTCCATGGATACGAACCATCGGTTTCCTTCCTCAATCTCTTCTATAATATTAGCCATACGTACTTGAAGATCCATATCACTCCAAGACTTATAGAGCACGGCGTTTGTGATAATATTAAAGTCTTCAGGAGAACCAGCTTGACTCCAGTCAACAGTTCCATCTAAAGACTTACCACCAAAATCAACCACATAATTTCCTGTAATGTGACCAATAATGTCTTTTTCGTCGTGCATATAATTAAATTGTTTGTCTTCGGGAGTCGAGCGTGCTGCCCACATTTCTTGGGGGTCAAAAACATCATCGTTTTTGTTCCAGCCGCTACTCACTAAAACAGAACTTAGATAATAGAGATCGACTTGTTCGTCGTCGTTATCTCTAGCATCCGCATGAGATAAGGCTATAGCCTTCTCTTCATCGGTTATTTCCAGATCTATAGGAGAACAATACGCAATTGTACAGTTATTTTCTATTAAATCTTGAATACCGTCTTCTATTTCTTTCGCATATGCTTTCATGTGAATCTCCTCAAGAGGTAATACACAAAAAATGCGGTTTGACTATTTTTTTAGCTAAAACTAGCAAAAGTAGAGGCGTATATATAGCGCATTTCATCAACACTGGGTTTTCTGTTCTGTGTTTGTGAAAAGTCAGCAATAGAGATTTCTATTTCATTATTAAAATCATCTGATGGCTTTGTATCAGAATCAATGATAGCTTTTATTACATTCGCATCAATATCCATATATGGCTTGACGCCGGTTAAGATACAGAGCTTGAGATATTCTAGCTGGTCAAACTCTGATTTTGTTAGACTTCGGGCGTTCTTCTTTTTGAAGTGGGCTAGAGCCATAGGCATAACTAACTCAGAAATATCTTTCTGTGCTTCATAAGCCCATAGAGTAGTAGATACATCGCCCTTACTGCGAGGTAGAACTCGCTTTTCTTTTCTCTTCTGTTGGTCTCTAGAATTATTGGGTCTGCCACCCTTTGGGTCGGGAGATGCGGGATTTGTGTCCTCTACTACTGGTTTCGGGGCATCATCAACCTCTATTTTATTTATCTGGTCAATTTCAGATGTAGGAAGACCTAAATTCTCAAGATATATATCATTATCCAAAACGTCTTTGGTAAGTGCAATCTTGGCGATGTCTTCTTTGTGTTGTGGGTTGTGATATGGGCCAGCCTTCTTGGGTGCGAGCGCATCCTTAACTCTAGTCCGTTCTTCTCTACGCACTCTAATCTTTTCAATAGCCGGTAACTCCCTGAATCTTTCAAGAAGTGTTTCGTGAGATATAATATCTCTATCTGCCAACTGGACTAGCAATTGTTTTTGTGCTGCTTCGTCTGACAGTATAATTGAGTCGAAGTGAATCTCTGCGGGGAATCTAAAGCCCATAGCTTTCTGGACAAGCTTAATCTCGTGCTGCCAAAACCCTTTTAGTATCTCTCGACCATATTCGAGTCTTTCTACTAAGGTTTTCAGGCTGACAAAGTTGTTAGTATATCCACCACCCGTAGCCGCACCAGTTAGGGTTGGAGGAATCCCAAGACCCGCATATACGCTTGTCAATACTGGCTGGTATTTTTCTGAACCTAAAAATTTATATACCTGTGTGCTGCTTTCTTTAAAGTCAATCTCAGGGCCCCACACTAAATCCATAGTTCCTCCACCGACATTGCTAGCAAGGATATCTCTGAGTTTATTGATAGCCGCTTTGGTCGGTATAATCTTATGGTCTAAGTCACCAATTCTCCACAATCTAACGTTAGATATAGCGCCATCAAGAGCTGCTAGGTCTGCGAGCTTCATTTTTTCTAGCATAATAATGTCATCGAGGATTGCGTAAATCATTGGATTTGCCCAAAGGTTCCAGTCATCTTTTTTGTAATGGAACATCCTCACTTTGTCTTTATCTAGGGGAATTTCTCTTTCGCCCTGTGCAAATCTTTTCATCATCGCGGCAGGTAGGTTCGGTCGTTTTCCACCGCCAGACATCACCAAAGAATTCATTGTTGTCTTTGACACCTTTAGTACATATTCGAGGTCTCCTGTAAACATCGACGCATCAATATTTTTAACATCGACAGCCAAAGGGTTAAGAAAATCATATTTCCAAGGAATCTCTCTCTTGGTAACGTCTATATTTTCAATCTTCATATCTGCGGCAGCGGTACTTCTCTTGAGTTCGGATTCTTTTTTCTTGCTTATTCTAGCAGTGTTTCTCTTTACCGTAACGTTTCCACATCTGTAAAGATAATTTAAGAATCTCTCTGACCTATCTAAGCCACCAATTTGCTCGAACCATTTTCTATAGAATCTTTCAATTGTCTTGTTTGGGTGGACAAGAGTAATCCCCTGAGAGGCAAAATCCCCCATCAGATCGATAACATTTCTGATAATGCCAACCTTATCATATGCTTGCATGCACGCCTTTATGATGCGTTTTTGATGTGTTGGAACGGCTTCGCCGGGACGAAAGGCAGTATAATCACCCTTGTAAAAACTAGGACGAACTGAGCGAGAAGACTCAATGTCTAGGTATGTTCTATTGTCGTAAGCAAAGGATTTTTGTATGCCATCATAAGCATGAACAGCGTCAGAAGATGCTTCATAAGCCTTGCTACGCTCTTGGTCATTTCCCCATGTTAAATAAAGGTCGTCTGCCATTTGTATTGTTCCTTAAACAATAGTATTGATAATTCTATTACGTTTAGATATACACAGTATTAGTATATATCGCCCATATTTTCTGTAAACCACGAAGGGCCCTGATATAAGGGGCCATCATCACCATCTTTATCGTTCTTTTCTGCCGACCTTTCGGCAAACCCACCGTAGTGGTCATAAGTCCGTACTGTTCTCTCTACAAACATCTGTCTGGCAGACATGTTGGCCATAATCAAAGAAGAGTAACGGTCTTTTCTTAGTCGCCTTTTTCTACCCGCCGCTACCTTTACTTCGGGAGTATCCCACTTTTCTCTACCTAGTCCTGTTTGTGTCATTATAATCATAGATAGCTCATTCTTAAGCTCCTCTATCTCCATAACACAGTCCTCTAGAGTGTCATACACCCTTCCGTGTATACCGTCATCTTCAGCAGAAAGACCGAGGCTCACAGCGTCGAAGTCTGGGAACAAAACGAGCTTATCTTCAAAGTCTTTTCTGAGTCCATGATTAGCCTCTGCGAGCCAATCGTATTTTGCAAACTGACACATCCGCAATATGTGTAATCCGGGTTCGTCATCTGTGTCTTTAGGTTTATCATAATCTATGACTGGCCATATCTTGACCTCTCCCTCTTGAACCTTGTCTTTGTCATGTAGGGCTTCCATAACGGCTATACCGCCACCCTGAGCGTCCAAAGCTATTTCCACACAAGGGAATACCCTCATAAGGTTTCTAATCTTTCTAGCACAGTACGAATAAAAATCATCCTCCTCAACAAGGTGAGACTTGAGCTTCTCTCTATGTTGGCTCCTGTTTGTAGTCCAGCAATGAACAATACGTCTATGGTCTTTGTTTACCTCTAATACAACAATACTAAAGTTATCAACTTCTGATGCAGGGTCAACTCCAAAAATATATTGTTTGTTTGGATCTCCCTTTAGCTGTGATTCAAAATTAATATCCTCGCCGTTTATCTTTATGCTGTTTTCTGGAGAGGCAATGCACCCCTCAATTAAAGACCTTTTAAAGAAGCCCTGACTATCTGTAGTAAAACATGCCCCATACTCCATCTGGAATATGCCGGAGTGAATTGTTGCTCTTGCTCTTGCTACCTGACCCTCGTCCATAAAGCCTGCGGGAATGGTTGTTACAGGCATGCGGATTACGGAATAGTCCTCCCAAGCAAAATCCTCTGGAACATCATCTCCAAAAATCTCCCTAAGTCTAGTCCTATCTCCCTGACTGTTTATAATATCTCTATACCTCTTCCAATATTCAGCAAAGTGATTGAAGTCATAGTAAGCGGTACCGGATAAAATAATTTGGTTTGACTTATCCTCAGCCAGTCCCGTCTCTGCCTCTTTGTAGTCTACGCCAAGTTCGGACGCCTTTTTCTGTCTAGCTCTAGCCTTAACCTTCTCTATAGGAGAGGATGCTACCGCAGCAAAACCGGCAACAACGTTTTCAAAAATCTCTCGTGGAATAGACGCAAATTCGTCTGCAATAATATCGTTCGCGCGCTGACCACGAATCTTGCTTCCATCACCCAGAGGTAAACAGGTTATAGTACTATCTCCAATGTGCATAACACATCGGTCAACATCTCTTCTGGGGCCACTACTAGAGCCGCACAGATCCCTCAAGACAGGCGCATTCTTCCAAATAGTGTCCATATACTCAAACAGAACTTTAGATTGCCTAAAAGCCGCACCGACGACAATGATTTTTCGTCTAGGCATAAACAAAGCCCTTAGCAAGGGATACACAGAGAGTAGGAATGATTTACCCATACCACGACTACCAATAAGCATTGGAAATTTCTTGTTCCATATTTCTTGGAGTATGAGAGACTGAAAAGGGGATAGCTCAATATTAAGAACGTACTTACAGACAAAAGAGAAATACTCCGGTCTCATCATGAGCCATGCTGTTCTCTCTAGCATCTTTTCTGGATCGTTATCATAAAAAAGAAAATCCATAGGGTTGAATAAATCTTCTTCCCTTAGGTCTACGCCTAGCCAAGCATCCTCTATAGTCTTTATTATGTTTTTTTCGCTCATATTTTTTTCAATAGGGTTTCTACAGAGTTTTTCCCTCTAATTAAAACATCGGCGAACCCATACTCTACCGCCTGCTCTCCGCTGAGTATCCAGTCTTCTTTTACATTCAGTCTACGCTTAAGTATAGCTTTAATCTCTTCGGGTTTCTTGCTCTTAAAAGCCGAGCCCTTCTTGCAGCACTTGGTATATATATCATACATTGCATTTTTACTACGCTTAAGGGCCTCTGCGTTAGATATAAACTGTTTTGTCGTTCCGCTAAGCTCACAAGCCCCTTCATGGATAACCCACTCACAGTTAGAGTGTGTCGCCCTGATACCTTTTCCAAAAACGGCCTGTGGGATTATACTCCCCATCGAAGATGCAGAACCATAGCAGATAAACAAAAACTTGCACTTGCTGGCTATAATTGCATCATAGATAGCTAGTCCGGCACTCTGGTCTCCTCCCACGTTGTATTGATGTATAACAACAGGGTTAGAATTTAAAGATTCAAGCATTACTAGGTTCTTGATAAATGTTACTGCGTCTTTAGAAGACAGTCCATCATCATCTGCTGGAGAAAGGAATATTTCTCGCGTACTAGACAAAACCCCATAGTCGTGCCAATTTGACAGTGCTGAATAATTATTAGGTCTATTCATGAAACATCTCGTTTAATCTCTTAAAAATACTGCTAGCGACATAGAACCCGTTTGTCTTATCTCCACAAAACAAAATATGTACTCCATTCCATATCTGGTATTCCATAAGGGCTTTTAATAAGTACTTCCCTGTGACTTTTCTCTCTGCTATTTTACTTTTTGTAAATTCCGGTCTTGCTTTCTTCATTTCCTCAGAAAAGATAGAGTTTGGATAATTAACCAAATCGTCCAAAGTAAACTCACAAATAATGAACTTAAAGGGAAACTCCCTCATTCTTTTCATCTCTTCTCCAAAAGCCTTTTTCTTTTTGCCTAAATTGGTGGCTATTTCTTCCACACTAAACTTTCGCTCCATACAAACCATTTCCTCGAAGCCCTTGAGCGTGTAGTCGCCCGTCTTAAGCGTTTCGACACGCATACCGTCACATCGGTCGGATTTGTTAAAAATCCAGCCACGCTGCTCTCTGGTGTCTTTAATGACAGTATAGTTTGGTATTTTTTTTGCCATTTGTTTAGTATCTCCGTGTTATTTTTTCACCATACATATCAACCCTACAGATACCGCTCTAGATTCGGGGTCTAGGTTTGGCCACTCACCATCTAGTCCAGACAAGTATTCCGAGGTTTCCCATGTTTCAAGACCCTCTAGGTATGGTCTTAACATTGAAGCCTTAACGGATGTAGCTCCATCAAAAGCTCTTGGTGATGTCTCCCAATCGTGACATGAAAATTTACAACCGCTTTTTACTATATTGTCAAAAAACTTAAAATCTTCTAAGTTAAGGGTAGGGTCTTCGGGACCGTCAAAGAACAGAAAGTCAGGAGGGGGAAAAAGCTGACTTGGGAAAATATACTCAAATTCTGAAGAAAACGATAGGAACTTGATAAAGTCCTTATACCTTTCGTTCTGCCCATAAAACTCTCTAGCCGGTCCATTTTCCGGATCTGCGGTTAGAAGAACAGAGTTTTGACACTTGCCCTCGTCCCGCAGTCTAGCCATAGCCTCAGCTATAGAAAAAGTAGAACCTCCTCCTGATCCACCGCCGATTTCTACTACCGTAGAGGGCTCACTCGTATAAACCCAATCAAAAAGTTTTTGTCTTTCTAGGTCGGACATCTGGCCTGTAAGCCATTCTGGTAGTTGATGCTCTGCTTCTCTTGGTAAAATGTTTTCCATTACCTCTCCAATAATCCTAATAAATAATATTCGTAGTGCTCTTCTTTACCTGTAACCTCTTTATGGCAATTATAGCAAAGAGATATTCCGTTGCTTACTTCGTATCTCAACGAAGACGCGCTAGCCCATTTTCTAATGTGGTGAACATACAGTTTTTTACGTTTGCCCTTAACACCCTTAGACTTGCACATCTTACAAGTAAACTTATCCCTCTTCAGAACATCAGTCCTGAACTTCTTGTAGCTTGGGTCTGAGTAGTTCCTCATCTAAATCTCCATCAATCATATTGTGTACTAATTGTTCAAACGAAATTTCAGGCTCCCATCCAAGTTGGTTCTTTGCCTTGTCTGGAATACCTAATAGATAATCAACCTCTGCCGGTCTGAAGAATTCTGGATCAATAAATACGAAATCTTCCCAGCCACTTATTCCAGCTCTCTCAAAAGCAATATCTAAGAAATCTCTAACGCTATGAGTCTTTCCTGTCGCCACAACATAGTCTTCAGGAATATCTTCTTGTAGCATAAGCCACATAGCCCGCACATAATCTTTCGCGTGACCCCAATCTCTCTGTGCATCTAAATTTCCAAGTCTGAGCTTAGGAAAGCGAGGTGTTGCTATCATGTCTATGAACTGTCGTTCTCTTGGCATGCTAATGCCCTCTTCCCCAATAGTAAATCTACAGTCGTATGGTATTTCAGTGGAATTTTTTTTCTCCCAAGCCAAGAATCTAGCTATCCATTTAGTAATCTTTCTGGTTACGAAGTTTTCTCCTCGTCGCTCACTCTCATGATTAAATAATATACCACAACATCCAAATATCTCATAACTATCTCTATAGTTTCTTACAAGGTGATGCGCGGCCAGTTTAGCGATGGCGTAAGGTGACTGAGGAATAAAAGGTGTGTCTTCATCTTGATATTTCAATGTAGGACTGATCCCAACAAGGATATCTCCCGCACTTGAATCGGCTTCGGCTACTGAATAGTTTCTGCCAAACATTTCGCTCGAAGACGCCTGATAAAACTTAATGTGTTCCTTTCTAGAACACGCTCTGATCGCTTCTAAGATGTTTAAACATCCAGCGGCAGTTACGTCCCAAGTTAGTGTCGGCTGCTTAAATGAGGTACCTACGTGCGACTGTGCGGCAAGATTATATACTTCGTCCGGCTCATGTTTATTAATAATGTCTGCAACACAAAATCCATCGGTAATATCTCCCTCGACGAGTAAGAAGTTACTATTCTTCAATTGCTCGCCGATTCTCTCGGTCGTATCCACACTACTTCGTCTAGCGACTCCTACTACCTTATAATTTTCAGAAAGTAGCAAGTCGGCTAAATAACTACCGTCTTGGCCTGTCACCCCAAATATAATTGCGGTCTTCATATTATTTTCCTCCTTTAGTGGTTTCTGCGGACAGAAATGGTTGATCTATCTGTCCATCCTCATATTGAATATACTGTGATAAACGCTCTTTCTCAGCTTCGGTTGCCAAACGCATTTTTTCCATCTCCATTCCTATTTTACTGCGAAAAGTAGGATCTGATGATATCTGTTTCACCAGCGATGCAAACGTCAGCTTAGAGTCTTCGATTTGTTTAATACGCTGCTCTCTCGTTCCCTTAAGGTCTTTGAGCATTATTGCTTTACGTGTCTGGAGATCTTTATAATCCTTAGATAGCGTCTCATGCGCCGCCCTAGCCATAGATACTTGGCGCTCTAGTGACGAGATGTAGTCACGGTCTTGATCCGCAGTATCTTGTTCCTTCTCTACCTGAATTAGAAGCTGCGTCGCCTCGATGTCTGTCAAGTTTTCGTTTTGGCTCGTTAAGATACGATTCATTAGAATTTCGAGCTTGATGGTATCCACGATTTGGATTTCTTCTGTGTGAAACACGTCGTCCTTGAACTGCGCCCACATCTTCTTGAAGTGGAACTGAAATAAGTCCAATTCTGACTCAGAGAACTGCTTTAATAGTTCGTCCCAATAAGGTTTCTGTCTGAGTTCCCGATGGGCCTCGACTTCCTTTTTCTGTTTCGCCGAGAACCCTACATTCTCTTCGATCCACGCAGTTATAGACGAAGCACTACGATCAAGATGATCGGCTATGGCCTCTGGAGAAAGAGCCTCGCAGTTTTGCTCGATATATTGTGTCTCTTCTACTGAAAAACGCCCTCGCTTCATTCGCTTTCAATTATCTCCCTGATTACTGCCTCTATCTCTGCTTTCCTGTTTTTGGATACTGAGACTCCGGCACACAATCTTAAATAGTCCGACCTCATATTTGAGGGCATATTCCTCTTGACTAACTCCATAATTTCGGAATTAGATATTTTGGACAATAAGTCCTCCTCTTCACGAGCGACGCTGAAATTTTCTAAGTTAGCAGGCTCTAGAAGATTCTTTTTCCTCTTCTGTACCTTCTCTGCCTTACCTTCGTCCTGACGAAAGTAGTTATCTCTTTTAAAATTCTTTAATCTATTTGCCATGTGTACAAATAGGAAATTCTCTAAAGGTTTACTCTCATCATATCTTTCAAGCGCCTCCATACCTATAATAAAAGCTTCCTGCTTTATATCTTCAGTAGTATAGAATGCGAACGTGAATTTGTTGGACAGTCTTTCGCTAACCTTAGTAATTATATCAACAACTTCTTGCTCTGACATATTACTAGGTATTTTCAACTATTGAGGCCCCCTCATACGGACTGGAGGGTCATCAGAGTCTGGCTCCTGAGCCGCAGCTTCTTCTACTTCTTCTTCGGCTTCAGCTTCGGCTTCAGCTTCTTCCTCTTCGACTTCTTCCTCTTCTTCGCTTACAGCTTCTTCAACTACTGGCATTTCAACAGAAAGTTCTTCGATAATCGCCGCCGCTTCTTCTACAGAGGGGTCTTCGACTTCCAGCTCGTCCGCTACCGCATCTTCTAGCTCTTCAGAGGCTCTAGATA
>Ga0208029_1000677_pt1 | contig 19163 bp, 25 predicted proteins | sample MalvireepMed_s12_FD_184242 | JGI IMG/M metagenome (GOLD analysis project Ga0208029, IMG submission 184242) | Marine viral communities from the Global Malaspina Expedition - Malaspina viral metaG DeepMed_s12 (SPAdes) (version 2) | ecosystem: Environmental > Aquatic > Marine > Oceanic | place... | reverse complement strand
GTCGATGAGCTAGGCTACATGCACGGTGGGATGCCCCATCCGAAGCGCGGTCCAATCAAGTATGCTGCAGGCGGTGCTGTGAGAGGAAAACGCTTCGTGGGTACTTTTTAATGCAAGAAGAATTCTTACAAGACGTAATCTATCCCAAACTACCTGATGCCCAAGAGGAAGCACGTCGCGTGGATGGTCAAGTATCTCCTGTCCACGATCCAGAAGGTAATATAACTGGATATAAAGTATTTGGTAGGGCCGAATTAACTATTTCTGAGAAATTAAGGGGGGTTGTGCAAGGTTCTACAGTACCAGGAAGTACATCTGATATTTCTGCGGGGGTTATGCTGGGTGATACTATCGAAGCCACTAAAGGAAGGCGTACTGGGCAAGATCTTATAGACTATGAACGGATCACCGCGATGATCCCCGAGGAATATCAACAAGAATTTGGAAGTGGCTCTCTTTCCCTTCAACGGGAACACGGAGATAAGGATTTTGAGGGTAAAGAACTAAGTGCTCGGTATTCTTTGCCCATAGGAGAGGCAACCGCCTCCGTACACGGTGGTGTGCGCGAGGAAAAGAGAAATATAGTCCCAGAACAAGTTCAACGGTTGTTCCAGAACTTAATGTTAGAACAACGTAGACGAAATCTTGGAGCAAGTGTTCGAGGTCGTATCGGAAAAGGAGTAGGCTCCCTTAATGTTAATCGTATGTGGGGGGACACGGCTTCACCTCAAAGTAGATTTCAGGATACAAGGCCAACCTATGATGCCCCGCATGTAACTAGCGTGGGCGCACAATACCGAATGCCAGTAGGGGCTGGAGAATTTGTTTTTTCTGGGGAAGGTTCGCAAGGAAGAGGTGATGAGCTTGATTGGAACGTTGGCGCACAATTTAGATATCCCTTTCCGAGATGATGTAGATTTTTAATGGCAGACCCGACTACTTTCGCATATGCAGTTTTGAAAGCTATCCAGGATCGTATTAAGTTAACGGAAGAAGCTATCCTGCAAGGAAATCCAAAGAGCATGGAGTCTTATAGACAACTGGTAGGCGAATTAAGTGGTCTTGCCTTTGCCGAGCAGGAAGTAAAAGATGCCTTGCAATCATGGGAGGAAGAATGACCAAAACTCTATTTGTACCGGACCACGTTACTAAAAGTATGGATGAGAGACTAAAGAACCAAAGTGACGCAGTATCTGCTGCATATATAAAGGAAACGAACAGGGTTCTGGACCCTGGACGTTTAGAAGTGACATTAAATGAGCGCCTCCCACAGCCTACGGGATGGCGCCTTCTTGTTATGCCGTACATGGGGAAAGCCACCACGGATGGTGGTATTCATATCCCAGATGCTACGAGAGATCGTGAAGCGTTAGCGACAGTAGTTGCTTACGTTCTGAAGGTCGGACCATTGGCTTATAAGGATTCTGGTAAATTTGGAGAGTCCCAGATGCCATGGTGCGAAGAGGGCCAATGGGTTTGTATTGGCCGTTACGCCGGCGCTCGTTTCAAGATAGACGGCGGCGAAGTCCGTATCATCAATGACGACGAGGTCATTGCGACGATTCTTGAACCTGATGATATTAAACATGTCTAGAAAGGAGAAGAGAGCCATGGAAACCATGACATGCCAATTGAGGAAACTAAAATTGATATTGGGGATTCCGAGGAATCTGCCGTAGACGTTAATGTTGGGGAAGAACCTACCTCCCAACCTGTAGTAGAAGAAAAATCTGCTGCCCAGGAAGATGAACTTGAAGAGTATAGTACTGGGGTCAAAAAACGCATTGGGGATCTGACCCATAAATGGCGAGAAGAGGAACGGCAAAAGCAGACCGCTGTTAAGTATGCGGAGAATGTCCGTAAAGAAAACGAAACCCTTAAACAACGCCTGGATTCCCTGGATAAAGGGTATCAGGAAGAATTTGGAAGCCGGGTTACCTCACAACTTGACTCTGCAAGGCGTCTTCTTAAAGAAGCCCATGAGAGTGGTGATGTAGATAAAATTGTTGACGCCCAAGAAGCCTTGTCCAATCTAGCTTTGGAAAAAGGAAAATTAGCCAAAGCCCAACGAGAGGTTAAGGCAGACAAAGCGGAACCTCAACAACAGCAACCTTCACTTCAACAACCTGTACCTCAACAACAGCAACCTGCAGCACCACCTGACCCCAAAGCACAAGCTTGGGCGAGGAAGAATGATTGGTTTGGGAACAATGAAGTTATGACATATGCCGCTTTTGGGGTGCATAGACGACTTATAGAGGACGAAGGGTTTGACCCGCAGTCCGATGAGTACTATTCTGAGCTTGATAATCGTATGAGGACTGAATTTCCTCATAAATTCGATGAAAAGTCGAAATTAAACGGGGGAAGCCGCAAGGTTGCGTCAGCCGAGGCTTCAAAATCCCGCAATAGAAGTGGACGAAAAACTGTGCGGTTAACACCTTCACAGGTTGCGATTGCTAAGAGGCTCAATGTGCCGCTTGAAGAATACGCAAAATATGTGAGGGATTGATCATGAGTAATACTGAGAGCACGACTCGCCAAAAGTCTACACGGACGCCTCGAACCAATGAGACCCGTGCCAAAAAGGTACGCAGGGAACCTTGGAAGCCACCATCCATACTGGATGCGCCACCTCCACCTGAAGGGTACACTCACAGGTGGATACGAACCGAAGTTGCAGGGTTTGATGACCGTAAAAACGTATCAGCCAGAATCCGTGAGGGCTGGGAACTGGTACGCGGTGAAGAATACCCGGACTTTGATATTCCTACGATTCAGGATGGGCAACATGCCGGAATCATTGGAGTGGGTGGCTTATTGTTAGCAAGGATCCCGTTGGAGATCGTCGAGGAACGCAATGATTATTTCCGGGGAATGACCCGCCAACAAATGACGGCTGTTGATAACGATTTAGCCCGTGAACAACATCCGGCAATGCCGATTAGTAAACCTGATCGGCAATCCCGTGTAACTTTTGGAGGTCTCAAAGAAGGAGACCAGGAGTAAAATAATATGGCCAACAGTGCAGGAGCATTTGGTCTACGTCCCTTACAGATGTTGGGACAGGCCGCTAACTCTACTGGTGCTGCCAATTATCCAATGTATGAAATTGCCAATGGCAATACTAACGCTATCTACCATGGTAGCCCCGTTATCCCGCTTACCACGGGATATATCGACATAGTTGGGGCCGCTGCTGGTGGAACCGTTAGTCTGCTTGGTGTTTTCATGGGTTGTGAATATGTGGCGAGTACCACGTTAAAGCCTACGTTTAGTAACCTTTGGCCTGGTTCTGGTGCAGATAGCAATCATCCTATTAAAGCGTATGTTGCTGATGACCCGAACCAGTTGTTTGTTATAACTACTGATGCCACGTGGACCAGTAAAGCAACCGCTATTGCTGATAGATTCAAGAACGCACAGTTTGCGACAGCGACAAGCGGAACAACTGCTACTGGTGTTTCTGGTGCTCAAGTAGATATAAGTACTGCAGCGACCACAGGGCCCGACTTCCATCTCAGGATTATGGGATGGGAAGACAATCCAGAAAATCTGGATTTCACGGCGGCTGGGGTTGGTGTGATTGTTCGTTTAAACAATCACTTTAACGCGCCAAATGGTTCCGCTAACGCGGGTACAACCATTTCCGTTACTGGCATTTAGAGGAGTTGAGAGATGGCTATTTCAAGAGCTCAACTAGCGAAAGAGCTAGAGCCTGGCCTCAACGCCCTTTTTGGACTTGAGTATGCCAGGTACGATAACGAAGCATCAGAGATTTATGACACGGAATCCTCAGAACGTGCATTTGAGGAGGAGGTCATGCTTTCCGGTTTTGGGTCTGCCCCGGTAAAAACGGAAGGAACTGCTGTTTCATTTGATGATGCACAGGAAGCGTATACCGCCAGGTATACCATGGAGACTATCGCACTTGCCTTCTCTATCACGGAAGAAGCAATTGAGGACAACCTCTATGATCGTCTAGCTTCCCGCTATACAAAAGCGTTGGCACGTAGCATGTCCAATACCAAACAGGTAAAGGGTGCCGCTACTTTAAATAATGCTTTCGATAGTAACTTTGTAGGCGGTGATGGGCTGGAGCTTTGCTCCACGGCTCATGTCTTGGTGAACGGCAACACATGGGCCAATGAGCCAAGCACCGCTGCCGACCTGAACGAGACAAGTCTAGAGAACGGGCTTATCGACGTTGCGGGTTATGTGGATGAACGGGGGCTTAAAGTTTCTGTTCGTGGACAAAAGTTGATTATTCCAGCAGCACTTCAGTTTGTTGCGGATCGTCTTCTAGAATCCACTCTTCGTCCAGGTACTGCCGATAACGATATAAACGCTGTACGGAACATGGGAATGCTTCCGCAGGGTTATGCCGTTAACCATTATTTGACGGATACCGATGCATGGTTCATGCGGACGGATGCTCCTCGAGGCTTCATCCACTTTGAACGTATGCCGATGTCTACAAAGATGGAAGGTGACTTTGATACAGGTAATGTAAGGTTTAAGGCCCGTGAGCGTTATAGCTTTGGGTACTCAGACCCACGTTGCGTGTACGGTTCCCCCGGCGCATAACATAAGATCACGGGAGGGGGACAACCCCCTCCTTTTTTTTCTGGGGAAACTAGCCCTAGCGACTGACCCAGCAGACGCTCACAAAGACTCTAGGGCGAAACCTTTTGTGAGAAGGTACTATTATGGCGAATACACATTTTTCAGGGCCGGTAACATTTTCAGCGGCACGGCCTACCCTCCAAAATCTTAATATTGGCACATGGCCGGATCAAACTCGGTTTATGGACGACTTCACTGGCATTGTGTTGGATGCCACCAATGATTGGACTGTTGTAAAAGACTCAGGTGCTTCAGCAGGACTACAGGCAGATGCTTTGAATGGAGTAGTTGATCTTACTTCGGCTGCTACTACTGATAATGACGGTAGTTCCATTCAAGGGAATGAAATCTGGGGTCTTCCCTCAACAGCCGGTGAAAAGCTTTATTTTGAAGCTCGTTTCCAGATGTCTGATGTCGATCAGATGGATATGTTCATTGGCGTTTGTGAAAATTTTGCAACAAATCCAGAAGCTATTTTCACTGCATCCAATAGAATTGGGTTCCAGATTGATGACGGGGATGCGACTCCTCATTTGATTACAGAATCGGGTGACACTGAGACTGATACGACCTTGTCAGGCACTACGTATGATCTTTCTGACGCGACGGATGTTACGGTTAGTTTTGTAGCGACGAAGGGTACAAGTACCGATGTAGTAGATTTCTATATCAATCGTACCAAAGTTGGTACTCATACTACGAATGTTCCGACAGCCAATATGACGCAAGCAGCAGCAGAAGTTTCTGGTAATGCTACCGGGACAAAGTCAATGAGTATTGACTACATTATGGTCGCACAAGACCGTGGTGTTAGTTACTAACCCAGGGGAGTAACTTAAATGGCTGATGTCTTTGTAGAAAAAGTCATTGAGGATGGTCCTCGTAACTTTGTTAAATCTTTTTCGTACACGCACGTTGACACTGGTCAATCTGCGGTTATGGCAATAGATGTTTCTGGATTATCCACTCTTCAAGATGGAACGGCTTGCACTGGAGTTCGTATTAATAAAGTACATTTTAGTACGTCAAATCTTGAATTAAACATTTTATGGGATGCTAGTACTGATGTATTAGCAATAGTGCTACCAACAGATTATCAAGGTAGTTTTGATTTCTCTTCCTTTGGGGGCCTAGTAAATAGTGCTACAAGTCCTACTGGGGATATCAGATTTACTACTATTGGACATGCCGCTGGTGATGATTACACCGTGGTCCTAGAATGTATTAAGGAGTTCTAAGATGGCTGATGAATCTGGCAGAACGATATCCGATGCCGATAGAAAACGTGCCAAGCGTGCCAAGATGGCTGATGAATCTGGCAGAACGATATCCGATGCCGATAGAAAACGTGCCAAGCGTGCCAAGGATGACTACAAGCCCAGCGAGAAGAGCCAAGAGGACGTAATAAAAAAGCTTCTTGCTCAATTTGGTAGTAAAATTAGGCAGACAGATCGTGTCAAACTCAGAAAGTACATTGGAAAGTCACCAGAGCCGGAATTGAAAAAAGGCGGTGCCGTAAAGCGTAAAAAGGGTGGTACTGTCAAACGGTCCCGTGGTGGAACGGCTAAGAAGAAGTAGCTAGTACCGTGGACGATCTTTCCCGTAAGAATGAGCTTGAGCTTGTCGCCATCAAAGGTGAGCTCAAGCTTCTTTCTCAAAAGATAGATGTTATTAAGACAAATGACATTTATCATGTCCAAAAGTCCCTGGACACTATGAGCAAGCGCTTATGGGCGATAGGATTTCTGATAATAGGACAGTTAGTGGTGGGACTTCGCATGATGGTTTGGGGTTAGGAGATATTTAATGGCAACTTCTGGATCGGTTGATTTCAACCTGGATATGGCCGAAATTACAGAGGAAGCCTTTGAAAGGTGCGGCCTCGAATTACGAACTGGGTATGATGCCAAGACTGCACGAAGATCACTAAATCTTCTTTTTGCAGAGTGGGCGAACCGGGGGTTAAATCTCTGGACGATTGAGCAAGTCACACAGACTTTAGCTCAGTTATCGACTTCCTCTTCCATAGCAACCTATCCTATTGGTGTTATTACCATGACGGTTGGGTCTTCAACCAGCTTCTCTGTTGGGGAAACGATAACAGGTGGTACTAGTGCAGTAACCGCTTCTATTATCACACTCCCTTCTTCCACTACCATGACCTTAACGGTTCCGAGCGGTGATTTTACGGCTGCGGAAACCATTACTGGATCCTCGAGTGCGGCTACTACTACTGTTACCGCTAATCCGGGATTGACAGATGTCCAAGCAACCGTGGACGTACTAGAAGCTGTAATTCGTAGAGATAGCCAGGATTTGTCCATAAACCGTATTGGACGATCTAATTATTTGGATATCCCTACGAAAACTACTCAGGCGCGGCCCACGCAGTTCTATGTAAATCGTCAAATCACGCCTACTGTAACGCTCTGGCCAAGTCCTGAAAATTCGACGGACCAACTTATTTATTATCGTGTTAAACGAATTGAGGATGCGGATGCGTCCACTGATACTGCCCAGATTCCTTTTCGCTTTTTACCTTGTTTGGTAGCTGGATTATCTTATCACATAGCTTTAAAACGATCTCCTCAACGAGTAGAAGGGTTGAAGCTTATTTATGAAGAAGAATTTCAAAGGGCAGCGAATCAGGATATAGATCATGGGGTTCCTTTACGTCTTGTCCCCACGGCTAGATCTTTAAGGATATAATATGTCTCGATACGCAAGTGAAAAATATGCGATGGGCATCTCAGATATGTCTGGTAGGGCCTATCGGCTTAGAGATATGGCCATTGAATGGAATGGGTTTTTGGTAGGAAAGGACGAATTTGAGGCGAAGCAGCCTCAACTTACGCCGGCGAAGGTTCTCCCAGACGCTCAAGCCTTACGCATAAGTCGCCCAGACAGGGTGGAACCGCCAGTAGAAGTTCTTCTTCAGTTTAATCCGTTCAGATCAGGGGATTCTGGATCGACAACTATCAATGTATACCAACCAGGACACGGTAGAAGCACGGGGGATACAGTCCGATTTCGTAGTGCAGAGGCCTTTGATGGCTTCACTGCCAGTATGATTGAAACTGCTGCCGGGTTTTCTATTACGAAAGTCGATGATGCTAATTATACCTTTACCGCCAGTAGCGGGACTGCCACAAGTGGATCTGTCCGAGGTGGGGGTGGTTTTGCTTCCGCTGGCCCTGTAACAGTGAGTCCATAGTATGGCTTATACATTTGCAACACTTAAAACCGCAATCCAGGATTATACCGATAATACTGAGACTACTTTTGTTAATAATCTCACAAGATTTATTTTGAATGCAGAAGAACGCATCTTAAAAGAGGTACAATTAGACGTTTTTAGGCAAAATTCTCAAGGAACTACGACTGCTTCGCAAAAGTTTTTGTCAAAACCCAGTGACTTTTTAGCACCTTTTTCTTTGAGTGTGATTAGTGATTCTAAAAATGAGTTTCTTTTATACAAACATGTAACTTTTTTACAGGATTACACCCCGAATCCTGGCACAACGGGGGTTCCTTTGTATTATGGGGATTGGAACGACACTACTTTTTTATTAGCGCCTACTCCAAATGATGCTTTGACTATGGAGTTGCATTATTTCTTCCGTCCTACTTCTATTACAGAGACTTCAGATGGAACCAGTTGGCTTGGTGACAACGCAGAGTTGGCTCTTTTGTACGGTAGCTTAGTTGAGGCATACACGTTCATGAAGGGGGAGCAGGATTTGTTAACGCTTTATAACAGTCGCTATATGGAATCTCTCCAAGGTCTTAAAAATCTAGGAGAAGCGCAGCAGACTCAAGAAGAATATAGATTTGACCGCGTAAGGAGGGAACTCGCCTGATGCTTCAAGCGACCGGTCAAGGAGATTTGGGGACGGTTAAAGTATTTACCTCAAATAATGGTGGTCATAGCCCGGAAACAATGGCTGATATGGCTATGAACAAGATTATGGTTATCAACGAAAAGGCCCCCCCTCCTATACGGGATCAGGCGGTCGCGTATAGAAATAAGGTTAGGGATGTAATACTCTACTACCTAAAGCAAATGGCGCAAAGTGAACGAACCACTATTTGGGCTTTACTTCAGAAGCAAGGGCATGAAGACATGGCCGAGATGATAAGGAGATTGTGAAATGGCTATTAATCAGGCCATGTGCGGTACTTACAAGAAAGAGATTACGGTGGGTATCCATTTTTGGCTGGATCACACTAGGACAGGGTCTTCTGGTATTTCGGCGGACACCTTTAAAATTGCAATGTTTACTTCAAGTAGAACCGACGCCAATGAGGATCTAACTGGTTATACGGCGACGAATGAAGTAAGCGGGACTGCTTATTCAGCAGGAGGAGCTGCCCTTGGTAGTGTTACCTTGGGACTTGCAGATAACAGTTCTTCTGTTCCAACGGCTTTTCTGGATTTTGCAGATACTACCTGGAGTACTTCCACGATTACAGGCGCAAGGTGCGCGGTAATATATAATTCCACCCTGAATACAGCGGGAACGGGCGCGTCTGTAAATCATGCGGCCTACCCTAGTGTTTGTGTTTTAGATTTTGGTGGGGATAAATCATCGAGTGCAGGGGATTTTACGATCCAGTATCCTGCGAATGACGCCAACAACGCGATTATTCGCATAGCATAAGAGTAACGAAGTGGCCCTGTTATACGGTTGGAGCCGAGAAACTTGGAGTAGTGGCCCTTGGAGCCAACCAGCCCCACTAGTGGTTACTGGGGTTCAAGCTGCGGGAGCTTTAGGTTCTGTTTCAATTGTTGTTGATACAACTGAGGAAGTTACAGGGCTTGAGATCGCCAGTTCTATTGGCACTGTTGCGGTAGTTACAGAGGTGGCTGTTTCTGCCACAGGAGTTGAAGCTGCCGGTTCTTTAGGTTCTGAATCTATAGTCACAGAGCTTATTTTTGGGGTTACTGGCGTTGAAGCAGTTGGTGAAATTGGGGATATTGGAAAAGGGGTTTCGTTTGTTGTTACAGGGGTTGAGGCACAAGGACTTGTAGCAACGCCAAATGTATGGAGTGTGATTGACACGACACAAGACGCTAACTGGGTGCCAATAGCAGCGTAGGATAATAATATGGCTTCATCATATACTACTAATTTTGGTATCGAAGAGATGGCTGCTGGGGATCAAACTGGCGCTTGGGGTGATACCACTAATTTTAACTTTGATATTTTGGATCGGATTGCCGCATACAAGGCAGTTGCCTTGTCGGATGCAGCGACAGCCACCCTTACGGTTCGAGAGGCTTCTCCTGGAACTGGAACGGAAAATCTTCAGGATGGCATGTTCCGTGTGATTAAATTTACAGGTTCATTAGCCCAGAACTGTACGGTGACCATTGCTCCAGATACCACTACTGCTTGGTTTATTATTGAAAACGCTACTACTGATACTGGCTCAAGCGGCCCGTATTCATTACTTATGAAACAAGGAAGTGGAGGAGGAGCATCTGTCACCATACAAAATGGAAAAAATGCCATTATCTATTGTGATGGGGCCGGAAGCGGAGCGGTAGTCACAAATGCTCTTTCAGATTTACAGATTGCTACTTTGGAATGTACTGGTGCGGCGGCAATCGACGGTGCATTAACCTTGGGGACTGATCTTAGCGTAGCTAACGGTGGAACTGGTGCATCATCATTAACTGATGGTGGAGTTTTATTAGGTTCTGGTACTGGCGCTATTACAGCTATGGCAGCCTTAGCTGATGGTGAAATGATTGTAGGTGACGGTACTACTGACCCAGTTGCTGAATCTGGAGCTACACTTAGAACATCAATCGGTTTAGGAACATTTGCGGTTGAGAATGTCAATGCTGTCCCAGCGCAAACTCTAGCAGGTGCTGTCACAGGTGCCGACCAAACGGTTTCGGCTATTAATCTTAAAGATTATGGGGAAGTCACCAATGCTATTGGTAGTACTGGTGGAGGTACACAAGATATTGATCTAACTTTAGGTAACAATGTTGTAGCTACAGTAGACACTTCTGCCAATACTTTTACATTTAGCAATCCTACTGCTTCTGACGAGCTTTGCGGTTTTACACTGTTCCTGACAAACGGTGGATCGCAAACGGTAAATTGGCCTGGTACTGTAGATTGGGCCGGTGGGACGGCACCAACTTTAACTACCAGTGGAATAGATATCCTCGTTTTTATTACCACCGATGGTGGCACAATCTGGCATGGTATGGTTGCCAGTGCTGACAGTAAGAGTCCATCGTAATGTCTAATATTAGACGAGCAATGATGGGTTCTGCTGGTTCGACTAGTGCTGGTGGTAATGTAGGAACTCTCTGGGGATGGGGAGAAAACTCACAAGGTGCAATAGGAGATGGAAGTAGTACTGATAGATCTTCTCCTGTTCAAATTGGAAGTAATACAAATTGGCAAATTGTAGATTTAGATGATTATGGATCCTGGAAATATAGTGCTGCCGGGGATTCTACAATGGCTATTGATGAGGATGGTAAACTTTTTACTTGGGGTCGAGGAGGTAATGGTCAACTTGGTCATGGAAATACTACTCAGTACAGTTCTCCTGTTCAAGTTGGCTCTTTAACAGATTGGGCCACTTGCACAGGTGGTTATGAAACGTGGGCAACGAAAACGGATAATACTTGGTGGCATGTAGGAGGTACCAATTCTTACGGACAAGCTGGACAAGGGGATACAACGGCCTATTCCTCACCAGTTCAAATTGGGTCTGCAACCTATTGGATAAAATGCAGTGGAAACTATAGGACTGCTTTTGCTATTACTAATCATGGCTCAGATACTTCGGGTCAATTGTGGTCCGTTGGATATGGTGGACAAGGGCAATTAGGGACTGGGAGTACAACTTCAGTATCATCCCCGGCTCAAATTGGGTCATTGGAAACTTGGACTTTAGTCAATCAAGGGTGGTTTGCCGTTGTTGCTCTTAGATCAGACGGTGCTCTATTCACATGGGGTCATAATGCTAGCGGTCAACTAGGTGATGGAACTACCACTAATAGATCTTCTCCTGTTCAAATTGGTACTACGGAATGGTCTTATGCGGAAATGGGTTATAAAGATAATGTTTTAGCAGTTAAAACTGATGGCACGTTATGGACTTGGGGTAAAAACGATAAAGGTCAATTAGGTTTAGGAGATACAACTAATAGGTCTTCTCCCGTTCAGGTTGGTTCTTTAACAGATTGGAAGGTAACGTCTGCTCCGAATTGGGTTGGTGCAAGTGTTAAAACTGATGGCACGTTATGGACTTGGGGAGATGGTGCCAATGGTCTTACTGCCCAAGGAAATACTACATCTATTAGTTCACCAGCACAGGTCGGCTCTGATACAGATTGGATTTCAGTAGGTAATTCTCAAAGTAACGTTATGCACGGTATACGGTCGGCTTGATGAAGAAATTAAAATTCTTAGCTGGAATCCCAAGATCTGGTTCAACACTTTTAACTAGTTTATTAAACCAGCGTCCTGATACTTATGCCAGTAATACAAGTAATATGGCAGATATTCTGATGGCTTTTAATGGTTTCTGGGAAACTAACACTACTTTGACAACTGTACAGTCAGATGGATTGAAAAAAGAAGAATGTGTAGAAGTATTGAAACAATATCGGTACGGGAAAGTTGATTGTCCTATAATTTTTGATAAATCAAGAACATGGACTGATTTAGAAGTTATCAAATTGATGATGAAAAATCAGGCAGAAGTTAAGATTGTTGCAACGGTACGTCCTATCAATGAATGTCTTGCTTCGGTTTATAAACTTATTCGTCCCTCGAAAAATGCTGAGTATATTCATGGGAAAGAAAGTCTTATTAAAGATTTAAGTGTGTATATTATTAATACTTATACTGAATTACGTAATGCTTATAAGGAGTATCCAGATAATCTTTTGCTTATTGAATATGATGAATTGGTAAACCACACTCAGATTCAGATGAATCGTATTTCTGATTTCATTGGGGTAGAACAATTCACCCATGAACTTGATAATGTCCCTCCCTCGACAGAGGAGGACGGGATATGGGGCATTAAAGATTTGCACCGGATACGTCCAGTGGTTAGTCAACAGAAGTACTCTCCACAAGAGTTGTTGGGCGATGAGTTATGGGAGCATTATTCTGGCGGAGAGTTCTGGAATGACCAGCCAGAACCTACAAAGAAAGAGACCTTGATAGACCTGCAATTAGCAGCAGGGATACGGGGAGATTTTAAGAAGGGTTGGGAAATTGCTCAACAACTGGAGAAGGAAACCCCAACCTGTCAACGCGCAGCTTTTAACCGTGGATGGTATCTGCTCCGACAAGGTAAATTATTGGAGGGGCATAAACTTTTAGATCAAGGGCGAAGGCAAGATGTATTTGGCAACAGGCATATAGGTTCCAAACAACCTATCTGGAATGGAGAAGAAGGAACTGTCCTGCTTAATCTGGAAGGGGGTCTTGGTGACCAGATTAAGAGTTATCGGTTTGCTTTTGCTTTGCAGGAACGAGGAAATAGAGTGGTAATTTCCTGTTCGCCTGAATTAGCTCCTATGTTTGCAGAGAACTTTCCAGTAGTAGAACATGATGCAGCGTGTGGAACGTACCATGATTACTGGCTTCCTTCGATGTCGGCAGTCGTTCCCCTGGGATATGAATATGAAGATTTAAAAGGAACTCCGTATATTGATCGTACTGCTGACCCAATACCGGGACGTGTAGGAGTAAGGTGGAGTGGTAATCCTAAGTTTGAGCATGAACAGCACAGGTTCTTCCCGGCTGGTTTAATGTTTGATGCTGTTAAGGGATATACTTGTGTTTCGTTGCAGAGAGATAAAGATGCAGAGCTGAAACCAGAGTGGATGGGGCAAGCTCCGTTAGATGATTGGCAAGTTACCAGGAAGTCCATCAGCCAATGTGAACTAGTAATAAGCTCCTGCACCAGCGTTGCACATTTGGCAGCATCGATGGGTGTGGAAACATGGATTGTAGTTCCTGTTTTGTCATACTACTTGTGGGCGCTACCGGGAGATGTGACACCATATTATGATAGCGTCACTCTTTTCCGACAGGAAAAATATGGAAGTTGGGAAGAGCCTTTCGCAAAGATTAAGGAGCGGTTGCGATGTATGCACACGTTAAAGACGATGGCAGCGTAGATTATTTGGGTAGTTTGCCAAGGAACTGGGGCAACGTATCCAATTTACATTTGTCCAACGGCAATAATGCATATCTCAAGACCATTGGGTGGCTTCCGCTTGTGGAGACAAATGTTACTCTTGCTACCAACCAGACGTTCAATACAGATATAGTTACTGTCGAAGAAAACAGAGTACTTTTGATACATCGTGCAAGGGATATGACGGCAGAGGAAATAGCTGCGCGTGATGCAAGTCATATGAGCCATTTACGGGAGCAGAGGGACGAAAAACTTTCAGCTTCCGATTGGACGCAAGTATCTGACTATTCGTTTTCTTTGGCTGCGGACAAGAAAGCGGAATGGGCGACTTACAGACAAGTTCTACGAGATTTACCCGCAACAACAGATATGTCGGCATGGCCTGATTCGTTTACTTGGCCCACGGAACCAACATAATTACAGGAGAAGACAATGGCTTCTACGTTCACAACCAACTTCGGCTTTGAAGCTGTTGCGACAGGCGACCAAGCTGGTACGTGGGGGACAACCACTAACTTCAATCTAGACATTCTGGATCGTATTGCTTCGTACAAGGCAGTAACCCTGTCCGATGCATCTACTGCGACCTTAACGGTTCGAGAAGCTTCTCCTGCGGAAGCCACTGAAAATTTACAAGATGGAATGTTTCGTGTTATCAAGTTCACGGGTGCTCTAAGTCAACTCTGCACGATTACGATTGCCCCCAATACTACCAAAGCATGGTTTATTTTTGAGAATGCAACCACGGACGCTGGTTCCAGTGGTCCTTATTCGCTTGTTTTTAGCCAAGGATCTGGTGCAGATGTTACTCTTCAGAATGGCAAAAATGTAATCGTCTATTGCGACGGGGCTGGAAGTGGGGCTGTCGTAACTAACGCTTTAGCGGATATTCAAGTCACTACCTTGGAAGTAACGGGAACCTCTGCTTTGGATGGCGCAGTAACCTCTTCTGCTGGCATTACCACAGCAAAAGAAGATAGCGGCACGAATACAGTACTGAATCCTCTTATCGTAAAAAGAACGAGTAGCGGCACACCCGCTGCTGGTATTGGTACGGGTATCGAATTTACCACGGAGACCGCTGCTGGGAACAATGAAATTGGGCATACCATTCAATCCGTCACTACAGACGTTTCTTCCGGGGCCGAAGATTTTGATTTGGTTGTTAACACCATGGTCGGTGGTGCGACAGCCGCTGAGAAAGCCCGTTTGACAAGTGCGGGTGTGTGGACGGTAGATTCCATTACTTCTTTAGCCACAAACGGGGATCTCTCCCTGGCTGGGAACGGCACAGGGGTCCCGGATCTGGAATCTGGGTTCAAGGTAAATGGCTCGGCTGGAGTACCAACTGCTTCTATTCAGGATAACGCGGTTACTCTGGCAAAGATGGCTGGATTAGCCAGAGGTTCTATTATTTCCGGTGACAGCAGCGGAGATCCTGCGGCATTGGCTGTTGGATCTGCAAACACGGTTCTTCAATCGGATGGAACGGATGCTTCCTATGGAACGGTGGCAACCGCTATGATTGCGGATGATGCGGTTACTCTCGCAAAAGTAGCTGACGATGCGGTTGGGGTGGCCCAACTATCCGCAACGGGAACAGCCTCGTCTAGTGTTTTCCTTCGAGGCGACAATGCTTGGGCTGCGGCTGGTGACAATTTTGGTTCCGCTCTTTTCCAGGTACGCGATGAAAAATCCGATGGAACTGTTGCTCAAAGTCTTAGTAGCGGAAGTTGGACCAAACGAGATCTTAACACTGTAAAAACTAATGAAATAACGGGGGTTTCTGTTTCTTCCAGTACCATGACTATCCCTGCTGGAAGTTACTATATCGCTTGTTCTGCCCCCGCTGACCAATGCGATCTTCATAAGTTACGATTACAGAATACCACAGATGGAACTACCTTACTCGTTGGTGTAAATGCAGATGACGGGGGCCTAATTACCACTTTAGCAACTATGGATGGACGCTTCACGCTTTCAGGGTCTAAGTCCGTTGAATTGCAACATCGTGTAAGCACCAGTGGTACGGGTGGTGTAGCCTGTACTTTTGGTGTTGTGGAAGTTTACGCTGATGTACGAATATGGAAGATTTAGATGCCGTTAACCAAGATTACTTTTGTTCCAGGGGTTAATAAGGAAGCCACTTCCTATGCCAGTGAAAATGGGTGGTTTGACTCCAATCTAATCCGGTTTCGGAAGGGTCACCCGGAGAAGATGGGTGGCTGGACCCGACTTAGCTCCGATACAATCGAAGGCACTACACGATCCTTGCACATATGGTCGGCACTGGATGGGGCCAATTATATGGGGGTAGGTACAGACAGCAAATTCTATGTGGAGGAAGGGGGTGCCTATAACGACGTAACCCCTGTTCGTAGAACTGCGACACTTGCCAGTAATCCCTTTACAACTGGGGATGCAGGAAGTGCTATCGTAACCGTTACGGATCCCGGTCACGGGGCGGTAACCAATGACTTTGTAACCTTTTCCGGTGCAACTACGACAGATGGAATCACGGCTGCTCAACTGAATACCGAGCACCAGATCACGATTATAGATGCCAACAGTTACACCATTACTACAGCGGGTTCCGCTTCTTCCGGGTCTACGGCAGGAGGAGGAACCCCCACGGCTATTTATCAAATTAATTCTGGTTTGACGGTCAGTGTGGGAGGTATTGGTTTTGGTGCGGGTCTTTTTGGTGGCCCAACTTCTACTTACTCCCAGACTACGCTTAATGGGCTTATTTCAGATTCCGCTACTTCTATTATACTTACCAGTGCAACAGACTTTGAAACGGCTTCCAGCACACTTAGTGCCAACGTCACTCTCACAAGTGACACTATTTCTCTTGCCTCCGCTAGTGCGTTCCCAGACAAAGGAACCATTCTTGTAGGGAGCGAGAAAATACGCTACGGAACGAAGACGGGCAATGTACTGAGTGATTTAACTCGAAACACGGATAGCACAACTATTGCAACCCATAGCAGTAGTGCAGCCGTTACGTTTGTTGGTTTGATTCAGATCGAAGATGAGTTGATCCAGTACACAGGAAAAACTTCCCATACCTTGGATGCAGGGGTGGTACGAGGAGTTCGAGGAACAACAGCAGTGGCTCACGCAGACACCACTATTGTTAAAGAAGCCAACGACTTTACCACTTTTGGTGGAGCTACTGCGAGTACGTCCACCCTGCAGTTGAGGCTTTGGTCCCAGGATAATTGGGGGGAGGATCTTGCCTTTTGCCCGGTAGACAGTACCCCCTACTATTGGGACAAGACCTTGGGGCTAGGTGCTCGCGCCACCACTTTTGCATCCCAGACGGGTGCTTCTGATGCTCCTACGGTTACGCACCAGCTTATGGTTTCCGGTGCGGATCGGCATATCGTAGCTCTTGGCTGCAATGCGCTAGGGGAAGCTACCCAAGATTTACTAATGGTTCGCTGGTCAGACCAAGAGTCTCCTTTTGATTGGACCCCTACGGCTACCAACACATCAGGAAGCCAACGGCTGTCTACAGGGTCCGAGATTATAGCGGCCCAAAAGACAAGACAGGAAATTCTAATCTGGACGGATGTATCCCTCTACAGCATGAGGTTTACTGGCCCACCCTTTACGTTTGGGTTCGCACTGGTGTCCAACAACATCTCCGTCATTTCTCCAAATGCGGTGGTAGCAATAGGGGACCGGATCTTCTGGATGGATCGAGAGAACTTCTACACCTACACGGGACGAGCGGAAGTGATCCCATGCACGGTACTTCGGTATATTTTTGATGACATCAATCTGGCGCAAAGCCGTAAGTTCTTTGCTGGTTCCAACCGCATGTTTGACGAGATCTTTTTCTTCTATGTGTCCTCCGATGCTACGGAAATAGACCGCTATGCCAAGTTTAACTACACGGAAAATACATGGGACATTGGCACTCTTTCCCGTACCGCGTGGGTAGACTTTGGTATTCACGACAACCCCAGAGGAGCGGGGTCTGCGAGTTCCGTAGAATACATTTATAACCATGAGAACACGCAGAATGATGACGGAAGCGCAATGGAATCCTTTATTGAGTCTGCGGACTTTGACATAGGGGATGGCAACGAGTTTCTATTTATCAATAAGGTTATTCCCGACATCGTAGTCAGCGGCACCGATGCCGAGGTGGGATATGTCCTGAAAACCAGGCCCTTCCCCGGTGACAGCTTAGTAACCGAAGCCTCGACCACGGTCACCGCAACTACGACACAAGCCAATGTCCGGTGCCGGGGCCGAAGCGCAACTCTCCGAATTGCAAGTTCCAAAACGGATACTACATGGACTTTAGGGGATACCCGCCTCAATGTCCGACCGGACGGGAGAAGATAATGGCCTCTTTACTTGACCACAACTTTCCACTGGTTCCGGCTACCTATGACCAGGATACTTTCTCCCGAATTATGCGGGACCTGGAGATGGCCCTTACGAAATTCGACTTTCCAGCGGTAATAACCGGGGAAGACGAAACTAATGCTAAAAACTGGTTTTTAGGCTGAAATGGCTTCCGCCTACAAAAATATCCCTACTTTGGTGGGTTCGACGGGAGATGTCACAATTTATACCTGTCCTACGGCGACAGAAGCGATTGTAAAAGTTATAAATTTGTATAATAGTCATAGTGGATCTATCGTGGTATACACCAAGATTAATGATAGCTCTGCCTCGGTTTTATGTATCCTCAGCAAGGATACGCTGAGTACTGAAGCCGACACGTCCCTCACCGGGCCTTTCGTTCTCGAGGCTGGCGATACGCTTCAACTTAACTGCGATACGGCTTCCAAAATCTACGCCTTCGCCAGCGTGTTAGAGGTATCTTGATGCAATATCCACAACCCAAATATAACGGTGACCCCACCATAGCATCCATAGCGACTGGTCTGGGGACACTGGGACGTTACGGTGATTCCTACATGGTTCACGCTGCGGAGGGGGAAACCGTAGTACCAGCGGAAATTCTGGACGCGAACCCGGAGCTCAAGAACCAGTTGTTCTGGCAGATGCGTATGATGGGCATCGAGGATCCCAATCGCTACGTGGTAGGCAACAACCTCAACTCCATCAACCCCATTACGGGACAGCCTGAGTTTTTCTTCAAGAAGATATTCAAAGCCATAAAGAAAGTATTCAAGAAGGCGTTACCCGTCATTGCACCAATCGTGGGCAACTTGATCTTGCCCGGCATTGGTGGCCCGATAGCCTCGGGCCTTGTTACCAAGCTGCAAGGAGGATCGTGGGGGGATGTCTTAAAGTCGGCTGCTTTCTCTTATGCGGGGAGTGCCTTGGGACAAGGTGTCATGGGGGCTCTACAACCT
>Ga0208029_1000668_pt1 | contig 19311 bp, 29 predicted proteins | sample MalvireepMed_s12_FD_184242 | JGI IMG/M metagenome (GOLD analysis project Ga0208029, IMG submission 184242) | Marine viral communities from the Global Malaspina Expedition - Malaspina viral metaG DeepMed_s12 (SPAdes) (version 2) | ecosystem: Environmental > Aquatic > Marine > Oceanic | place... | reverse complement strand
CTCCCCTTCGGTGGGTTCACGGACACTGATATCCCAGACTTTGACTGGGATGGCACCGCGACGGACCCCAATCTTGTTCCGTCTCAGATAGACCAAACACCCCTTGATGTGGGAGGCAATGTCTTCGATCAACCCTCGCAACAGGGAGGGTCTTCTCCGCTTATTGGCGATGATGCATCCGTTATCACTCCGACGATGCCTGAGAGGTTTCCTAACATCCTTAAAATGGAAGCACCTCCAGCACAAGCTGGTCTAGCACCTCAACAAATACCCCCGGCCTCACAGTACGAGAATCCCTTTGGTTCTGGGTTTCGGCAGAGTCCCCCTGTGGTCACGATGCCAGATCCTTGGCCGCTTCCCCCGCCACCGGATATGTTTGGTGGCCTCGATTTCGATGCGGGATTTCGTCCGTGGCTCGGACTCGGCGCACCAACTGGTGCGAGAGAATTTCTTCCAGGGATGGATCCCTCCCGATATGAGAAAGGATCGTTGGGCTATCAGCCTACGGGTCCGTGGGAGGAGCGATGGAAGCCGTGGGATGCCCCGACAGGCATGGGAAATTTGTGGAAGTGGGGGGGAGATCCCGCGCCTACAGGGTCCACGATTCCCACTGAATGGCAGCTAGCGAAGATGGCAGAGGGAGCCGGACCCTATGAAGGTCCACGCACCCTGTTTTCCCCACAAACAGCGGACCGTGTTGCCGATGTTGAAACAGCAATCGAGGAATATGGCGAAACTCCCTATGCTGAACGAGGATCAACAATCGGTGACTGGCAGTCTGGCTATAACCAGAATGTTGCGCGATATAGACAGGCGCAAGAAGCAGAGCGATCTCGGTCGTTAAGTTGTATCTCCGCAGGAGGGACACCCATTGTTGACGAGAATGGTCGCTTCATGGGATGCGACATGCCAGAAGTAGAAATAGACGATCCACCTCCCCCTCCCCCAAACGGAGAAGATCCTCCGCCACCACCACTAGATAATAAGTTTCCGGGTGTGCCACCAATTGCTGACACAGGCATTATTCCACCGGTTACAGGACTCTCGAAGATGGTAAGTCCTGAGTGGGAGGACCTCTCCACGATTCCCGTTGGTGAAGACCCGCTGTCGGCCTTGACCAATTTAAGTCTCGAAGAGATGCTTCGGTATGGAGGCACCGCACCGACGCCTCTCGCTGGTGAAATCCAGTACACGCTAGAAAATGTGCTAGGACGTGAGGGAGCCGGGGCGCTTGAAACGACCCCACTGGGTGAGGATGTGCAGTCCACGCTGCAAGAACTGATTGCCAGAGGCGGAGCGATGCCCGAGGATCAGCAGCGTCGAGCGATGGAAATCGAGGCCGCACGCTCGCCTCTCGATATGATGCGTCAGGCCCAGATGGAACAGGGGCAAGCGGCACTGGCCTCACGGAACCTGCTGGGACAGGGACCGGAACTCGACTACATGCAGCGTCTGGAGCAGGGATTGGCCCCGATGTATGCCCAGGCCGGACAACAGATTGCACTTGCAGAACGAGCCGCAGCCGACCAACGGTATCAGCAAGCCTTACAGCAGGGCGGGCAGTTTGCACAACAGGCGGACGTGTTGCAGGAGAACCGCCTCTCGAACGCCATGTCTCTCGCCACCGGGATGTCGCAGGAGCAGAGTCGAAACGTCCTCGCCACAGCCCAGACGGTGGGTGAGCGACAGCAGATGCTGTCTGAAATCGCTCTAGCGTCTTTGGGTCAGAACATGGAATGGAATAAGTTTCTGGCTGAGTACGGGATTACGCGGGATCAGGCGTTGGAAACGATTCAGCAGGGACGGTTTGATGCGATTCTGCCGCTGCTTCAGAATTATATGGAAATGGCGGGGCTTGCAGCGCAAGGGTATGCGGCGGGTGAGACAGATCCGGGTGCAGGAACCACGGCGGCGTATGAACGCGAAAAGAACTACTAGATTGGAACATGACGACTTCTCAAGAGGACGACGATGGCATTTAATCCCTACACTGGAGGCCCACAGTTTTCCGCAGGTCCACCGATGCAGCGTGGAATCCCGCAGTCCCCGATGGGTCGGCCTCCACAGCAGCGACCTCCCGCTCGACGGAGCGCACCCGGTCGTCGTGTCGGCGGTGTCCAGCGACGATCACAGGGACGTGGACGTGGCCCGATGGGGGTTGCGCCTCCCATGCACGCATCACAACAACCAGCACAGGTCGGTCCCGCCATGCTCCAAGAAGGCGCTGATCCGACTGGCTTTGCCGCAAGTCTCGGCAACCAGATGCAGGGATTGGCGGTCCCAGGGGTAGGACAGCGCGGATCGGCTCGTGGAATGGCCGGTGTCAAGCGTCCCGGATCGCCCTATATGGGGTGGGGGTAAGCGATGGCATTTTTGAAAGATTTTGCTTCAGGCTTCTTCACGGGGGCAGGAGACTATCTCGCCGAAGAAGAGAAGCTCAAGAGAAGTGGAGACGACGATCTTTCCGAGGAAGAGAAGCTTAACAGATTGCTCGCGCTTATTGGGAAAGGTACACCGGATGAAGACGCAACCACGGGGACGCCTCCAGGGGGCCGGGTCTTTCGTCGGAATATCGACAAAGGTCTTGGCGGAATGTTTGGAGGGCCGAGTATGCAGCGGAAGGGGTTGGTAGCGTCTGAAAATCCTGCTCTGGATGTGGCGAATGCTGGCAATCTTGGGAACATGAAATCGATGGATCTTGAAGAACTCATCAAGCTGATTATGAGTGTCGGAAAATAGCAGGACATTCCTATGGGATTAAATTGGGATTGGGGCGGTTTTGCGCGGGGCGTTGCAGGTCCTGTTTCCAAGTATCTAGATCCGTCTGAAAAGGCGCTGCGAGAGTTCAACCAAGCTCAGATAGCAAAACTGGAACAGGAAACGGCACAGTTGCGCCGACAGAATGAATTTTGGCAGATGATCCTAGAGGATGAACAGCAACCTCCCGAGGTGAGACAAGAGGCGGCGAAAGAGTTGCTATCGGCTAGTCGGAATCTGTCGCATCTTCAGCAAGGTCTGAGAGAGCCACTGCCTTTTCATCCAACAACTGGAAAGGAACTGATTGACCAATGGCAAGACTCACCAGATCGTCAATTACGTGAATCTTCGGATGAGCAGCGGCGTTTTCAAAGACCAGTTGGCGTGGCTCCTCGTGACGGCCTTACACCAAGGGGACATCTTCCCAGTCGGCCAATTCCCCCGCGTGGCACACCTCCAACGGGACTCCAGCGTCCGCTTCAGACTCGTCCGATTCCTCAACAGGCTAGACCGGAACTGACGCGACCATTTCGATATCCGTTTCAGATGACGGATAAACCGCGAGTGCAGCAAGCGTCGTTTAGGTCGCCACCAGGGACTCCACCTCCGACTCCAGCGCCAACAGAGCTTCAAGCGCAGACACCCGTTCCCTCTCAGGCTCAACCGCTTGGGCAGAGGGGGTCGGCTCCACCCTTGACACCTGAACAGACTGTTCTCGCCCGTCAACTTGCGGTGGGACAATCGAAGCCAGGACAGGTGCCGTTTCTTGCGCCTCGCCCGGAAGTTCCAGAAGGCGCACAGGCTAGAACGGCTGTTGAGCCGAGACGCTTTGAATATCCCGATCAGTACGATCCAGAGATGATCAGAAAGCGTGGATGGGGTGCCGGTGCGGGAATGACCAAGGCCCAAGCTGACCTCCGATGGGGTCCTCTGGAAGAACGTCCAGAATTTACAACCCATCAACATTTCATGGAAGCTGCTGTTAAAAGGGCCGTTGCTGTTGCCACCGCCGATCCCGTAGGAGTTGATCGGTGGACGATGGAACATGGTCAGCATCGGGCGTTGATTCCGATAGTGCAGTTGTATAATGCGGGATTCCTGAGAAGCATGGCACAGGTTGATCCACAGTTGGCCGCTCTTATTGGGAATGATCCGGCCCTTTCAAATGACTTGCGCGACACTCAGGTTGATCCAAACACCAGAAATGTTCAGGAGATGTCCCAGAATCAGGGTCTTGGGCTATCTCCCTCGCAGATCATCTCTGAAGCACGAGATCGACCGCCCTCTGAAGGTGGCACTCTCTCACGTCTAATGGAGGAGATACCCATTACTGGCACATGGGTTGGCCCGATGGGTGACTTGAATTTCAAGACAATGAGTGCGGCAAACGAACAACATCTGGCCCAACTCGGTCCACTCACCTCGCTCGTCGATCGGATGGCAGTGCTGGCACGGCATCTCAATACTGAAGAGGTAAAAATGTATGCCGGAGTGAAGAGTACATTTGAGAGAATCAATCAGTGGATGGGAACTACCTTTCAAGAGGGATGGACCAAGGGCAGTCAAGAGGACAGGGATCGGTTAATCACGGACAATTACGATAGATATGCCGATGAAATGGCCCAGCAGTTTGACGCTGAGGTGATTGACAGGTATGGGTTACGGGCAACGGATACGATTCGCGCTCTGAACAGACTTCGGCTCTCTGCGGCGGGACTATTTGCGGAACTCGGTGGTGAGCGTGGACGAAAGACCGAGGATGACGTAACGAGAGCGCTTCAGATGTCGCCAGGACCGGGCGAAACAAAAGGTATGACGGAGTTTCAGTTGGATCTTCTTTACGAGCATCTTGTTGGGTCATATGTCATGTTGATGACCTCACCTGCTGCGGTGTTGCATCCTAAAATGATGGAAGCCGGAAAGAATATCATAGGAGCCGGAGGCAGCGGCGCGGGTCGCCTAGGTGTTCTTCGATTAGAAGAGTTGACTCCTAGTGGAGAGGCACCTTCGCGGGAACCTGACTAATAAAAGATTTGAGAATGGCTGATAATACACGCGCTCTTATTGAGCAGACGGCTCGGAAATATGCCGCGCAGTTCAAGGTGCCAGTCAATCTGGTGCTTGCGATCATTGAGACAGAATCCAGCTATAACCCGAGGGCTGAGTCATCTCTTGGCGCACAGGGGTTGATGCAGTTAATGCCCCATATGCAGCGGGAATACAACGTCGAGGACCCCTTTGATATTGATCAGAGTATTCGAGGAGGTGTGAGTTTTCTCAAGCATTTGCTCGATACATATCCAGATCGCACGCATGCGATTGCGGCTTATAACGCGGGAGAGAAAGCGGTCAATAAGCATAAAGGGATTCCTCCATATAATGAGACACAGACCTATGTCTATAACGTGTCGTCCCTCGAACAATCGCTTAGCCAAGAACAGGACCCGTCAATGGCACAAGGACCAGTAGTGGAGCTAAAAATATCAGGACAAACAGGACCACCTCGCCAGCGACAGGAAAAATGGTTTTACCCCAACAAGGATTTGGCTTCAGATGCGATGGTGGGGAACGATGGGATGCCTCTCGCCAGCAACGATCCGGCACGACAGGGGATTCTTCTCAGTTACCAAGGAAGAGGACCATCACCTGCGGAGTTGAAGGAAGTGTTTCGGGTCATTGATCCAGAAGGATTTCTTACACGGGAAGATGCCGCATCACTGGCGGCTGGAGCCACGTCTTCTTCTGGGGCCATCGCAAATCTCGTCAAACGGATTCTGCCGTGGACAAAACAAGCTGCTAAAACAGCGATTGGGGCCGGACGTTTCATTCCTGGGGTGGGCTGGGGTTTGACAGCGGCGACAGGACTTGCTGGCTATGGCGGAGAACTCTGGAGGCAGAGCCAAGTTCCCGATGAAGTCGGACGGTTTGGTATCGTGAGTTGGCCCCGGAGTCGATACGGGATGCACTATGAAGGTGCGCCGGACACGCCAGAAGAAGCGCAGTATGCGGCATTCATCGCTGGATTGCAGGAGGCTGTCGGAGAAGGAGCGTTTGGGGCAATCGGAAAAGGAATAGCTCAGGTTGGAAGAGCGTGGAAAAAGACCGGGTATTCTAAACCTCTACGCACTGGGATGGAAGCTGCGACGGGGGTCAATGTCGGGACCAAGTTGGCCGAAGGGGGAATAAATCCAACGCGGAGGGGTGTGAAAAAAGCCAACGAAGCCATGCAGCTTGGAGATCAAGCGACTGATGCAATTCTTGATGCTGCCAACAACAGCCTTCTAGATCCAGATGGCTCAATGTTGACTGTTCGCCTTGATGATGTCTTTAGAAGGGCTGGAGATAGACTCAAGAAAATGGGCGGCTTTGCCGAAGCTGGCGCACCACAACTTCAGAGAGAGTTTGACAAGATTGCGAAGGAGATTGTCGAGGCTCGTCCCACGGCGCTGGGCTTTGATCCCATGATGTTGGATCTTAGAAAGGCAAACAAACTACGGAAGGATTCCAATGAACTGGGAGCGGTGTTCTATGAGGGAACAAAGGGGGGTGTTTCAAACCCGTCTGCTCATGTTCATGCTGCGATTGGATCAGCATTCAGAGATGCGATGGCTGAGTCGATGGAAGTGGCCGAGAAACGAGCGTTGGCAAGTGTTCCTCGCCCGGCTTCCACGATCGCCGGTTTTATGAAGCGTGGTCGTTTCGCACAACGATTTAAGCGGCAGCTTGGAGAAGTTCAACAGTGGGGTAATGCAAAAAAGCTCGCAGACGAGCAATCGCGTCAGCGAGCATCAGGTCTTCAGAGTGGGTGGTTGGCTCTTGGTGCGCCTTCGACAGTTGGAGGGATTCTTGGAGGATTTCCAGGCGCTGTTGCTGGCGGCGCGGTGGGCCTCGCGGCGGCATCACAGTTGAGTCCACTCATGCGATCCCTGACGGGCGGGGCGTTATATCGTTCCGGTGTAGGTTTGGCGTCCCGTCTTCCCATGAATATCACGCGGGGCGTTGAGGCAGTAACCTCGGGTCCGACGAGCCAGCAGTTCAAAGGCTCGTTGCGTGGGCCGTCTCCTCCGATGACAAATTTCAATCTGACGCAACCGTTCTTCGGAGGTGTCTATCCCCAATCGTTGCTCCCCACGACACAAACACCAAACCGGCTCCTTCGAGAGTTGCAACAACAGAATCCGGGCTTGCGACGATTGCCCTTCCAGAATACCCGATGAATCGTCATGTCTCCCGACAACGGCTGGGCTGAGTATCAACGACTGGTGTTAGCCGAACTCAAACGGCTGGATATCAGCGTCCAGTCCACCCGGAAAGAACTTGCCGAGATGCGCGTGGCCGTGGAAGTGCTACGCTCCAGAGCCGTAACATGGGGCGCACTCGGCGGTTTTCTTGTCTACCTCACGAGCCTTTTTGGAACCCGACTCTTTACTCAATAATCGCGCCAGCACTCAGGTCAAACGCGGCCCCATTGTGGAGCAGCATCCGTCCTCGAACCTTGGCTTCGGCCAGTGTGCGTGGGGGTTTCCACGGCTGCGTGGCATAGACCAGTGGAATCGAGTGTTCTCCCACGGCATTGGTGTGACGCTCGATTTGCGTGCCGACGTATCGATCCATCCGGCGTTTGTTCGCGGCAATAAATCCACAGGCTCCGTCGTAGCTATGCTCGCCGCTTGGAGAGGTAACGATATCTTGCGGTCTGGATCGCCCCCCCACGGGCGTCTTGAACCCCGTCTGGAGGAGGGAGATAACATCCCCGCCGACATTGTGGAAGTCAGCGACGGGAATCTCCACAAGGGGACGCTCATGTTCCGCCAGCGGAAGTTGTGGTGCGGCTTTTCGCATCGCCCGGAACAGTTGGTTGCGTTCCCGCATGAAGCGCCCACTAAACACCTCGCCAAGCTCGTGGGTGGGAACCGCAAAGCTGCACAGGTCAGCCACCAGCCCCATGGTGTTCTCCACATATTCCAAAAGTTTTGTAAAATCTTTCCGAAGTTCCTGAGTATAGAACTCATGCGAAAACAGGAACGCCACGGGCGCTTTGTCCGCATCGATCACCCGCTGAAACACGGCGCGAACGAACTGCTCATTCTTCAGCGCATCAAAGGGGCGTTCTCCAATGGCTGCGCGGCTCCCGGTATTACAGCAGATGACCACATGATCTGAGTGCGTGGCAATCTCAGGCAGCGCGAGGTAGGCGTCGAGCTTCGCTTCATTCCACGTCATCATGCGGTGTGAGGCTAGCCAGTAGGTGCGGTCGCCGGGGTAGAGCCATGTCCCTCTGGCTTTCCGCCAGTCGTGGCGTAATCCGTTGCCTTTCGGTGGAGGCGGAGCGGGTTCTGGTCCTCCGGCATACTTGTTCTGGAGCCATGCGCGATAGGACTCCATAGAATCGCACTTAATCTCCCCGCCGTAGAAGGTCGATCCTCCCAGCAGCCACTTGGCCTCGCCAATCTCTTCTTCTGTGGGACGAGTTCCCACAACGTCTTGCCAGACGGCCTCAATGTCTGCCGACTCGGTTCCGCAGACCGATTTCCATGTGCCGGGGCCGTCCAAGTGAATCCCGGTAAATTTCTGGTGGTTGTTAGCCATGCTCCCTCCCTATGCTATATTGGCGTATTCATTATGACGATGAGCGATCCTCACCACCCCATCTGGTCTTTGGCAAGGGTGGTCGTTGTCTGTCTCGCCCTCCTGACACTCCAAGTGCTGACCGCCAGCAACTATGACATTGCGCTGGACGGTGAAGCTGGCACCCTGGCTGGCACCACCCTTACGGTTGCGCTTCTGGAGTTTCTGCGGAAGTCGCCGCGTTAAGAAAGCCCACGAGCGCGTCGATCAGGGCGCGTGTTTCCGGTTGGGTCTTGTCGAGAATTTTCTGATCCTCCGAGCCTAACGCGGTGATGCTAGCAATGGTTTGGATGAGATGAAGGGCTTCTTCCTGCTTCTCTCGTCCCTTCTTCTTGGATTCGTTTTCGGTCTTGGTGATGGCTCCGACAATCATGGGGACAAATTTGAGTCCGAGTGTTAGCCAGCCCATAACACATATCCTTTCAGGGTAACAGGGGGTTAAATCAGCGAATGAACACCCCCTCTGGTAACGGGGTGTTCGTGCTTGTGTTTCACTACCCCCTTAGAAGGTCGTCAGTGAACTCGTGAGACGTCAAGGGTGAATCGCTCGTCGATCACCAGTTGTGCCTCGTGTTCGGAGCAGGAGCATCGCCACACCAGGGCTCCATCTTCCTCACTCGGGCTATTCCAAGTCCCGCACATTTTGCATTGGAGTTCACAGTCCTCTAGATTGTCGTCAGTCCCAGGCGTGATATACATTGCATATTCCCCCGTGTTTCCCCGTGTTTCCACTGTGTTTTTCCCGTGTTTCCCCGTGTTTCCCCGTGTTGCCCCGCATCGTTACCACTGGTGTCCGCACTTGGGACAGGTATGCGCCGGGAGAACGTCGACCTGCTCATCGTCTCCCGTGATGTGGTCGCGCAGTTGCTCCCGCGTCCACTCTTCCTCTTTGGCCCGGTGCAGGAGATCCGATCGGTCCTGCTTGTCCTTCATGGACACCACTTCCCGATGATGCGTCCACGAGACACCCTCGACTCGTTCCGCTTTGGGAAACTGTCGAGCGATATACGCGGCTTTCGTCAGGGAGGAATAGCTTTTGTTGGTCATGTCCAGAAACTGGGTGTAGCGTTCTCCCCACTCGTCATGGTTCTGGGCATAGAGGAGCAGGTCGCCCAGCGACCACATCGTCGCGTTCGCCATCGACTGGCACTCCACGAGAGCGGTTCCCCAGTCCTTCAGCGACACGTCCTCGCTGATGACGGCTCCGGTCGGGGTCAGGATCACGCCGGGGCCAAGGGTAATTTCACGATGGTGCGGAACGAGAGCGTCAGTCATGGTCCTCCTTGGGAAGATCGTTGAGATAGTCTTGGTGCATCCCAGACTGCCACGTCCGTGACTCCACTGACGCGGCGGTCGCCTGTGCCATAGCGTGAACCTCGGCGTTCATGGCGGTGATGAGTGTCTCGACATCATCCACCGAACGGATGATGATGACCGGCGATCCCGTCCAGCGTCGGTGCCAGTCTTCCTGCATCGCGTTGAGCTTGCCCTTGGCTCCCTTCACTTCGACGAGGACGGTCAGTCCCCGGTAGCCCACGAGCAGATCCGGGCAACCTTTCCCAAGGTCCGCGAGGCTCCAGACTGACGCGTGAACCTGCCGCAGCGCCCTCACGATTTCCCGATGATTCTGGTCAACTCGTTTTGGCATAGGAGAACAACTGCTTCTGATTAAGGTGAGGGTTGAGATTTGTTGGCCTATACTTGGCTTGCACCCATTCTTCCCACGAAAAGGACTTATCATACGCCCCGATAATCCATCGTTGAAACCCCACAATCTCTTTGGTTCTGACGTAGGGCATCGGATACGGAATACATCCAAAGTCCCGAAGTTTTTGTCTGCGATATTCTCGATCCGCTTGCGTTTCACCCTTCCAGTATCCGCAGAGCATATAGACCATAATGTGGTCAGGTTTCACGCCATGCCTCACTAACGCCTCAAGACCTTGGAACAGTCGCGCTTGGTCCTTTTTGTTATCCCAAGCTGTATAGAGACGCTTTACCTTCATGGAGTCGTCGCGGTAATCAACAGAGGCAATCGCTTCGGCGGTTTCGTCGGTCAGCATTCGTGCGTTAATGCCCTGGTTGAATGACACTTTGAACTGACCCTGTTGAAGTTCCTGAATGCGGTCACGCCAATGGGGTTGCCCGAAGAAGTCGTTATCAAGAAGAAGAATATGCTTGGGCCACCCCTCTCCACGCCAGATATCGGCAATCGCCTTGACTTCCTGAATCGCGCCTTCCTTGCGTGGAACCACACAAAAGGAACACTTCAGCCGACACCCTCGCTGCGTAAACCCAAGTGAACTGCGCCATCTCGGATAGTCACTGTAGTCGATGTCTCCCAGTGGATCGATTCCGACACTGGCGAGTGTAGTGGTGACATCCCAGCCGGTTCCCCCTATCTTGGCATGGGGATATGCCTTCAGCACGCTCTGTGCGACGGGTTTTGTTCGCTCGAAAATCAGCGAGGCGTATACGTAATCAAAGAGAGGATCGCCTAACTTCGGTTGCACGGCGGTGCTGTTTCCAGCGAGACGAACCTCGACCTCGTGTTGTGCCTGTCGGTGATGGTCAGCGATCCGCATCACCGCCAGGTTTGGAATTTTTCCATCAAGCTGAAGAAGGAGAACTCGTTTTGGCATCTAATTAATTAACACCCTGATCTAACGCCGTGACCCTATTTGGGACACAACAAGAGCCTAAGGGCCATTATGTGTCCCAAGCCACTTAAAGGGGGGTTAGTTCTTTTGTTTCGCTTCCCCCTTAGATTTCTTCCGCTTGCGATACTCGCGGGATCGACAAGCCTCTGAACAGTGTTTCGCGTCAGCACGAACACTCCGCACCTCCCCCCCGCAACTTGTACATTGTGGGCGTGGAGAGGGGCGCAGTTTCGACCGTGAGACGATCATTGCCTCGGCGTCGTCAAAAACCGATAACCGTGTAATGTCACGCAGGGTAAAGCTCAGGGGGGCTTGAAAAATAAGAGCTACATCCCCTTTAGTCGTGTTGAAAAGCACTACGATTTCCTTGTGGCCCTCGGCATCGGTGACGGAACATCCGATTAGTTCGACGTAGTTGTTTCGATCAACTCGTTTTGGCACCTGATTTCGTAGCCTTTCGACCTAACGTCGTGATGGCACTCTTTCGTTCTGGAAGGTCCCCGTGACAGGCGGCAACCAGCATCGCACTCGACTGCACGCCTCCTCCGTAACTGAGACATCTGTAGTGTCTAGCCATAGCTAATTACTCTCACGTCAGCCTCCGCTGCACCTCGACCTCACCATTGGCTCCCAGGTCTGAAACTGGCACTAAGTCTATTGTCCTGGCATGTACCTCCGCGTGGCACGCGAGACACAGGAGGAGACAGTTTTTGGTATTGAAAATCTCCTCGGGGGGCCGTCCTCGCAGCTGCGACCGAAACACCATCTCGTGCATCTGGGCGTCCTTAGAGAGCAGTTCTCCGCAGACCCGGCACCGAGGGTCACGTTTAATGAGTTCGCGCCTTACAGCCCAGATGACGGCGTGCTGGTGGTCTTTCTCAGCCCGTCGCTCCTGCCGCCTCGTGCGTGTTGGCTTGGGTAGCAGCATCGGATCAAGAGGAAGGGCCAAGAGGGGAGACGAGGCATGGCGACCTCGGGCATGTTTTTTGGGGACACGCCGCCCCCTGACCCTTCCACTTCATCCTACGCACGCTTCCCTCGGGCGATCAGCGCACCCGATCGCGCCCGTTGCGCTTTCAGGACGGGGTTCGTCGCGAAACAGACGCAGCGTTCCACCGTTCCCTGTCCGCCAGCGGCTCCATAGCACTCGAACTCCTTCTTTGAGGGAGGGACGGCTTTCCACCCCGAATCATGGCAGAGCGCACAGACATACTCCACCGTGTTGGGGCCAGTGACGCGCTTGACCTCTCTCTCGGCGTGCTGTTCAAGCTGACGGGCCGCAAGGTCGTCGGCGCGACGATACCATGTGCCAGCGTCCGGCAGAAAGGGCGTGGCTTCCTTCTGGAACTCACCTGCTGCCGTGCAGACGCTGTCAATCGGTAAATCCCCGAGGGTTTCAAAGTAGCCCTCCATCTTGATTTCATCCACCGATCCGCCTTTCGTACTCGCCAGTCGATTAAAGGCTTGGCTGAACTGTTTCGGCTGATCCCGCGTGAGAATCCATGTTGCCATTGACATTGCTCCTACTTGGCGTGCTTCGAGAGAAACCGATGCGAGGCCGACACGATATTCTGCGTCTGCGGCGAGAGATGGTTGGTTGCCTCACTCTCCACTTCATCGCGGTACTGTTCCCTTTGGAGAAAAGTGGAGGGATAGGGGATCATCTTCGCCTTGGTCTGTTCCTCGATCCATGCTTTCTTGTAGCGTTTCAACCCCTCCATGATGGTTCCAAACAGCACGTTGTCGTTTTCCACATCATGTTTGAGCCACCAGGCTTTGGCGACTGTTTTGTTGCGCTTGCGCGGGTAGGATTTCCAGAACTGACTAAAGCGTACGTACTTAATAGTACGTAAAGGTACTCTTACAGTACCTTCTCGTCGAATAAGCGTCTGTTTTTCGTCTTCCACCAGTGCAATGGCTCGGGCAGATGCTGTTACTTTTAACTGTACGGGGGCGTGGTCAGGATTCACCTCCGAGAGAATATACATATGGTCGATGTCGTCGCTCGGGGAGGCGGCGACTGACCGGAGTGCGCCAGCCTTTTTCAGTTCGCGGAACCAGCGGTCGAGGTTAAACACCGAGGTTCCCAAATCCCCGGCGAGTTCAGCGCGGGACGGCGGCAGATGGGGCTGATCCGCATAAATAATCTTGCACAGTCCCCAGAACCGGACGGCAGAGGATGAAATATCCTTGTGTTGCAGAATCCAGAGCGGGATGACTGCGAGCGGCCCGATGTCACTCTGCACGGGTGACCACCGTCACGTCCGTTTCGACGCGCACGCCCGGGACTGCAAAGAGACTCCCCTGTTCCTTGATCATCTGGCGCAGGACGGGCAGATTGGCACCCAAGGCTTCCATTGGGACAAGCCCATCGACCACGGCTTTCAGCAGGAGCCGGAAGTCCTCCACCACGGGACGACGGGTGACGCGCCGGTATTGACCCTTCGGCGTCTGGAGATCGGGCGTGAGAACGGCAATCTCGGCGTCTGCTGGGCCTTTCAGCGCGTTCGCCGCTGCCTCGCGTGCTTGATCGGCGCGATAGTCCTCATACGAGACAATCAGGTCTTGCAGACGATCCTCGGTCGGACTGATATCGGACAGCCGGGATTTCTCCATCGCTCGGATCGCATTCAGATGGTCTTGGGCCGTGCGCTTCACCTCGGCAAAATGCTTGGTGACTTCGCGCCGGAGTTGCTGACAGCCGCTGAGTGCCTCACATGCCGCGAGGTAGGTCTGCTGGCTCCGAATCAGACCGGTGTTCTTCCACCGTGCGTCCAGCGTCGAGATCGACTGCGTGACCGTCGTGGGGAGTAGGGGAATTGCCATGAGATGCCTCCTGAAGCAGTGTCCGCGCCAACACAAAGTCAGCGGGGTGATCGTAGGTTTTCACGCGGTACTTGCCATCCTTCATGACGTGAACCGCGAGGCGTTGGATCTTCTCGGCGGTCTGGGGAAAGATCCCCATCGTATAGAGCGCAAGCTGCACCCCTGTCCGCTCCGGTGTGACGCCATTGGGCGGTGTCCCGCATTTGATTTCCACTACAGATATTCTTCCTGTTATGGTTCCTGCTCTGTCTAAAAATCCGTGGAACGTGTCGGTTTCAAAGCAAAACTCCCGGTGCGACCAGCAGGGATTCATCGCCGTGGTAAATGCGCTCCAGGCTCGGAGGTATCCCGTCAACGGCTCGGGGATGTCCAGCATAGTCCAATTAAGCGGGTTGTATGGCTGCTGCTCGTCAGACAGGTAGCATAACTCATGGACTGCGCGACCGCGCTCTAAAATCTCCCGCGTGATATACGCTGGCCGTGGGAAATGCTGATTCAGGAGGGCCGTCACGCTCCAGTCCGTGCGCCACTCGCGCTTATGCCGAGGCGTCAAGTTTCAACTCCACAAGGTCGGTGTACTGGGGGTTCTTTTGGTTGACCGCGAGAATCGGCGCGACAGCCAGATTGTTCTTCTTTGCGTGTTCCGCAGTATCCCCCAGAGCATCCTCAAACGTGCTGGTCTTTTCTCCCGTGGAGAATTCGAGGTCGTAGCGTATCCACGGACGCCCGTTTTTCTCGCCCTTCACCACTTTATACTTCGTCACGTAGGTCTTGCCTTCCTGCATCTGACCTTGGGGTGGAGGCGGGGGCAGTGTGGGTTCGTCCTCGACCTCTCTCGCGGGATGCTCGGGGTCATCAGCAATCCCATTGTCGCCTGTCGGCATGAGGAAGGTCTTGAGCAGGAAATACTTCAAAGAGCCTGTGATTGCCTTATAGAGCCCCTTATCCTGCTTGTCGGAGCCAGTTCCAGCCCACTCGCAGGTCAGGGATTCCCCGCTGTCGCCATCGGTGATGGTGTAACTGATCTTGATGGTCGTGAGCGTGTCCTCGCGGGTGACGCTCAGGATGGAGGGCAGCACCATGATTGACCGCTTGGCGAGTTCCCCGCGCACGGCTTCGACGATCGCAGCTTCCTCTGCGTAAGAATAGTTCTGAAAGGTGTTGCGTCCGGTCTTGGCGATGACGCCAATGGCAGCTTGCACATCGGCGAGTTTCGATACCAGTGACTGTTTTGCGACTCGGGTCTTCTTGCCGTTGGGCGGGGCTGGGGTATCTGCCACGATTTCCTCCTTTGAAATGATAGGGCCACGACTTAACGTCGTGACCCTAGTTTAGCATAGCCTAGCGAGGTGAGAGCGTAATTCCGTTCGACGTGAAAAACCGCAGCACCAAGTTGGCGAGGGCCAGCCCTTGAGCAATGTGAGCAGGGTTGTCGTAATCAGAGAAGACAACTAGGGCTGCTGCCGCCAGATTGAGCCAGACGGTGCGGCTTTTCCAAAACGGACGAGTGGGGTTGTTGTCAGGCATCCTGTTTCTCCTTAATTATAGGGCTAATTAGAGGGTTCTCATTCAGGTAGCGGCTCTCAAGAATTTTCTTCGCTTTCTCGATACTGCTCGCAAAGACCATGTGGTATTCCGTGCGGCGTTTCGTTTCCACCCGGAAATGAAAGGTCTGGATATCTGAAGGCTTAGTCATCTGGCTTGAAATCACTGGGGAGTCCCATATATGACCATAGCACCTGGAAGATGCCGCTGACCACTTCGCCCTGCTGCTCTTTCGGGCAGAAGTCCTTGATGGTACTCGCGCAGATGGTGATACAGGCATTCACGAGTTCGGGGCCATTGAGATCCAGCTTGTGCGCGGTTTCCTCAACCGTGCCGATGAAGTCGAGTAACCGACCGAGTTTTTCGGAAGGGATGCCCAACGCTTTGGCGGCTTTCCGCACGTCTTTTTCGCTGGCCCCGTGCGATGGGAGCGTGACGATCTTCGCGGGTTTCTCTGGTTTTTTCATTTGCGATCCCGCTCTCGCCGATCGACCTCGACATGAACGTGGGATTTTTCATTGATGATATCAATGCTCGGGTCTGTAAAGCAGTGCGTTTTTAGCCATTTTGTCAGGCTTGCGATGCCGCGCCAGTTCGGAGAGCCGTCCTGATTGACGACGATCAGATCCATGGCGCGGTTAGAGTAATGGTAACTCTCGCGCTTGCCCGTCTCCGGGTCAGCACGTTGATGCTCGTGGTCGTTGAAACTTGATACGCGCACATCGAGGGGCTGACGCCCAACATGTGGGCGATTCGACCAGATTGCCGCAAGCTTCAAGACTGAGATCAAGGTATCGTCGATCTCGGTCAGTGTCAGGACTTCGCGTAGACCTTCAAATTTTATTCCCACCGGTATTTGCCTCTCAATTCTGCCCAGGAAAGTTACGCGGAGGCACCACAAAGCCCCCAGTTGCGAGTTGACGGCTGACCGCATGGAGCAGAGCATCCTGATCATCGATCGCGTCTGCAAGGGCTGTCAGGCGGTTCTCCATGAGCGTATTCTGCTGTTCTAGCACGGTGTAGCCCAGCCATGCTAACAGCAGGTACGGAGCTAGCGTGACCACGAGCGTTTTCAGTTCATTCCATAAGATCATTCTCATCCACCTCCGGTTGGCGATTGTACTCATCTGGCGGTTCCTCATCGATCGCCTCATCCCACGGTTCTTCAGGCGGGGGATCGACCAAGCCACGGTCGGACACAAAGTCAGGAGGATACTCCATTCTCTCCCTCCCGCCGGCTGATCTCCTCCTCCAGTTCCAAGATATGTTCCTCGGCATAGCCTCGATACTGGACGACCTCCTCCAGCCGATCCTTGAGTCCTTGCAACTTTCTCTGCTGCTTTCCTACTTCCGCCGCGAGTGCGTCGTTGGAGGCCCATTGCCGCCACTGCGAATGCCAGCGATACGTACCGTCTGGGTTTCTCTTAGGATGTATGTTTTTGAATAACGCAACATCGAAGGGATCATCCTCAAGGTCATCGTCATAGTAGTCGGCATGGTCACACATCGTCTGCCTCCAACTCCCTCCACGTATGTCGCGGGAATGTAGGTTCCCCGCCTAGCCAGTCCTTGACCCGATCTGGGGAACCCCAACAGCCGCCGGGGATAGCCTCACAGTTATAAAGCAGTCTGATCCATAATTTCAGGAGGGCGATGTTCTGGTCGTCTGCGCGGTTAATGACCCCAAGCAGATCGTTTTGGAGCAGGGCCATCAAAAAGTGACCGGGCTTGACGCGATATAAAATGTAGAGAACGACCGGACGCTCCATCTGAGACGGCAATCCTTGCTTTCGCATGTATCCGATAATCTCCCGCATTGACGTCCTAGCCTCGATCAGACTCTCGCTGTCCCCTCGCAGCGTTCTGGCGATGGGGCTTCCTTCGGCAGTCCACTCCCCGTCGAGATACTCCAACACGATACGCTGACCGACCGCTGCCTGATCGAGCCGCCGGTCGCCCCGCAGGTTCAGCGTTCCGCCGCTGTCAAGCTGCACGACCTGTGTGTCGCCGCCCGTGCGGAGGATGGCACCGTCCATGACGCCGTCCCTGATCATGACGAGCTGTCCTTACTGCGGGTGCGACTGGCCCTCGGATCATCGGACAGAAACTCTTCGAGAATGCCGTTCACCACGCTGGTTAGCGTGAATTTCCCCATGGGGGAAACGACTTTCTGCCCCTCCACAAACCGATTAAGTTCACGAATGAGGCGTCGAGGCACTCGTACACTTAACATCGTTGTACTGCTAGTTTTTGTCACTTGTCCTCCGTTCTGATCGCCACGAGATACCGATCGGGTTGTCCCTCTGCTGGGTCTATGTTCGTCGCATACGCCACGTCTGGATCGACGATCAGCATGTCGTCAATGAATCCCTGCCGGTCTTCTTCCGACCGGAAGGTGAAGACAGACGCGGGAGTACCCTCCACGTCGATAGTGTCTGCTTGCACGATTGAGTCGTCTGCCTTGGGTGTGGTCACGCTTGTCCTCCGTTGTTCATCAAGGTCTATTATGGTTTTTGTCTTACTCATACCTCTGGCTCCACGCGGCTCGGGCAGTCGTCTGCAGCGCCTTCCTCGCTGGACTCAGGGTCAAGGCATCCGCAACTGATCAACTGTCCTGTGCATCGAGGGCAGCGCTCCACATCACAGCCAAGGTGATGGTAGAACCCGTGACGCGCCCCGCAATCGTGGCAGCGACCGCCATCGGACTGATCCGTGTCCAGGAGTTGCGGCAGATGCAGCCCATCGGGAAACTCAATATCGCGCTTCACGCACCCTTCGGATTTGAGCATGTGTCTGTTGCACCACTGGCAATTCGCCATTGTTCTCCTTCCTAAAAGAGTGTTCTGGGGGTTTCCGGTTCGGGCGGCAGATACCAATATTCAGAGACGACGCGGCCCGACGCCAGCGATCGTTGCCTGTTGACGATCGTGAGTCCCCGCTTGCGTACATCAGAGATTCTCGACCGCCAGCCGTACGCGCCGCCGTGTTCTGAGAGGGTTAAACCATCGATCCACTGCTCGGGATGTGACTCGAAATAGGATTGGAGCCGATCGGTGTAGGTTGGTTTGTTTGCCATGTCAGTCCAAGTTGTTACTGAGGGCAGACCCGCGTACCGCGAATCGGCCAGCGCGGATGCCGTCGAGCGCGGTGATCATGGCTCGGAGGTACTGGTGTGTTTCGCGCTTCGATGCATAGCGACTCAGACCCTCGGAGCCGTCGCCATTCTCGACGCGGTACCCGCCATAGGCACCTCCGAGAGAGACAGTATCTGAGGCTCCGTACGCGGAGTTAATGTAGGTGATAAGTACTTCGATGTCCCGCTTTGTAATTCTGGTTGCCATGTTGCTCTCCTTGCTCGGTGAGATGTTGATCATATATCAGACGGTAGCCAGTGTCTACACTTCCATGACCTCTGTCATACTTATTTTTGCCCCTCGGGGCAAACGGGTCTAGATCTCGGTGATCCATGTTCCAGCAAGACAGGCAGAGCGTGTCATCAGCCCATTCTCGCCGGTTGCGTCTTCGGCATCATCCAAGCACTCGCGCAAAAGCTCGGCCTGTGCCTCGGGGATAGCCGCACTTGCCGCCTCGGGTGTGGCGTACTCACCCATCGCTATCTCCCCTTGCCCGTCTTCGCTGATCCACCATAACTGAATCATGACTGTCCCCCTTTCAGTTGTCGATTCGGCAGTAGTTAACTAATGTAACCCATGATTAAAAGCTCGGATGCCCCAAACACGGAGTCTTTCCCGCAGTCGGCGCACTCGTAATTGCAGGCGTCTGGTTCGACTTCCAAGTGTTCTGATCCGCAGTCAAGACAGTAGCCTAAGTCCTGTCCACTAGTTCCTAGCACGTCACATTCCGACACGGGTACCTGTGTACCGTCTTTAGCCGT
>Ga0208029_1000656_pt1 | contig 19476 bp, 30 predicted proteins | sample MalvireepMed_s12_FD_184242 | JGI IMG/M metagenome (GOLD analysis project Ga0208029, IMG submission 184242) | Marine viral communities from the Global Malaspina Expedition - Malaspina viral metaG DeepMed_s12 (SPAdes) (version 2) | ecosystem: Environmental > Aquatic > Marine > Oceanic | place... | reverse complement strand
ACGCAGAAAAGAATCGTGGCATGGCTGCAGGATTATATATAGACAGAAAGATAATAAAAACAGGCAAACTAGAGGACCTATCAGAGGAAGAACTAGAATTAAAGATGAAAAAAATATTAGATGATTACGCACCCATTCTGAACGCGAAGCAAGTTGAGGCATTACCGGATGAAGTTACCGAGGTATCAAAGTCAAAACAAAAAAACAAGAAAGCAAAAAAATTGCCAACAGTGAATAATACGTAAAAGGACCCATTAATTTATTTTAACTATTTTCTTAACACATGCAAGAGGGATCATAGTTCTATCTCCAAAAGTCAACGACCCATCTTCATCCCTATCATACGAGGCAAATAATTTAACAGCATATCTATCTTTGTTATATAACCAACCTTCATTAACTGGTGCAGCGAGTTTCATCTTATTAAATCCTTTTTCATCAGCCCAGCCAGAATCAGATAATATATCAATCCACTCAACTCTGACCTTTGAATAAGGGATGACGTCTTTGACGTTTTGATTTAAGCTTAATTTTCTTTTTGTTTTTCGTGGCATAATAGTATTTTGAGTTGTGCTTCTTATTAAACTTATCCCAAAACTCCTTTTCTGTCATCATGTTAATCACCCCACCTTTTTTTCTTTTTTGTATATGTATGGTAAAAAAATCAGATTTTATATGAAAATGAATCGCTTCGCGCGCGGGCAATCTGTAATATTCTGTAATGTGACATTATATTCTGTCACCTGACACTTTTTATTTGGACCAAATGGCACACATTATTCATATATACCAACACTTCTAAGCCATTTGTACAAAAAGACACTTTTTTTATAGTAGTTTTTTTTTTTATTTTTATTTTTTTTACCATACATATACAGAATCTGTCGTCTGCCACATTTTAGACACTATTCTGCCTTCTTTTTGACAAGAGAATCACCAAATTGTCCTCTCCAGCCCCATGATCCGTGGTGCGTGGTCTCTGAATCGAGATTCGCATGAATCTTAAATCCAGTGTCAGTGGCCAATGCGCAAAAACTAAGATCCTCACCCTTCCATTCACCGGTATCCAGGTTAAACGTCGTATCCCAAAAATTATACATATATCGGTCTATTGCATCTTCCATCGCCCCAATCTCCTCGTTCATCTTCTTTCTCGTGAAAGCGTTAAAGTTAATCTTCAACTCTGGATGTTTATCCATTAGTCTCTCAAATACTCTTCGATGAATCAGCATAAGACCCGCAGGACCTTCTTCAATCTCTACAAGATCAAAGGGTTCTATTTTTACAAAATCAGGGTCCTTGAACTTGACCGCATACTTCACTTTTTCCTCTTTAACTCTATAAGGAGTGCAGATGATATCTTTCTTCGGCACCAACATTCTCATTACCGCTTCTGGTCTAAACTCAACGTCAGCATCGACAAAGAGCATGTAATCAAATCCTGAATTCATAAATCCACAGGTCAGCAGATTTCGTCCATGTGTGACCAGAGACGATTTCACAGATTTGAACCTACACTCTATACCAGATCCACCTAATGCACTAAACGTATCAAGTAAGGATACGGTTGTTTCCACTCTCATCATGTCATAGCACGGTGTCGCTACGTAAACTTTAGGTTTTTCTTCGGCCATATTTTCCTCTCGCTGAATAACCATTATCTCGACACCACTGTTGATGAATCTCTCTCATGAGTTTATCCTTCTCTTGATCTTTGAGCCATGTCGGGTTACCCACGACTCTTTTGATTTTCTTACGTTCTTTATTTGCCATCCTTCTCAAACTCTTTTAACAAAGCATCACTGTCCACCTTCGCTCGTTCTTTCTCATCGAATATAAGCTCGTTGTAATGATCGAGTCGTTTTAGAAACTTATATTTCGTGTTCCGTAATTCCTGGTCCGTGATTCGAAATTCCTGATAATACAGATCCGGCGTACAGATCATAATGACGCCTTGTCTAATTTCACTCCCGTAGTATGCATCATGAGCCATAGCATACGCTGCAATTTGCAAGTAATAATCTTCTATCCATTCTTCTTTCTTCGGACGATTGGCCTGTTTGAAATCTACGATAGTCGGAAGACCATTGTGTAGACATACGAGATCAGTACTCCCAGCGTACAACCCAGGATAATGTAACATAACTTCCGAGCCATAGTATTCTGAAATAGGTGTAAGACCCATTTCAATAATTTTCGTGGCCATGGGCTTCGCCTCGCATCCGATTGGCGTAAGATCATCGTACCCAACTCCTTGAATATGAGACTCCAAGAATTTGTGCATGGCAGTCCCTCGCTTCGAAGATAAATTCTTAATTGATTCTGCTTTTTCATGTCCAACTTTATTTTTCCAGGCGGTTAAATACTCTTGATTCTTTGTCTTTGCAAGAACTGTTGTAACCGATGGTAAACGTACACCAGCGAAGTCATAAAACCGGACTCCTGTTGCGTGGTCCGTGATCTGTTTTCCTTGTATATAGTTGTATTTATTAGATTTCTTTACCATCTTTGTATACCTTAGTTTTTCCATTTTCTTTATATATTATACTTCCATCGTGAAGAACGCGTTGTTGTCCCTCTCTAAGAGAGGGGTTTCGCTGTCTCTCTTCCCATTTTGTTATTTTTAAGTCTTTAAGCTCTTTCATTGTACTAAAATTAAAAGGATTTTCGGTGGCTTTATTAATGAGTTCAATATTATCCCTGGTTCTAAGTTTTCGTATACCGTTAAAATAAATTTGTCTAGCTCTTTCACGTGTGACCATAAAACATAAACCTATTTCATCCCACGTTGGTATTTTCCCTGTCGTATATGGACAATCTTCAATATTATGTCTGTACTTAATAGCTTTGGTTTCATTCGGTGATAATTTATCTAACATATCATTTAGTATTTCATGAGTCTCTTTCTCCATAATTTTAGATTCTAAATTTTTAATAGGTGGTTTCATGAAAGATAATATTTTATCTTCTGTTGTTTTTATTTCAAAAGAAGTTTTATTAAATCCTTTTAACTGTCTTTTGGTAAATGCTTCTTCAGGTGTTAGACCTAGTATAGTTAATAACTCTTTTACACCGTCTTTTAGTTCCCCATGCTTATCTAAAGCGGATCTTTTTCCAGCAAAATATTCAGCAGTTATTACATAGGGTCTATTAAATTTTTTACAAAAACTTGCCACACTACTATAACCCATCTCTTCCATTGCCGACAGCATCCTGTCATTCCTGATTGTAATTTTTATTCTGTAGTCACTCATTTAGGGTCATAGTTTTAAAGGGGCCCGAAGGCCCCTTTAATTAATGTATTGATTGTTTTTCTTCTGGTTTTTCATAAAGTTTATCCTCGAAAAATCTTTTAAGATTTAATCTTTTAGATTTATCTAGACCTTTATCAAAAATAAAACCAAACCTATCAATGTATTCTTGAGTAGAACTACATCCATCCAGTTTAGCACCACTGTTTTTTATAGCTGTTTTAGCCCTTTCAAAAGTATAATTAGGGTTTTTTGCTGCTATAGCTGCCATTCTAATAAAACTTCTAGGCATCTTTTTTCCAGGATTATTTATGTCCCATAACTCTCTTATAGGTTCTACAAGACTATCAAACGTTTTAATTTCAGAGTACTGTAAAGTGTATCTACCTTTTTTAAAGTCTTCTGATGTTGCTGGTGAAGGACTTATTTCACCTTTTAGCAATCCGACAGTCTCTTGAATAGGCATATGATATTTTGACATCCTTTTTGCTACAATTTTATAGGCTCGTTTTTGTCGAACACTAAAAAAAGATAAAGTATTAGGAAAAGACCAATTTTCTCTGCTAGAATTAAATCTAGGTACATCTAATGCTTTAAAATCATTATTAATAATGTAATAGATTGGTAAACCTAACTCTTTTCTAACTTCAAACGTCGTGTGGCCTTCCCGAATACATCCATCCGAGTTTACGTAAACAACCATTTTTAAATCTTTTTCAGCAATAGAGGTTCTTATTTTTCTAATGTGACTAGATTTAGCTGTTCTATTACCCCTCGTTTTTTTAAACCAAGAGTAATCTTTCGTGGAATATACAGTTGTATATTCTTTGTGTAAATTGACATTTTTCTTTGTCATATTTGTTCCTTTCATTTAGTTCGCATCAGAGTTTTACATAATCGTACACGTATCTGATGTTTGACGTGATTCTTTTCAGAATATCTTTCATTCTATATAGGACATTAGATGATATATGTCAATCCTTTATTTTTCAGGGTCATACATTGTATATTTTAATGTTAATTCTTCTCCTTCTTCAATATCTTCAATGACCGTAATGGTCCATTTATCATAATGAGGTTTAATTCTAACCTGTGATCTAATACAATTGGGTTTATCGGAATGATTAATAAAACCTCCTAGAGGAGTTCTAATGAGTTGACCATTCAGTCTATAATGTGATTCCCCTAGATGAGTTCCACGCACTAATTTTCTCGTGGTGAATAATCCCTGTCCATTAATTTGTGAGTCTGCAATTATAAGTCCATAAGGTAAAGGTTTATAAGTATCTTTTAATTTATCTAGATCGTGAAATTCTTTTATGTCCTTATCGTTCATCATATCACCCTTTTCCATTTCCTCTTGCTATTTTAAGTTTACCCAAGTCTATCTTGTCCATCACGTTGCCTGATACAGAGATACGAGTACAATCCGCCTTGAATGGGTACACCCAATGTTTTAACCACGCGGGAAAGATATACATATCCCCTTCTTCCGGAAAAACGGAATAATTTGAAATACATCTATCTTCAATATCTCCGTAGATAAAAGTAATTCCACCAGGACCAGCTGATAGTCCTTTATAATTTTGATTTTCTTCTTTTAATTGAGTAGGAACCTTTAAGAATATGACAAAGGATAGTGCACCGCCATGTGAGTGTGGTGGATTGAATTCGTTTGGTCCTTGAAAGTTAACCCATAATTTTTCTAAATAATACGTGCTAGGTGAGACTTCTTTTGACCGTATCTTCCATTGACTTATAGCATTATTATATAAATTAAAAGTTTTTTCCATAAATACTGAAAATTTATTTTTATCTCTGTAATGAAACTGGTTCTTTAGTACTCCAGCCAATTCAGGAGAGGCATCTTCCTTTGACGCTTCACCCTCAGATAATAACAAACCTAATGTTTCTGGATCTGCTTTGGTTTTTACTACACAGGGGCCCCAGTGCAGTATTCCAAATTTAAGTCCTTCACTCATTTTCCTCCTTTTTTTATGAAGTAATTAACATAAATATACTTAGCAACGTTACAAACGTTAACGTACCAAATATAATTAAAAATATTTTATTCATGTTCCGTGTACATTCCAATTAAATTGACGAATCGCTCGTTCGGTTTCAAGATCGACGATGTTATCGCCCAGTTCCTGAGCTCTGGGTTCGTAGTGATCTATAATTTGTTCTAGTTTATGAAGTTTAGTTTGTGCATAGGGCCACAGTATTTTAGCAAACTTTAATGCGTCTCTATACCCGCAGCTCCATCGCCATTGTCGTTTGTAATGTTTAGGACGTTTTGAATATTTCTTTTCTCGACTCCAACCAAAACCTAATGTTTTATGAACCCATTCGATGACAGTTTTATCGGTCATGTTCATTTCACAACGAATGTACCACTGATTGTAAATCTTGCCACCTCGATCATGACGTTTTGTGGGTTTCTTCTTACATGTCACACACCCCTCCCCATCAAACAATCCTGCAATATATGCAGCGTCAGTTATACTAATTTCCATGAGTATACATTAATCTAATTAAACTTGTTATTGGATTAACTTTTCCTTCCTGGTTAGTGCAAGAACTTGTCAGTATTGTGATCACCGTTATCAGCATCACCACTTGAAACCATCGGGGGTTCATATACATAAAATTCTCCTTCCGAATCACATTCCCAACATTGGTGAACATGTTCTTTTTCATCTACATGGACAACTTTCACAAATCCATTGCCATTACACGTATCACAAACTGTTTTGTGAATTCTATACTTTTTTAATTTTACCATTAAGCTTTTTTGCTTTCTCGTTTGTTAACGCTTCAATTGTTTTGCTTATAGATAATTTTGCATCGGGCAATAAAACCTTCGACAAAGCAATTAATGTCTTGTATGTTTGGTGCGTTAGTGAAACGTTACGGTATTTAGTTATATCGGTCATGTGTTCCTTTCATTTGAACTATTATATAGGACTTTTTTAAAACTTTGTCAATGATAAAATTTACTTTAACAATATGGATATGCTCCTTTTTAAGTGGAGGAGTATGTATGCCTCCTGTGAAGACTCCAATTTTATACGACAGTTGGTATGAATGTAGCCGAGCGGCACATCAAGAATCCATAAAGATTTATTCTAAATTGGGATATAAGCTTGTTAATGAGAATAGACTTGCTACACGTTATACTTGTCAAGTAATAGGTAGTATTTGACATTGTGGCAGAATTGTGTTAGAGGAAGTTTCTTACCTTTAATACCTATCCTATTTTTCTCTCTTTAGGATAGGTTTATTTACAGATAAATCCTTGCCAGGTCCCTGATCCATCATTCATGTACCATCCAGATTTCATTATGTCTTCTTCAACCCATTTATGCGTGGATAGTTCAAATCTCAATTGATTTCCATAATCAAGGCATTTCATTATGGTTCCTCCTAAATGGGAATGAACTGAATTTCCAATGATTAAATTATAAGGCTTTAAAAGTATTTCTCCGTTGAATAGAAAAATTATTAATACTATTTCCTTTACCATATGTTTTTTCTATTAGTTTGTACCATTCCTTTTTGTATTTAGGGTCTTTGGTTTTATTCCAAAGATTAGCTATTTGATCTATCTTCCTTTGCATCATATTTTCTTGTACCCCATGATATTATTTTTTTAAGTTGTGGAGCTTGAATATCTATTATAACACCATATGAACGCCATGCCTTTTTCATTAGATTTAACTCTAATATCAAATCAGACCATTGTTTAACAGAAGCACCTTTAGCGGTTATTGTTGCTTTTTTCTCTTTCATATTCTTTTACCATTCAAGATACTGTGAACAACATATCTTCCTTTTTTGTTTTCATAAGACATAAACCCTGTCCATTTTGGGTTAGGAATGACTAAAGATTTTAGCAATTTTTTAAAAGACATTGCTTCCTTCTCTACTTCAGGTTTACCATCTTCAGTGACTTTAAATTTGTATCTCATTTTACCAATTACCCACTCTCATAAATCTAGGCATAATTCTATAAGTGTACCTAGCAAATCTTTTCTTTTCAAAATAATAATAATTACGATAAGATTGTATATAATCATTTGTTTTATATTGATCTGGCATACATAGTGGAGGAGGTGTGCATTTTGTACTAACACCTTTTTTAAGTCTCCATAAAGGCTCTATAATATCCTGCGATTTATGTCTTTTTTTGTAACGTTTTGTGTATTCACGAGCTAATTCTAAACCATGAATAGCTGCCCATGCATAGTTATGTGGTGATTCATTTACCCATAACGTCATAGGATGGTTAGGATAAGCTGACTTATAACCTATATCATGACCTTGAGCACGCGCTGCAGTAGATAGCATCTGTGCTGTTTCCAACACCATTTTAACTACATGCTTATCACACTGCATACGCGCTGCAATTTTAGGGTTTTTATGTAAGAAGAAGATGTTCATCCTAAAAAGATATTTCTGTCATACCATCACCAAGATTTTTAAATTTTAATCCTGAAAATTTTGATTTTAACTTTTTTTTCATAGCTTTTTGATGAGGGCTTTCTTTTTTTCCTTTTTTCTCATTAGTTTTCTTTTTTTGCATTTTCTTTTTCCTTTCTTTCATACCCTATATATAGGATATTAGATGATACTTGTCAACCCTTTTTTCGTTTTTTTCTTTGCCTTTTTTCGTGCTTATTTAATTTCTTTTTATGTCTTCCTGGTCTCTTTTTTTTCGTTCCTCCACGGTAAGTATTAACACCAAAAAGCCCTTTTCTAGCCATTCTTAGGTGTTTCGAAGCTTATCTGTTCAGGGTTATTTACGTGTGGAATGTATGAAATTTTTCCATTAATATGTTGTCTTAGATCTGTGCCACAAGTGATACATCTAAAATGATCTGGTGTAATAGATACTAATAGCGTGGGATGAGTGCAAGTAGGGCAAACTCCATTAACTACTTCAGCTCTTAAATCAAGTTTTCCAAACATTAGTTACAATTATCTTTGCTTAAGTCTATAGGTACTTCTTTAGTAAACCAAAACCAAGAAGATATTTTAGTTCCTTCTTGAGTGTATGTACATTTTTGTCCGATCGAGCAGGCGCTCAATGCGAACAATGCTAGTACTAAATACAGCTTTTTCATATTAATTAGTTAAGGGATTGGATGTAGATACTTTGATTTCTTCTATTTGAACTTTTAGTAATTCGATTTCTTTAGCGTTCACTAAAGGTTTAGTGTGATCATGTTCAATTGGATGATCATGACTTATTAAATCATGACTATGTGAAGTGTCAACGTTTTCTAATGTTGCAACTTTTTCTTGTAATACAGCAACCATTTCAATAGATACTTTATCTACTTCTTTAGATGCTTCTTCCAGTGCAGTAATTTTAGTTGTAAGTTCACCATATTTAGCGAATCCACCCCCGATTGCAACGATGGCTGCAATCAATGCAGCAATTCCCGCGAGCTGGTCTTTTAGATTAAATTTTTTATCAGCCATTTTTCAACATCTCCAGTTCCATTAAAAGCTTTTGTTTCTTAATATTTAATTCATTAAGTTTTCTAGCTTTGATTTCGATCTTATCATTTTGAATATAACTTGCAAGACTAGTATTTGGGTATATTTGTCTAAAATCAAAGATGTTTAATTGATCTAAATATACATCTTTTGGCTTATAAAATACTGCATTTTGATACATGGCTAGTGATGCTTGTTCACTTGTCATCGCTTCCATTTTTATAATATTTTTAATGGCTAAATTTTTAGCAATGTCCTTAACGTCCTTGTCAACTTTATCCATTATTTTAGCGAGATTTTTGACGATAGCTTTTTTCTGTTGTATCTTTTTTTGTTTGGCAAGCTTCTTAGTCTGAACAGCGGACTTCTTAGGAGTCTCGCTATCAGGTTTCTCTTCTTTAACTTCTTCTTTTTCTTCTTCATTAGTTGCTTCTACCATTTCCGTAGACTCTTCTTCAACTGCTTCTTCTTCAGCCATTTCAGTGTTTTCTTCTTCCATTACTTCTTCCTCAGCCATCTCAGTAGACTCTTCAGACATTTCTTCTTCTTCAAATGTTTCAGCCATCTCAGGTTCTTCTTCTATCATCTCTTCTTCTTCAAATGTTTCAGTCATCATAGGCTCTTCTTCTTGAAAAGTTTCTGTAGTGAATCCTTCTCCGTCCTCGGTTGATTCCATGAAAAAGGGTCCATCATCTTCGACGAACGATTCCTCAGATGAAAATTCCTCTTCCTCAGAAACCATCGGTAAGAATGTTGCAACGATTTCGTTTGTTTCCTCATAAATTTCCTCCATTTCTGTGTCTGTAAACTCAAACATTGGTCCATCTTCAAATTCCATGCTTTCCTCTTCCATAAAAAACTCTTCTTCCATTTCTATTAAAAAATCCTCTATAAATTCTTCTGCAAATGTAAATGTTTCCATCTCCATGTCCATCTCCATTTCAAACTGCGGCTCTTCATTAAAAGTAAAAGTTTCTTCTTCAAATGTAAATTCTTCTATATCTTCAAAGACTTCTTCTTGTAAATCTTCAAATATTTCATTTATTTCATCTTGAATAGATTGATCAATAGGTTCTGATTCATATGTAACAGTAAGAGAGGGCTGTTTTAAGTCTACTGAATAATGACTTGTGCTATTGGAAGTGTCTGTAAAGTCGTACCTTACATTAATATCAAAGTCCGTTTGAGTACTTCTGGATATAGACAAAGTATCAGATCCAGATTGATAACTACCACAGTTAATATAACCACAACCAGTAGAATTATATGTTCTAATTTGTGTTGTTGCTTCACCATCAGCTCCAGTCACTGTTACCGTTGAGGTGACTGTAGAACTATAATTATTCCAATGCCAATATTTAAAAGAATGATTTGATGTAAAGCCATCTTGTAATTGAGCTTCTGTTAAATTCGCGTCGTCTTTTAAACTTACATCGTCAGACTTAATATATGTGTTATTAACGGCAGCAACAGTGCTATTGCCATGTCTTTGAGTAGCAGTGCCAGACCAACCTGTAGAAAAGTCTTGGCTAATTAAGTTATTTGTTGTTGTTTCTTCAGAACTTGCTTTAGATGCAAAACAGCTAACTAATAAATACCCGGAAAAAAAGAGTATTGCTAATAATTTTATTTGGGCTCTATCCATTCAATTTTTTTCTTAATTTTTTCTTCTACTTGCTTATTTAATTGAGTGTCCAACATTTCAAATTCTTTTGTCATTTTAGCTTCTTCTTTAGCTTTTTTCTTTGCTTCAAGAGCTTCTTTCTTTTCTATTTCTTTTTTAATTTTTTCTCTCTCCTTCATACGCTTGACGTATATGTCGTAGTCAGGTCTTTCATGATCATATTTTGTCCATAATTTCATAGCTTCTTTACCAATTTTTCCGTCGATTGGACAGGGCGTACCTGCTTGAATCATAGATTCAAAAACTCGCTCATCTTGGCAGAGAATAGCCACTGCTGCAACCTTCATACCAAAGTCATTAAGAATTCTTGCTAACTTTAATCGTTCACAATTTTTATCTATAAAATGTTTTCCGCCAGATATACCAACTCCAAATGTTTGAATACCAGCAGAAGCACCAACGGCACATACATCCTGTGTCATAGCGTTATAAGATGGAGCGGATGCTGATGGTGGTGACGATTTTATAGTTGAATTTGTAGTACTACTAGTTGTTGATGTAGATTCAGAACCTGATTCATAGGTAGTTGTAGTAGTTGATTCATATCCACCTTCAATTGCAGTGTTTGTTCCTGATGTATTTGTCTGTGTAGTGTCTCCTCGAGCTGGTCCACCAAAAAAAGTTAACAGAACTAATAATATAATTAATGTCCCTGTAAAAAAATAATTCACTTTACCTCCTATTGACACGACTCACACTCTCCAGTCTCATCAACAACAAGACCTTCTGACTCATCTTTTACTTCACGACATTTACAATTTTGACAAGGGCATACTCCATAAACATCTGAATGAAGTTCACCATTACAGTGACAATCACAACTACAATTTTTACATTTTTTCATTACTTGGCTGCCTTAACACAAGTAGGACAAGACTTTTTAAATCTTGAGTGTATATTACATTGAATTTTTTCAGGTTCAGTAGCAATAACTTCTTTTGCTTCTTCCTGTTTAACTTCATCCTTTAATATAATTGGTTCTTCCTTCTTACCAAATATTTTTTCTATTAAAGATTTTATCCATTTAATCATTTTTCTTTTCCTCAATATTATAGAAGAATTTATCCGTATCTTCTGTTATCCATTTGCGACTATCCTCCACATTCCATTCAGAAGTTTGAACCTTCCAGTCAGGTACTTCGTTTTTTACAGTAAACGAAGGTATATCCCAAAGGATACGATTGTTAGGTTGTGCTGCATAATTTCCATCCTCTAGGGCGAGAATGTGTGCGCACTTATGTTCGTGCGGTATTTCTGAATGATCAGTGTCTATTATATTACTCTCTGGGTGCGCCCAGTCAACTGTAAAAAGATATGCACCTGGATGAGTTTTCTTATCTTTTCCAAAAAACTTTCCAGATTGTCCGTCTAGGATATCAAAAGAAGTGACAGAAGGATAATAACTGAAACAATTCCAAAGCTCCAGCTCGTCAAGTCGCATCCTAGGTACTTCTTTGACATCAAATCCTCTTTGAATGAAGGCTGAAATAGGGAGACGATAGAACACAGCACCGTTCTCCATAATAGCATGAAAGAGTATAGGACGTCCTGTAATCGATGCCAGCCCAAATATAATGCAGTCTTCAACTTCTCCATGATGTTCTTTGAGATCATAGAGATATTCTCTCCTGATCTGTGAATACATCACAGGAATGTTTGCATTTAAATAGGCCATGCATAAATTAGTTTAGTAAGGCTATTATTGCGATAACAAAGACAACAATAATAACAGATTTCTGTTTATTAGCATTAGCCCATGTCAATATTTTTTTTATATGGTCCATAGTTTTCTCCTATTTTTCTTTTATTGTACCCCAATTGGGCCCAGATTCATAGTCTACTTTATTAGGAACTTCAAGAGAAACAGCGTCTTCCATAACACTTTTTATTAGTCCCGCGTGCTGTTTATCCTTAACAGATATGTCTAATTCATCATGTACTTGTATGTGTGGTATAATTCCTTCTTTGTGTAATTCTAACATTGCTTTCTTGGTCATGTCAGCTGCGCTTCCTTGAATCAGTTTGTTTAATGCTTTGTATGTATAAGCACGCTTGATCCCTGGTCCGTGTTCCGCGAGTGCTGCTTCATGAGGCAATGCTTTATGAATTCCAAACTGATTAGGTTCCCATAAATGAAAACGACAAAGTCGACCCAGCAACGTTCTAATTTTACCAGAATTTTCTGCACGGCGCATTACATTATCCATTAGTTGTTTTACAAATGGAACTTTAGAATGATACTGTCTAAATAATCCTTCAGCTTTTTCTTTACTGACACCTAACTCTGCTTGTAATTTATTTTTTCCCATACCATAAAACAGACCAAGGTTTATAGTCTTGGCTTGATATCTAGGTATCTCTGCCATGTCTGCTACGATGTCATGAAAATCAGCATCGCCTTCACGATACGCTTCCAATACTTCATCCACTCCATAGAGATTCTGTAAAGTTGCATAATGCACTACCAGCCTAGGTTCTTGCTGAGAATAGTCAAAACAACCCCATGTATGATCTTTCTCGGGTATAAATAATGACCTAATAGCTGGTCCGAGATCCTTGTTTCGTGCTGGAATTTGCTGTAAATTTGGGTTTGAATAAGAAAATCTTCCAGTTACTGTTCCTCCATTATCTCCTCTGAGTTGATTAATTTCTGCATGAATACGGCCCTTGTAAGAATGTTTTATTATGGTATCAATGAAGGTGGTATGGGCCTTGTTTATTTCACGAGCCCGGGCTATATTTTTCACTAGAGGGTGGGGGTGATTTTGAAGGAAATTTTTTGTAAATGAAGGAGAGTTTGTCTTATCAGTACGGTCATAAGGTAGGTGAAGTTTGTCAAAAACTTTGGCAATGCTACGTGCTGCCCATATTTGAACATCTACTTGTGTTTCTTTTTTTATTTTTAGTAAGCATTGCTCTTCTTCTCCAACTAATTTGGTTTTTAATCTATGAGCGTTCTCACTATCTACTCGGACTCCTAAAAAACGCATATCAACCAAACAAGGAAAAAGATCAGTCTCTAACTGAAAAATAGAATTTAAATCTTGGTGTAGTATTTCTTTTTTAAGTTCCTGCCAAAGTTCTAAAGTTATCTCAGCATCCTTTTCTGCATATGCACCGACATAAATGGCAGGTAGTTTATACATTTCTGCCTTGGCGTCAACACCCCAATCTTTTGCAGCAGCATATAAATCTGTTTCATTCTTTGTCTTTCCAGTGTATCTTTTAGAACAGTTGTTTAAGTCATAACGCATTTGATTCTCATCAACTAAGGCCGATGCAATCATCGTGTCTACTATTTTACCGTTAATACTTAAACCTAACGCGCGTATCCAACAAACGTCATACATGGCGTTGTGAAAGATTTTTGTGGCTGGTGTATTTAGTACACCTTGAAACCATTTCAAGACTTTTTTACGATCCATGTTGCCACCACCTTCGTGGGCGATCGGATAATAACCACACCAACCTGAAACAGCTACAGCTACTCCTACAATTTCTCCTACTCCTACAACAGAACCAGAGCCTCTTCTTATATTTAAATTAGGGTCTTTAGTTTCTAGATCTATTGAAATTTCATCATATTTAGATAGATCTGGAAATTCTTCTGGTGGTAACCATTCTGTTTGTGGTTTAAATAGTGGCATTTGCATCATTTATTTTTCTTCCATTTGTTATAGCCTTTAATCCATTCGGTGGATTTCCGTTCTTCTGTTTGTCGTTTTGCTTCTCGATATGATTCTTCTAATTCTTTCTTTTCTTTCTCAGCTTCTTCTAAAAAATCTTTTTTCTCTGGATAGTCTCTCTCAATAATCATATCGATGAAATGTTTTGCTTTTTCTAAATCTTGTTTTTTTCCTTTCAATCTGTGTCTTAAAATATATTTTATAACGCAGCCTTCTGGATAAAGCAACTCATTTTCGATTACGAATTTACTTGGCTGAATTTTAAATTTCTGATAGTGTGTTCCGCCGATTTGTTTATCGTATGGTTTCATATAATAAAATATAAATATAGTTTGATGCCAAAATAAAATGTCATCATTGATAGTAAAATAGCTTCGCTTGTTAAATTCATCTAAACTTTAGTTCCTTTCTCCATTTTTTAAAATCAGTTCTCCATAAATCAAATTTAAGATGTAGTTCATTTTTCCATTTCCAACTGTTATGTTTCTTACTATAGTTAACATTTTCTGCTTCTTCTCCTAAGTCACTATCTCTAGGAACATATCTTCTTAATTTACAATGGAAGATAGTTTCTGTGTCACCTATATCGGTTCTGTGCCAGTACCAATTCCAAAACACTTCATCATAATCGTTTTTATAATCATCCCAAGTTAAAGAAGATATTTCAAATTTTTTAAAAGTTCTTTCAAATTTACCCTCTCGTTTAGATTTATTTAATAATGGATTAAGTCTTTTAATAAGATAACCTTCTACTTCTTTTCTATAATCATCGTTTTGAAAATTAGGGGACTGTATAGTTCTAAACTTAATATGTTCAGTAAAAACAATTTTTTCTAACAAAGAGTGTTTTCTTTTAGAAAATAAATGCATCCAAAGCTTATCATAAAGTTCATTATTGTGATTTTTTATATACATTTTTTTTCTTTCTTCAAAATTTTTAGACTCGCCTACATATAAAGCGTTACATTTATTTTTTTTACTTGTAAACTTTTTTTCTTTTTCACAAATTATATAAACACAGTTCATATAATAAATCCTTTGTTATATTGCTTGGGTTCTATAATGTGTAAATTTTCTTTTGTTCGTGTTGCGCCTACATAGAATAATCTATTTTCATCATCAGGATTTTTTTCATAAGTATCCAATGTTGTTTTCGTAAGATCAGTAAGAAGAACTACGTTTTGTGATTCTCCTCCTTTAGCTGCATGTATTGTGGATAATTCTATTCTTGGTTTTTTATTTAACTGTTCGCCGTTAGCTCTCATTTTTCTTAAATATTCTATGCGTCGTGATCCAGCATCATCGAATGCTTCGAACCAAACTTTTTTAGTTTTTAACCCAAAGTCTTTTGTTAGTTGGTCGATGCCATAAAATGACCCTTTCGTCATACCCTGCATCAATGTTTTATCTCTATGTTCAGGAGACATATAACTATAAATTTTTTCTATTTGTTTATAATTTAAAAGCTGTCCCTGACGCAAATGTTCCCAGTTTGTGGCAGCTTCTTGAATATCTTTTTCATAACTACGTTTATGCTTAGTTTCATAATACAAACCTTTACGATATAAAGTATCTTCTACTTCTTTTAGCATATGTTTGGTTCTAGCTAATACTAACCATTCACCAGAAGACATATCTACTGAATCAACCTCAAAGTGTCGATGTAAACTTCCTTCATTAGTTTTAGGTTGCCATGTTTTATCTATTCTATGTTTAATTCTATTTATAATTCCCATTGCTAATTGATGAACTTTAATAGGTATTCTATGTGATTGTATTAATGGAAGATTAATCATTTGATCTTGCAAAGCTATAAAAGAATCTACATCCGCTCCAGCCCATTTAAAAATAGCCTGATCATCATCACCTGCAATAAAAGTATCTTCTGTTTTATTCCATATAGTTTTTGTCATATCCCATTGCATTAAGGACAAATCTTGTGCTTCATCAATAAAGATGACATCAAATTTGGGGGATAAATCTGACTTAATAAAATTTAAAATCATGTCATTGAAGTCAATTAAGTTATATTCTTTTTTATATCTTTTTAGTTCATTATAAATAATATTTAATTTATCTAGTTCTAAATCTTGTGTATGTTCTCTTCTATTATATTGCTGTTCAGGTGTAATATTTCTAAGTTGAGCTAATTGAATTATTTGTAAATATTCACTATCAGAAGTAAATATACCATGATCTTCTTGATGTTCTGCATAAGAAACTGGAAATCCTAGCTTTTTTCCAAGATCTTTGTAGTGTCTTGATTGCATAACCTGGTCCTTTTTAATTCCAAGTTTTCTAAAAGCTAATGAGTGTAAGGTTCTAAAATATGGAAGATCATCTTCAGTTAAATTAAATTTTTTAATTGCTTCGTCTCTGGCATGATACGCAGCTTTTTGTGTGAAAGCAAAATAACCAATTCTATCTGGATCTGTTTCTTTTAGATAATCATCTACTTTATTTAATAGTGTAGTTGTCTTTCCTGTACCTGGTGGTCCTAATACTATTGTTTTCAAAATACATCCTTAGGTTTTAATTCTTTTTGAACATAATCATCTTTTCTTTTATCAAATTGTTTCACTGTAAAAACAGAAATTCTTTCTTTACCCACTCTTTTTTTATCATCACAACTACAGTGATCTTTTAACATTTGCGCTGTACGTTGATAGTTTATATCCCATCTTTGTCTCACTAAAAATTTACTATAAAACATGCTAAAAACAAAATGATGATAACCATCGTGAGTCCATACTCCACCCTTTTTAAGATCTGTAACATCTGATCCAATATGTCTATTTAAACAAAACTCTTCTAAATGATTTCTTAATTGATCTGCTGTTGTTACACCTTCTGGTGCTTCCACAGGTTCGTGGTTCTTCATCAATGGATTTATAATCATATCCCAATCTCTAGGTTTAACGGTTGGTGGTTTAAAGTCCAACTGTTCCATACATGCTTCTTGAAATAAACTTTGTTGTTTTAAAAACTTAACATTCTCCAGATGTAAACGTTCACCATCAACGTTAAGATAATAATAAGGTTTTTCTAATTTAATTTTTTGTAAATCTGTTAATGCAGGAAATACAATTTCTTCTCCTATTCCAAACTTTCTACTTCTGCATAATTTCTTATCGCATAGATTACACATTGGAACATCATTACATTTATAGCCCCAATCTTTTTTATCATGTTGTCTTTTAATTATATCTACTTCTGATTCACTTAATGGACTTGTTGATGCTGCAATGTTAAACATTGTAATTCTACTCTTCCACTCTGCTGGCCATTTCTTTTTAGCATATACCCCAAAGTGAAACATTGCATTATTTCTTCCACCTTCTGGAATTTTATTCATGGCCATAAGTTCTATGCATGGAGGCGCATCTGAATATTCTGATGTAGGTCTTTCTATTTTAATTTTTGTAATATCTTGTTGTACATGACGTTGGTACAATCCATAAAAGCCATCTAGACTAGCAGCGTTTCCATTTTCAAGAAAAGCATATCTTGTTGTATTATCACCATTAAAGTACGGTAAATTTAAAAAATTTCCAGTGTCGTCTTGAGATTTTAATTGAATTTGTTTTGGAAAGACTTCTGATCCGCCGTATCCTAGTAGTGTTTTTATTTCTGTAAGTTTGTCTCTCATTCTTTCTGCTGATACCGACTCTGTGGTAAACAGAAAAACGTGAGCTCCTCCGCTTTTTGACCTACACACTACCAGTGGTAGATTATATTTTTTTATTTTATCTATTAATTTTTTATGATCAAAACCTGCATAGGAATCTATATCTACACATCCCCATACACATTGATTATCTTCATTAATTGGAATAATTCCTAAACTTTGTGTTCCTTGTAAATGTTTTAACCAAAGCTCATCTATGACGGGTTGTCTTACTACAAACGATTGACCTTTTACTTTAACACCATTTTCTCCTTGTCCAGAGACTTTAGTGCAACCATGAGCTCTTTTTAGGCCCTTAAATATATCTTTAAATTTTTTTATTCTATCTTCTATCATAATTTTTGTCTTGGGCGTTTCCACTCTCGCTTCCACGCCCAATCCTAGGAATCTAGTTGCACTAGATGATTAATATGGTGAATCGCTTTTTGATTCGTCAGATCCGTGTTTAACTTTTACTTGACCCTTGCTATTTTTTTCAGCAAAGCTTTTAGCAATTTCGTAAACACCTTTATCTGTAACCGGACCAACTTTAGATACATCCCATCCAAACCATGTTCCTTTGTCATTAGACATTTGAACAGTTTTTAGATTATAAATGTGGCTGTATGTTGGCGGTGTGAATAAGCCATTTTTTCCTTGTAGCTTAAGACCCATCATGATTGAATTCCATTTACGACTAATCTTTAATTGAGTAGCCTTCATAGATATCAAAGCTGTTGATGGACTTTTCCCCATAAGAATCACAAAGTGGTTCGCAGTATTTTCCAGATAATTACCATTAGGTAATCTATCCTTCCAAGATTTATCACGAGTAGTTGTACTCACAATATCACTGTCTGCACTGTGGATTGCTACGGGAGCATTTCCAGTTTGACCTCTGTCTTGCCATTCGACATATTGTCTATCATAATGGACTGGTATAACATTTATACCTTTTGCTCCATCATACAGCTCTTTGGTCACTGTGTTTACAATCATTCCAGGTTCTGCCCCATTAATAAACTTAGCATTCTGTTTATTAACTTCTGGAGATAATTGTCCCAAAACTTTCAGAAATGGTAATGCAAGATCTTCTTGCGTCATATTCTGAGAGCCTGCATTTGCATCAGCTTCGAACATAGTCGTAGCCAAAGCACCTGCTTCTTCTTTTCTTTGTACTTGGTTCATGTTTATTGTTTCCTCTTTATTGTTGTTTTATTTCCAACGAATACGTTGAAAAGTTCCGTTGGCATGTCTTTACCTGCCTCAATACGTTCACGGACTAACGCTTTAAGAGTCATGGGCTCAACCTTCAACTTTTGTGTTGGCTGAAACCCACGCTCTTGTGCAAGAGCAGCATAATCAGCTGCCTTGTTATCTTCGTTACGACCAAAAGACACGGATATCTCATTTTTGATTATATCTCCTAGTCCATTGTTACGAAGCCAGTTAAACGCCGCTTCTCTATTTGCTATAGTGATGTTGGCGCTATAATTTGGTTTAACATCTACTGAAGATCCATCCATTAGTTTTAAATGGGATAAACCCATTTCTGCCATCATGGTTGGAATTACTTCTCCTGATATATGTTCTAAATCTTTTTTCCTTTGTTTTAAATCTTTCTCTTTTTTTTCTATTTCTTGATTAAGATTTTCCAATCTTTCAACTTGATCAGCTAAAGAT
>Ga0208029_1000654_pt1 | contig 19510 bp, 16 predicted proteins | sample MalvireepMed_s12_FD_184242 | JGI IMG/M metagenome (GOLD analysis project Ga0208029, IMG submission 184242) | Marine viral communities from the Global Malaspina Expedition - Malaspina viral metaG DeepMed_s12 (SPAdes) (version 2) | ecosystem: Environmental > Aquatic > Marine > Oceanic | place... | reverse complement strand
TGGAGGTGGTTATTTTAGGCTTTACCCTTATCGCCTATCTAAAAAGCGCATTCAGCGTTTTATGAATGAAGAGCCTCACCCTTATAATTTTTATTTCCACCCTTGGGAGATAGATCCTGATCAGCCTGCAATAAAGGCAGCACCCTTGCGGTCTAAGTTTAGGCATTACATCAATCTTTCTAGAATGGAAGGTAAAGTAGTAAAATTACTCAATGACTATAAGTGGGGCACCATGAAAGACGCTTATAATATTACTCAAGCGTAAAGTGGCAAGCGCAAAATGATTATTTACGTGTCGGTTCAAGGATGTATTAGACTGTGAAAGAAGATTCAAACATAGACGCTCCGCCGCCGTTATCGTCTAGGCACGAAGAAAACTTTAATAATAAAGCGTTTATGCCGCTGGTATGGCAAAGCGGGCTTATGTTCATTTTCTGGGGGATCTTTTGTTGGCAAGGGCTAGTTACCGTTGTTGATATTTGGTGGGGAAATGAAATATTCAATCACGGGTTCTTTATCGTTCCCGGCGCCTTTTACCTAATATACCTACAAAGAAAAAGATTGCTGGCGACACCCATAAAACCGTCGTTACTTTCCCTTATCTTTATTATTCCGAGCCTGTTTTTATACGTGATTGGTATAGCGGGTGATATTCGCCTATTTATGCACCTAGCCACTTTTACGCTGTTACCCTCCCTGATTTGGATGTTGCTAGGAACTCAAGCCTCACGGGTTATTCTCTTTCCACTTTGCTTCATGCTTTTTAGTGTACCCGTGGGAGAGCAATTAATTCCTTACTTACAGGAAATTGCCGCTGATGGCTCGGTAGCTTTATTAAAGTTAACAGGCATTCCCTTATATAGAAGTGGGCTCTACATTGAAATCCCTCAGGGGCGCTTCCTCGTGGCAGAAGCGTGCTCAGGTGTGAGCTTCTTTATTGCCAGTTTTGTCATAGGCAGTTTGTACGCTTACCTTAATTTACAATCGATAAAAAGAAGAGCTGCTTTTGTACTTATTTCTCTCATCTTTCCTATTCTCGCTAATATAGTTCGCGTGTACGGTATTATTCTCATCGCTTATTGGACAGACATGGAGTATGCGGCAGGTGCTGACCATTTAATATATGGTTGGTTCTTCTTTGCCTTTGTGATTGTGTGTTTATTGGGATTAGGTGAGTTGATGAGGGAGAAACAACCACTATCCACCTCAACGCCTCATTCGCCAATTGAGCTAGATATAGAATGGAAAAAAGTAAGTGGCATAGCGCTTTTATTGGTAATAAGCACATGTTGGGTGTTTTGGGTAAACAAAAATACCGCGTCAGTAGGTAGCGTGGACCTACCCATTTTTAGTCGATTACCGGAAACACAATATTGTAATCAACACGACGCTTGGAAGCCACTTTTGCAAGGGCCTAGCAGTATAACCTCTCAAGGTGTAGAGGTATCACGTGTATGCTCTACTGTTGTTCACGCATGGTTTAATGACGTAGATAATGAACTCGTCAGTTCACTACATCGCTTATTCTCTCCCAATGACTGGTCGAGAGTGTCTTCTATTTCTGTGACCATATCTGAAGGCGAAATGGAGATGATACCCGGCGTCAAAATTGCCTCCGCGACAGGTTCTATTCGCTATGTTGCTTCGTGGTATCTCATTGATGGAACAGTTTTCAGTAGTGATATTGAGGCTAAGTTGTATCAGGTTTATTTGGCGTTGCGAGGAAAGCCAACGTCAGGAGGGTTAATTATTGTGTCTAGCTCTTCAGTTGAAGCTCTTTCGTCGACAGTAAACTTATTGCTGACGTCATTAAATACGCCTAGTGTCCTGATACGTGAATAGACCTAGTGTTTGTTAAGTTTTTAATTCCTAAGTGCAGTGATTAGATATGAAAAAAGTAGTAAAAAAACTGTTTGATGGAATGATAATGGGCGTAGGGTTCAGTTTATTCTGCCTTGTTATTGCCGCTATAGTTTTCTTTTTCTTTATCGACTTTAACACAAAAGCGAGCATCGTTTCTAAGTTGCAAGAGAAAGGGCTTGTTGAAGAAGTTGTTCAAGAACCTGATAAATCAGCATCGACAGTTAAGCGAGTTTATATTTCTCCTCCCCTTCCTACACCCCAGGGTTATGAAGAAATTTGGGTAAGCAGTGATAGCGAATTTCATCAGGCGATGAAGCAAGCTAATGAGACAGGTTACACGGCCATCGTGCTTGAAGATGGCATCTATAATATTAACAATACTATTTATATCACCGCCGAGCATATTATGGTGAAGTCTGCCACTGGCAACCCTTATGATGTTGTACTTAAAGGGACAGGAATGGTAAAAAGCGGTCGCGTCAAAGGCATTTTTCGCGTTAACGCAAATTACTTTACGTTAGACGGCGTTACCCTTACCGATGTACCTAACCATTTAGTTCAAGTCGCTGGCGAAATTAATGCCAGTTACCCGCATTTTCGTCATGTAATTTTTCAGGATGCATACGAACAGTTGTTAAAGGTGTCCTACAATTATAAAACTCAGAAGTCGCAAGATAACAAGTCTTTAGGTGGCATTGTTGATGGGTGTATTTTTCAATATACACGAGGTATTGGCCCCAATTTTTATATCGGTGGTGTCGATGCGTTAGGCGCGGAGAACTGGGTAGTGAAAGACAGTATTTTTAGAGATATTGCTAGTCCTAGTGACCGTATAGCCCAATATGCTGTGCACTTTTGGGATAATGCTGACAATAATATCGTTACAGACAATATTTTTATTGATAATGATCGTGCTATAGGGTTTGGTATGAGGCTTCCAAACAGAGGTATACGTTACGCACACAAAGGTGGTGTTGCAAAGAATAATGTTATTTATCATACCAATAATGGCGACCCTTTTGCTGATGTCGGTATCATGGCGGAGGGGAATATAGGTTTGACTGTCGCCGACAACATAATATTTCAGATGCATCCCTATGAAAATGCTATCGAGTATCGCTGGGATAACTCTGATGGGATTAATATTAGCGGTAACATGGTAAATAAACGCATACAAGCGCGGGATGGCGCTGTTGCTACTTTGAATTCAAATATGGAGATGTTGACGCTAGAGCAATTTCTCATTGAATTCCAAAAAAAATCCGACTTACTCAACGTTAGTGATTACAAACATCCTGTTGAAGGACGACAATAAATAAAATGAAAAACGTGCTGCTTTTAACAGAAAACTTCCCACCTATTGAAGGGGGGAGCGGGCGCTGGTTTTGGGAGTTGTATTCAAGGCTTCCTAAAGACAACGTGACCATTGTTACGCATGACCTCGAAGGAGGGTGTGAATTTGATAAATCTCACGATCTCCACGTAATACGCACACCGCTAGCCAATCCTGAATGGGGGATTAAAAGTATTTCGGGGTTGCGGTTTTATTTCGCCAACGTGAGAAAACTGGTGAAGTTAGTCAAGCAGCTTAGTATCGATGAAATTCATTGCGGCAGAGTTATTCACGAAGGGGTGACCGCGTGGATTGTTAAACTGCTGACAGGAACGCCATACCGTTGCTTCGTACATGGTGAAGATGTTGAAACTGCGGCAACCAGTAGAGAGCAATCACTGCTTGTAAAGCAAGTCTGTAAACACGCTAGCTCTTTAATTTGCAATAGCTACAATTCCCAACGTCTTGTGGCCTCTTTAGGTTTTTCTGATACCGATAAATGTGACGTACTCCACCCAGGTGTGGATACAAGTACGTTTAAACCTGCTCCCGCGAATAATGAAATAAGGCAAAGATTCGGCTGGGCTAAGGAGTCGCTTGTATTGTTAACGGTAGGCCGCTTGCAAAAAAGAAAAGGGCAAGATTTTCTCATAGAAGCGATGCCTAGACTTCTCGAAAAAGTACCTCAGCTTCAGTATGTTATTGTCGGTAGAGGCGATGAACTCGAAAATTTGTGCCATCTTGTAGAAAAGCACAAGCTACAAGAGAGTGTATTTATTCATACCAACTTTGACGATACCGATTTAATTAACGCTTACCAACAGTGCGATGTGTTTATTTTGCCTAACCGAACGATTCAAAATGATATTGAGGGCTTTGGCATGGTTTTAGTTGAAGCTCAAGCGTGCGGTAAGTCAGTGATCGCGGGAGACTCTGGAGGGACATCTGAAACACTCCAAGAGGGTGAAACAGGGTTTATTATCGACTGTTCGTCACCACAAGCTATAGAGACAGCGTTGCCAATTGCATTGAAAAATTGCGCATTATTGCAGAACAACAAGATCAGCACACACGCACAGCATATGTTTAATTGGGAAACGCATAAAGAAAAATTTGTTTCCTTATTAGCTTCGCCAGAGTGACAGATAAAAATATTGTAAAGGCCATTGCAAATAAAAATCGAGTGCGCTTTTTTCGTGGTTAAATTAAAACTAGTGAATCTACTTTCTATTAAACAGGAGCTTTTTGGTGAAAAAGACGCTTTTGATGCATGTTCATGCGACCAGTCAAAATAAAGGGGATCATGCACTACTAATATCTCTTTTGAAATTGCTAAAAAGTAATGTGGAAGTTATAGATGTTTGTACTCAATCAGAGTCTTATGAAAATGTCGTAGAGTATTTAAATATCAAAAACATGGGCAGCGCTTCTAATTTTTTTGCGTTTTTACTGGCATTGAGAAAATCAGACGCGCTCATCCTTGGCGGGGGAGATGTCATTACCGCTTCAAATAACTTGCTATTACTTGCGATGGCTAGGATAACCCACACGCCTACTTTTTTTGTTGGTGCTGGGGTAAATTTGAAACATGTAAGCAAGTTGGGAATGATATTCCTTAAATACAGCCTTCCTAATGTAGCACTCGCATTTATTCGAGATTCGAATAGTGCAAAAAAATTAATTGAGTTAGGTCTTAATCAGTCGCAACTTACCGAAGTATCCGATTTAACATTTGCCCATGGCGCAAAATTACTAACTCCTCAATATCGAAATTGTACACTGGATTTGCCAGATAAATTCATCGCTATATCGATTAGATCGCCTGAATTTAATTCAAGCAAATGGGGAACAAAAGAATATAAAAATATCGCGGTAACTCTTGACAGAATAATTTCTACGTACGGAATGAATGTAGTATTTGTATCGATGGCAGACGAATACAATACAATGTCTAAGGTTGGAAATAGTTCTGATGAAATTGCAGATACTTACATTTGCGAAATTATACAGTCTCATATGACGAACAAAAATAGCACGCAAATCATCACCAGTGCAGTTTCTTTAGATGAGGTTATGTCAATTTTCGATAGAGCTCACATGGCGATTTGTTGTAGGTTACATGCCATGATATTTTCTACCCTTGTCGCTACTCCCTTCATAGGTCTGACATACAACTTGAAATCTGAGTCATATCTTAGTGATGCGGGCATAAGTGATTGTGGTCTTCCTTTACAAGAATTGACCGCTGAGGGACTCTATTCGAAATTCGACAAAATAATGGGTAATTATGATCTCGCCGTTGAACAAACTCAAAAGGCTTGTGATTTCTTTATAGATAAGGCGACAAGCTATGGGCGGCTCAGTGAACTTATCGTACAACGAAAGCCGCGGTCTCGATGGAGACTTTTACATCCTAAACTCTGGATTCTGTATATCATTAACTTTCTGTATGAAATTTATACTAAATTGACTCGGTGATATTGCATAATTTTTATTGTGCGCTTCTTTGTTCAAACAAATTTTAGTTAATTAACTACTTGAAGCAAAAAGCGCTCTAGCCTCCAATGCGAAGGAATAGTTAACTTATGATGAAACTCATGTTTCTTGTGCCAGATGCAGACATCCAATCCGGTGGGCATCTCGCCCAAATTCGGTTTTACGACTTATGTAAAAACTTCACTGAAGCTGAGATAATCACATACCGAACTCCGGATGAACGGTACAGGAATTTAGATGACATCTTTACTTCAGATAACACGCTTTCTAGTTGCATTTTTGTTATTCATTGGGGGCCTCATGTAACCGACCTAGCAAAAAGGCTTCGTTCTAGAGGCCTAAAAGTCGTTTATTTTGCGCATAGTACCGGCTGGGATTTAGAACTTGATGATGGCGTGCCTATTGTTTGCGTGAGCAAGAATACTCAAGCTATTCGTGGACGTCTGAATCCAAGAAACCCTATTTTCACCGTACCGAATGTGCTTGATTCAGAATTTTACGCTGATGATACAGAAAAAGATATTGATGTATTTATTCAAAAACGAAAGTCTTCTGATTATCTGATAAATACATTAGCGCCGGAACTAAGTAAGCACTGCAATGTCGTTGTGTTGGATGAATGGGTAGAGTCGCTATCTCCATATTTTCGTCGTTCGAAAGTTTACCTGTATGATTCGGTAGGTCATTGGGTTCGCATGAAGACGACTGAGGGGTTTGGCTTACCCCCCCTTGAAGCATTAGCTTGCGGGTGTATTGTTTACTCCAGTATCAACGATGCGTTGTCTGATTATCTCGATCCAGGTTTTAACTCTGGGCAGGTTGGTGTTTATTCTGTTGCATATGATGTAAAGCAAATTCTCAATTCGCTTGAAACAGGTACACCAATTCCTAGTGATTATTCATTTTTAGACATATATCGCGAGCGTAGTGTTGAAGTTCGACTTAATGAGGTATTCAAAAAAATAGAAGATTTCTTTTCTTTAACAGACGGGAGTGAAGCGGATGTACCTCACATTGATTTGATGACAGAAGAGCATTCTTTATTAGGGCGTTTAATAAGAATTATCGTGCCCAATGCCGTCAAATCAAAAATCAAGAAAATACTTAAAGAATACAAGGGTAATTAGACATACCCTAAAAAATCGCCTATCTGGATTGGGGGCTATGAGGTCTATGTGGCTTTGTGGGGAGGGAAACTTCCTCCTAAACTGAGACGGTCTCATCTGCTTCCAGACCAGGCTAGTGACTACAGGACGTTAAACAGTTTGCCATTTGTACTTTTCGCCATTAAATTTAAACCAATCTTCTATCGAATTTCCTTTCAAAAGTAAAAACGTGCAAAATTTCAGATGAGTTAAGGAGTGATGAGCTCGACCTAGCGGCTTCTTGCGTGTCACAACCCTTACCAGCTCAATCATGTTTTGTTTAACTAAGTATTTCCAAGCTGCTTAAATACCGGCGTGCTTGAGCTGTAGATATGTCTGGCTGCTCAACCATACTCTCGTGTAGAGAATGTTTTTCTCACGTTGACTAGTTCTCCAAGTTACCCCAGCGTCGTGCGTTATTCCTGAATTTTGTGCAACAGAAGTAGATAAGTTTAACTTTCTGACTCTTAAGCATAGGTCGGTGTCTTCACACCAAAGGAAAAAATTTTCATCCCAACCTGACAAGCCTTCAAACACACTTCGTCTAAATACGTAAAGACATCCAATGACTTTGTCTGAAGTATTTTGAATCGTTACATTTGAAGCCTTTCCGAGGCTATTGGAAGTATCAATCGACAATAATCCAATTGACTCATTACGTTTCGTTATGTCAACCAACTCTTTAATTTGAGCAAAGGTTGAATGAATATCTGGGTTGCAGAAAACTAAGATGTCAGTGTTTGCACTTTTTGCTCCCAAGTTACATGCGCGGGCGTATCCACAGTTTGTATCTGGATATAACACTCGGCAGTAGCGGAGTATTGCAGGAGAAGTTATCACTCCGCTGTGGATACGACAATGACTTCGAAATTGTCGGTTTGTTTTCCTATACAGAGTAAACTGAGCAAGTTTTCTATTTGTTTTTCTGAGTAGTAATTAACTACAATCATTGAGAACAGCACTTCTATATACTCCTTCTTAGCTTATTGCATATCTCGTTACGCAGAAACGACGGGCTACTATCTTTGATGTTAAACAAAGATATCAGATAGGAGTGTTTACTCGCGAGCATTTTACGCGATAAGAATTCATTTATTGGTAAAATTAAAGTATTCATAAAGGTATCTTATTATCGATTTTCACATTGTTTTGGATAGAAATTGTGAAAGTCTTTTTCATAAAGTATGTGAATTGTAGCTATGCTCTCATCGTTTAAATTTTCTACACCAAATATTCGTTGTGAAGCATTTGAGTGTTTATCTAGCCTTATTTCTCGATTTGTTTTTTGTGATATAAACTGACTAAAGCTATCAATTTGTTCCAACCTTCCTACGTGATCAACAATTAACCTGTTCCCTTCATAGAGGAACTCCGTTTGGGGGATAAAATGCTCGGCTCTTTCTTGAATAGCCAATTTTAGGCCGCATTTAACGAAGTCATTAATATCAGCATAAGGTTTGATATAACGTTCTCGCCAAACCTCATCAATTTCACACCTGCCGCCGTCATATAGATAGTTGTAGGCTGATACTAGCCTCGTAAGCGGATGACGTACTAAGCTTACAACAAAGGCGTTGTTAAATTTACTTGCATCTTCATTTTTGTAATCTAGTGCTGTCGCGTGACAACTTGCCGTAGTTCCATACAACGCCTCAACTACTGAAATACCTGCAGCCTTAGGGATATGTATGAATAGCAACTCTGTATTGTGCCTGCCGAACAATGATTGCTTACTATAGTCTATGCCTTCCTCTATTTCTTTTCGAGCAAGTCTATATTCTCTCGAGGTATACAGGCCGGTGAACCTCAATATTCTTTTCACTGTCTTTTTAAACTTCATGTTTAACCCGATTTTTAAATGGATGTGATTTCTTTAGTTTTAGTGAGTTCTTTTCAATAAGGTGCCACGAAAAGTAAGCTAACGCGAAAGTCAATAGTGATGAAATTAGAGTGAGTTCAAAGACTGAACTGTTTGGTAGTAAAAACATGACAAGTTGTTGGCTGGGGAATGCGTAAATATATATACCATATGAATAATCCCCAAATTGATTGAAACGACGAATTGCCCCTGTTGGCTTGAATGAAAAGTAGAAAACAATGTACGGGAGAATAAGGATGTATGAACAAATAAATAATATTGGATGCCCCGCGAATATTAGTGGCGGGAAAAGCATAGCGACTGCGATTTTTTTTTCTAGTTTAATTTTTTCAATAAAACAATAAAACGCTGCTCCAGAGAAGAAAAAAGAAAAAAGCCTAATGGAGTTGTCAAATTTATGTAAATATATATGGTTGGCTATATGAAGTAAAACGGAGAGTAGTGCTAAAGTTAGAATCGTATTCTTGAAGCTTAAAAGAGGGATTACTGCTGATATTTTTTTTATCGCAATAAATATTACCAATAAATAGAAATACATCTTCAGCTCATAGGGGAGTGTCCAAAGTGAACCATTGACCGCATTTTTCCATGGAACATTTATGAATACACCAGGGAGCTCAAATTGAACCCCAAATATGAGTAGTGAATTTTTGATGATGTATGTGAATGTTGCATATGAAAAATAATCAGGTAGTTTAATGGAGGTTACTAAAGGCCCGAGTATAAATGCAGTCAGAATTGTTGATGCTATCAGTGCTGGATAAATTCGAAGCAACCTTGCGAGAATGTAGTCTGTAATGCTTTTAGAACGAAGTAAGCTGGCAGTGATTAGAAAACCACTCGTTATAAAGAATATGTCTACTGAAATATGCCCTAAAGTAATTCCAATTAGCTTTTTTAGAGGCTCCGCATTACCATCACCGGTAGCCAGTGGGTAGGAATGGCTGATGAGTACCGCAAAAGCTGCAATTAATCGTAGCAAATTGAAATTATTATTTTTGCTTTTTAATTGATTCGAAATGCTCAAATTCATTTCCTTCTGATTTGAAAGCTAGTGCTTCTTGCTTATTAAATCATTGACAGAAAAATATAACTTTTTATCCTTAAATGACTTTTTTACTAGAGCTGCGTGAATCAGCTGTCTTGTGTATTGGTAAATAAATTTAGTGGAGTTTTTGAGTGATCTGTCTAGTTTTCCTGTGTCGACGTTGTAGTCTGGCCAATTCTTACTTGTATAAGCACTCCCAGAGACGTTTTGACTAGTGTTAATAACCCAATATATAGCGAAAAAAGGCACTTTATCTATTTTTACGCTACTCCCGACATATCGCCAAAACCACTCCATATGATCACCAAAAAAAAGGGCTACAGTATCTTTACCGAAGGCGCTGACTATATCTTCTTTAGTTTTCATTGAACTTAAAGACTTTAATTCGTGAGAGAATTCTTTTTTTAAAAATTCAGTGCTGTAAGCAATAGTGCTTCCACAAAATCGAAATAAACCATGACAGGGCTTTAATTTTTTGTTGCCATAATCAATTATGTAACCTTTGTCTACATAACAAATGTCACTGGTATTGTTCTCGTAATAGGGAATCAGGTTTTCATTTATCCAATCATCACAATCTACGAAGAAAGTGAAATGATGATTGTCTGGCAATGAGGAGGTAAACCCACTTATGAGCCTGCACCCTTTATCTGTCATAAATATATTATAATTGTGACTAGTTCTATGGCCCGCTTGCTCCCCCTTTCGCAAAGGAGGCAAAAATTCTACTTCAATTAAAGCGTATTTATCATTGTTTAAGTGCTTTTTTAAAATAGCTTCTACTTGCGGATGGTAGTTAGAAACACAGTAATACTTAAAGTTTCCTTTTAAATTGGCGATAGACTTTACTTGAAGTTCGAACATCGTCAAAACGACATCAAAATCTTTATAGGCCAGAGGGTTGCCGATAGCCGTTATTATTGCAACACTATTTTTACTCATATATTTTTAGCTTTTTTTATTTTTTACGCTAAGCGTTATCGGTCTCTTTAACAAAACGATAAAACTGAATACGAGAAGCAATAAAGGAATTATCCATTTTAAAGGGTAAGCCAGTTTTTCAAAGTAGTACTTTTTAGTAATAAAATGCTTGCTTCCATTCCATCGGGTAACGCCTTTCTCGGCAATATTGGTGGCAATCAATTTCTCACCATCGTTTGTGCGACCTAATTGTGACCGAAATGCTCTAACCATCTCATCTGGATGTTTGCGATAATAGTCAATCCCACGTTCTAGAAATACGCCAAAATCGCCATCGAGTAAATAAAAGTGGCCGTCTATCTGCGCTTCTACCATAACATGGCCAGGCGTAGTAAGGATTTCGTTTTGAATTCCCTGTTCATTTAGAAGTGATGAAATTGTCATAGATGCGTCACCACATATGCCTATGCCTCGTTCAATACTTTTACGTGGATTACTAAAGTGATACCTCTCGAATTCGGGGATATTACTGACATGACCCATCGCAAAAAGAATGAAATTCTCCCATAGGGGAACCCGTTGATTAAACTTGTCTGGTTCGTAGCGTTCCCAATCAACGTGGGCGACACCATCTGCGTATACATGGGTTAGACGTCTAGCGTATTCTAGTTTACTTTCGTTTTTTCGACGCTCGATTTGCTCACGTAGTTGGTTACTATCTAATGTAACGTCGTATTCTCCAAACCGCAAAACGTCGGGAGACAGTCCTTGAGGTCTCAAACTTTGTGTCAGCCCATAAAGGTTTACGCCTAGCAGAAAAATGGCCATGGCAAATGAAAAATACGCAAGAATTCTGATTTTAGAGTTGTAGTGCATTTTACTCTTTTACCCCAAATTTTTTGACGATATAGGGAGTGGAAAGCATGATTGATTTTAGTCTCATTATGGCATTTCTTTTGAACTTACGTGCAAACGAGCCATTTACTTGGCGACTAATATTCTCTCCATTATCCCTAACATACATAACTAATCTTTTTTGGGGCACAACAAAAGCGATGCCTGATTTATCCAAATAGTCTCTCATGTTCACGTGACCTATATGTTTAAACAGAAAGCGTCCGTTTTGTTCGAGTTCTTGTTCTAGCAGTTGCCGGGATAAAATAGCGCTTGAGCCACAGTAAGTACTAAAGGATGATGTTTTGTTAACTAGCTTACTGGAAAGGTAATAAAAATAGCCGTTTTCGATGATATAATTTGGTTGATTAAGTGCTCCGAGGGTTCTTACGAAGTCCTTGTGAAGTAAGTCGTCAGCGTCAAGTGGAAACAAATGGGTAACGTCGTCATACTTATCTAAAAGAAATGTATACCCCCTTTGAATTTTTGCGCATCTATCTTTTTCAAATTTTTCTTGGTTCTTTGATGAATTATTACAAAGTATTGGTGGCGCAATTTCATCAAAGTTAACGAAATCAATATTTTCAAAAAACTTCGTATTATTTGTTAAATAGTGAGGGCTGTCATGGCCTACTACGCAAGCATAATAGTGTGAATCTGTTTGCTGCCTGATGGATTCAAGTGTTTTGAAAAGGCTGTCTTCGACGATTTTCCAATTACCTGCAACTTTCTTGGCCTTTAACGGTATTACGATAGCGATTTTCAATTTATTGCTCCTTATTGAGAGCTAACTTTTTTAGAACTGGCAGGCATGCGCGATTTATTAGGTTATAGATATATGCCCACTCTTGATTAGTGCCTTTAAGCATAAAAAGAAATACTGCCATATTCGTCAAAAATGCGCCCACGAAAACCGTTCCATTTATTAGTAGAGCGAATAATGAATTCTCAAACGAGGGGACTTTGCTACAGATAAATACTGAGAAAAAACAGGAAAAGATAACAGGTAAATGTATTACAAGCATGCGAAACGTACTGCCCATACCATTATACTTTGTACTTGCGTAGATGAGGTAAGCAATGCTGGCTATTGCCTCAACCCACACCTTGGCTTCTGCAAATTGGATAACACTGTCAAATTTACCTGTTACTAAAATGGCAATTAGGAGGGTCATGGACAATAACTCATACACTGCAGCGATTTTCGTTTGACCGTAAACATAAACGGCTCTATTGCTATGATGAAAAATTAAATAAGAAGGGATGATTAAGCTGAGAACGCCGAGTAGGGGCGAAAAAGACGACCAATTTTCCCCTAGTAATACATCTACTACGATTACACTGTAGTAAAAAAGGAATACAGTTATGGGTAGGGCTAAACTCATTACTAGCAATAATGTTACGTTAAATTGAGTAGCAAAATGACTTGGGTTGTTTTTTATTTTAGAAAGCTCAACTAAAAGCGGGCGCGTGGCAGGCTCAAGTACATGAGAGCAAGGAATGTAGGCGAGATACTTCATCGTGTGGTAACTCCCTAAAGCAGACTGGGAAAACAGTGAGCTTACAAAAAGCGTATCAAATTGTGTCCTTATGTACCCTAATAATGATTGAGGCATTACCCACATTGAAAATCGCCATTGTCGTTTTGCATTTACAAGAACGAGCTTAGGTCTAAAGGTATGAATATAGTAAGAAATGGCGAGAAAAAATATTGAGCTCGTTAATTGCGCAAGTAGTATCGCCCAATAATTCTGCAGCAAAACGGCCATTGCTATAGAGACGATGACAGAGAGGCATTTCGCGATAAGCCCCCATTTAACAATTTTTCCATATTGCTGTTCGCGTTTCAGTAACCATAGCCCAGGGTTGCGTAAGCAATTTAAGACGGTTAAACCAGCCAGTACGTAAATGATGTTGAATAGACGGGGGTCTTCATAATAATCGACTATAAACGGTGCTAAAAGTACGACTAGTGCCGAAAAAGTTACACGAAAAATCAAATTTATAGTAAAGCTGGTGTTGACGACATCATTGTCGACATGTTCTGCTCTGAGTATATATTGCTGACTTCCTGTGTCGGATAATACTTCAGCCAAGTAGATGCAAAGCGTTGCCATGGCAATTATGCCAAAGTCTTCTGGCACAAGAAAACGCGCTAGCACTAGTGTGCTTGCTAAACCGATTAGCTTCTGTACAAAAGACTCAGAAACCAGCAAACAACTAGCAATAGCACTTTTTTTAGCGTTGCTCATTTATTCTTATGCTCTTTTGACTAGCTTTTTCAAGCGCTTCTTGACTAAAAGTGTTTTAAACCAAGACAGGTTACCCGTATGGGTGTTGATGTTTCCTGCTATTTTTTGATTTATTTCACCCATGTCACGGGGCCATTCGTTGACGGAAATCGCATCTAGATGGGTTTCCTGAAGTTTTCCTAGCTCGTATCGAGCAATTCGATTGAAGTAAAGCTTTATATCACTTTTACGGAAGGGGGATAAACTCTCAAAGTAATACCCCACATCGTCAATATAGGTGGTTCTGTTCGGAAGGTTATAATCAAAAAACTGGAGATCAGTATTTACGGCTTTTGTTAAAAACGAATCGATCCAATTTAGCCCTTTGGGTAAATAAAAATCATCTTCTTTTATACGATTTACAAAGCTACCTTTCATGCCATACAGGTTGCCAAAAAAACACGCCCTTTCTGCAACTAAACTTCGGTAAAATTGTAGATTTCGTCCAGATTGCGGCATGCCCGCTATGACGACGGTTTGTTCATCTTTCGCCATGAGGTGGTCGAACATAAGCGGAAAGCTATTTGAGGTAAAGTTTACATCAGCATCTACGAAGAAATGAGCATCAGTTTCATTTGCGATATTGTGCATGTACGTATTCCATGCATTGCATTTATCTCCTACCGTTATCTCAACGACATTCAGCTTGTCGAATTGAAGATTCTTCTTTGTTTTTTCGGCAATGGAAACCGTAGCGTCACTGCAGCCATTCGCAAGAATATAGAAGGTGCTAAGCCGACTGTCCACATTATGGTAAACACTGGTTATTGAGGCTTCGATGTTGCTTTGTTCGTTATAGGCAAACATAATGATATCGTATTTCTTATTCACCTATTTTCTCCAATTCTGCATTTGTCGCCAATATATAGTTAGCGCTTATCAATGCGAGTATAAAATAAAATGGCTCAAAAATAATGAGATCCAGAAATATAGCACCTACGAAAAAACCGAGTAATGAGGCTGCACAACAGCGATTAATGTAGTGAAATGTGGAGCTGAATTCGGTGGAATCCCTTACTTTCTTGTACTGTCTATATGACGTAAAAAAAAACGAAATGAAGACTAAGCCTGTCAATAAACCCGTATTGGCAGAAAAGTTGAAAAACGTATTATGTGCAACATGAGATGACTCGCCGGGGAAATGGGTAGCAGATGCTATTTGAAACCGTTGTGGTCCTGCACCGAAAATGGGGTATTTGCCTATTAGTTTTGCTCCGATTTTCCAAGAAACAAGCCTAGGATTCAACGGCTCTTCAGAATTAGTTTGTGCTGCCGATACTGTGTTTTTAGTGCGGTCTAATAGTGCCCCGCCTTGAGCGATGATAATGGTTAAAAAACCTAAAACTAACGCTTTGTTTAGTACTTTTGACTTCATTAACGATGCGGCAAATAAGGTGAGTACGCCTGCACTGAGCAAGGCGCCGCGAGAAGCAAAAAGAATAAGTGCGTGCCACATTAATGGTAAGCTGAGTATCATTAAAACTTGAAGCCATTTCTGTTTAAAGTGTTGGATGCCAAATAACACAAAAGGCATGCAAACAATTAAGACGATGGATAACGCATTACCATCCCCATATGGGCTACCACGAGGGCCATTTAGGCGTCCATTTTTAAATTGCGCCCAGTTATTCGATAGATAATGGTCGTTTGCCCAATAGGTGTAGTAGACGCCCACCAGAACAAGAACGTATGCGAACCATTTGAGGGACTTTTCATTGTTAATCAGCCCAAGAACAATAAAGTACATAATGACAATAGTATTCATGGTACCTAATACAATATCGGCACCTATACCAGCATAGTAGTGACTGAATGGGGAAAAGAAATTAGATAAGTGCATCCACGCCCAAATTAGTACTATGCCTTTAAATTGCCAAGTTTTATACACCTGCCAGTTTATGTTTCCTCTACTTAGTTCAATGCCCCAAGCAAGTATTGCGAGGGCTGCAGTGACCTTAAAAATCGGTATAGATTCAAAGCTCCAGAACCACACATATTGTGGCTGTAAAATTGAAACAAGCGTGTAGGCTACCGCGGAAGCCCAAGGTGCGCTATAAAGCAGAAATAAACTTACCAACAACCCTAATATTGTGAGAAATCTAATCATTGTTTAAGCTCAAATATGCGTCTTGATAATGTGTGTTCATTATTTGTTCGGAAAAATACTTTTCAAATCGTCTTCTGGCGTTAAGTGATAGCGTCGAATAGCCATTTGAGAGAAGGTCATTTATGCCTTGTGCAAAACTGTTCGCATCATCATTTGGCGTAACTACACCGGTTTCACCATTTAGCACAATTTCTGCGTTCCCACCTGCATCAGTCACTACGCAGGGCTTGCTCAACGACATGGCTTCCAGAAGTGTCATCGATGTTCCCTCGCTTAGGGATGATAAAAGAAAAATATCCATAAGTGCGAGAAAGTGTGTCGGTGAACTTTGATAGCCCGTGAGAATGATATTGTTACCTATATTTAATTCGCGAATGAGCTTTTCGATATTACCTCTTTCTTCTCCATCACCAACCATAATCAAGGTGGTATTAGGGTGAGACACTAGTACGACTGAAAAAGCCTCAAGCATCATTTGGTGATTTTTTATGGGATCAAATCGCGCAATGGTGCCTAATATTTTGTTTTCTCTCGGTATCCCTAACGTGTCTCTTAGTGTAAGCACATTTTGGTGATCACATTTTAATGGATGAATGCCATTGTATATTGTTTGAATTTTTGATGCCGGGATTGATTCAAATTCAGTTAGCGCTTGCTTTGTGGCGTTGGAAATTGATGTAATCTTGTCCGTTAGAGACACTAATAAAGGGTTAACCAATTTTCGTTTCCAGCTTGTCGAGTCAGGGTAGAAACGCCCGTGCTCAGTAAATATAACTTTGGTTTTTGTAAAGCATGTCGCTAATGCGCCATAGACCCAAGGCGTGTACTGATGGCAATGAACGATATCGATATTATTCTCTCTCACATATCGCCGTATTTGTTTTATTAATGAGATATCAAACCCTGGCGAACGCTGTGCATTGGTGATGGGTATGCCTTTGTGTTGAAGTTCATTTCCCCAAGGGCCTAAAGGAGATTCAATACAGAATACCGACATTTCAAAAGACGAGTTTTGCATGCCTTCTATAATATTGCGAATGACCATTTCCGTTCCGCCAATTCTCATGTCAAACGTAATATGCACAATTTTCAGCATTATTTGGTTAGCCCTTCAGTCTTGGGGAACAATGGTTCTATGTTCATTCTTGGCTTTGACAAGGAGAAATACTTCCTCGCATTCATAAAAGGTGTTTCAATTAAACGATACAGTACTTCAGCGCCAGCTAGCGTTATAACAAGGGCGATTGAATAATAACCAATGAAGTTTATATTTTCGCTGAAGAAGCGCTGGGTGATGACCAGCGCATCAACGTGTAACAGGTACATGGCATATGAGCGAGTTGAAATATGCATAACAAGCTTGCTTGTCGCTCCGTTAAACTTAAGCTGGTTAGAGTCTGACCATATTATCCAAATCCCAAACAACGCGGCGAGGAACAATTTACTGGGTTCCGGCACATTCCATTGCTTGTTGTACCATGCAACAAAGAAAAAGAAGTATGTAGCCAATGCAAGAGGGAAAACCCATTTACTGCCTGTACTCAATATCAGCCATAGGCGTTTGTAACTGTGTTTTAGGTAAGCGAGGAAAATGCCCATCGCACAGCAATCTAAACGGACGTGAGTTTGGTTTAATGATTGATAGAGGTCAAAATAACGGAACAGTGAAGGGGCTAATAAAAGAGTGCAAAGAATCGTACCTTGTACCTTTCTAGAAAAACGAAATGTGAAAACCAAAAGTGGTGCAATCAACAAATAAAACTGTTCTTCCAGTGCCAGCGACCAGCTGATGTAAAAAAACTGCAGATCGACTTGGTAGTTTTGGAGAAATACGAGATGTAACCAAGGAAAATTGAAATTTTCTTTCGTTAAATACTGTTGAAAGAGGGTGAGGAACAAGACCGCGTAGTAAGCTGGCATTGTCCGCATCCAACGCCTCACCCAAAATCGCCGCACCTGAATATTGCCAAATGAGGATTGTTCTTTAAAAAGTTGTGTACCTATTAGCCATCCGGAGAGCACAAAAAAAAGGTCGACGCCAGTACCACCAAATTGAAGAGGGTAAAGATATGCTGGAGAACCAAAACTATGGACAGTATGACCAGTAAACACCAGCATAATAGCCAGTGCACGAAAGCAGTCTAAAGCAAAATTACGCTGCATAACGTTCAAACCACATTTGATACATCAACATGCTCCAAAGCACTATGCCATGGTCCCCTTTACGCGTTTGATGTTCTTTCCAAAGTTTTTCTATAACACCGCTCTCGAATATGTCCTTAAGCCCGAGCTGAGCGCCAATAAGTCGAGATTCAGATAGTGTTTTCAACTCTCCTCTAAACCACTCATCTAATGGTGTGCTGAAGCCCATTTTCTTTCTATACAGCAGTGAATCGGGAATAAAGGGCTTAAAGACTTCCTTAAGTAAGTATTTTTTCTCACCGTCTCGATATTTCTGAGAAGAGGGTAGGGTGGCGGCAAACTCTGCAACTTGGTAGTCGAGAATAGGCGCCCTTACTTCTAATGAATTAGCCATACTCATTCGATCCACTTTCACAAGGATATCGCCCGTCATGTAGGTTTTGATATCGGTGTAGAGAATTTTGCTCAAATGGTCGGGGCCATCGGCTTTGTTGTACATCTCTAACGTATATTGACTGGGGTGGTAATCACCAAGCTGTTCAGTCACCTCGGTTTTTACCAAGCTTTGCCACATGTCGTCCGTCATCATACTGTTAGTGATATAAAAGCCCATTGCTGGGTCGTGAGACAAGCTTGTAAGTAATGACTTCGCTTTTTTGCCAACTGTGCCTGGTATTTTCCCTGCAAATTTGCCTAGACTTGGAAATATCGATTTTCGGACCGCTTCGGGGAACTTGTTTCTAAGTTTGTTCTCGATGTCGTCAACCGAGTACTTTTCGTATCCTGCGAACATTTCGTCACCACCGTCACCGGCAAGAGCAACAGTGACAGCCTTTCTCGCCAATTCTGAAACAAAGAAAGTCGGCACGAGTGATGGGTCAGCAAACGGCTCATCAAAAAAGCTGACGATATGCTCTAGTCTGTCGGCAACGTTCTGATGAACAGTGTACTCATGGTGTTCTGTTTTGTATTTTTCAGCAATTTCACGGGCGAAGTCAGCTTCGTTAAAGTCTTTATTGTCAAAGCCGATAGTGCAGGTTTTCACAGGCGTTTCGCTTGCTTGTGCCATCATGGCAACCACCCCCGAGCTGTCTACGCCGCCACTTAGGAATGCACCGAGGGGAACATCACTTACCATTCTCTGCTTAGTGACTTTTTCGAGTAAGCCTTTCAGCTGTGCTTTGTGGGTTTCTTCGCTATCCCTTGATGTGTTCTTAAAGCTTAAGTCCCAATATTCTGTAAGGGTGAAGCCATCTTTGTTTAACAATAGGTAATGGGCTGGGGGCAATTTATGAATATGCTTAAATATGCTTTTCGGGTCCGGCACATATTGGTAGGCAAAGAAGTCGTAAACGGCATCTAAGCGAATTTCTCTTGGAATGTTTTCTAAT
>Ga0208029_1000622_pt1 | contig 20262 bp, 15 predicted proteins | sample MalvireepMed_s12_FD_184242 | JGI IMG/M metagenome (GOLD analysis project Ga0208029, IMG submission 184242) | Marine viral communities from the Global Malaspina Expedition - Malaspina viral metaG DeepMed_s12 (SPAdes) (version 2) | ecosystem: Environmental > Aquatic > Marine > Oceanic | place... | reverse complement strand
TTATCAATTGCTGCTATTCAGGAACCTTAAATGCAAAGGATGCAGCGTATACGCAGTCTCGCTTTAAACTGGCAGCAAACGTAGGTACACAGCTGATTCGTATGGGAGTCAAAGCGATCATCATTACAGGATGGGCAGTCGATGATGCAGCAGCAGCAACTTTTTCAGAATATTTTTATAAGCGTATGCTTATGGGCTATGAATTTGGAGAGGCGGTACAATTTGCACGTAAAAAATGCTATCAGAATCACGGACATACCAATACGTGGGGAGCCTATCAATGCTACGGAAATCAGCACTATAAGTTCAATGACCGAAGCAAGCAACAAGAAGACGATTATGATTATGTCCTCAGTTCACAAGTTTACATCGATTTGGAAAATCTGTATTCTGAGATCAAACAAAATGCTTCAAAACCTAAACGCGGTAAAAAACGACTCCAAGCTATTTTGGCTAACGCAGAACGCAACAACCTTATTGATGGCGTAATTAGAGAAAAAGAAGCTTTGATCTATGATGAGTTGGGCGACCCCAAAAAAGCTTTAGAAACCTTTAGTTCCGTATTATTGCTTGAAGATGCTAACTTCTCGATGAAAGTGCTCGAGCATTTCTGCCTCTTACGCTCGCATAATTTTTCTAGCAAAGCAGAAGAACGGCTTGAACAGTTAGAACAAGTTACCAAGTTGGCTATGATAGGGAAGACCACACTGCGTCTGGGCGTTGTGGGGAATGCCTATAAATTTGCCTCGATGAAGGAAACCCCTAAAAAACGCGATCTCTACCTGAAGTTTGCGCTAGATTATTATTCTGAAGCTTTTTTGATGAATAATGATCTTTACGACGGGAACAGCCTGGATGCTTTTTCAAATATGGTGTTCATCGGTTATATCTTGCAAGGTTATGAGCAAGCCGATTTGTCAAAGATTTTCCAGCAGTTTACAGATAAAGATCCGCTGACGTATCTAAAAGACTTTCATAAGAATCTCGATGATTTTGACCCCGAAGATCTGGATATTTCGGTACTCTTAGGAATGACCGAAGTAAGCTTTTGTTTGTTGTTGCTTCAGGAGGACGGTCAGGAAGATCAGACGCTTTTAGATGAAATAAATAAGCGTTTTTCTGAAACCTTCTCGCTGCTGCACAGCACCCGGCAAATACGCATCGAGATCGCTCAAATTGATTTTTTACTGAGCCATCCACAGGTGATCGACCAGAATAAACAAGATATACTTTCAAAGATACGCGAGGCCTTGTTGCGTTATAACTAGCAGCAGTATTTAAAAGCAGCTTACTTTTTCTTTTTATAGTATTCTTTTAAAACGCTTTTGCGACCAATGGTTGCCGTGATGATATCTTTTTCCAGCTCCCAACCGCGGGCCGGACTGTACTGTCGCCCGTACCAGATGATCTGTAGGTGCAGTTCGTTCCAAAGATCTTTTGGGAAAAGACGTTTGGCATCTTTTTCGGTTTGTACTACGTTTTTTCCATTGGTTAAATTCCAGCGGTACATCAGGCGATGAATATGTGTGTCTACGGGAAAAGCCGGAATATTAAAGGCCTGAGAAACCACGACACTTGCGGTTTTGTGACCAACCGCAGGGAGCTGTTCTAAAGCTTCGATACTCTCGGGAACTCTTCCATCGTATTTATCGATCAAAATCTGGGAAAGTCCGTGAATGCCTTTTGCCTTCATCGGCGATAATCCCACCGGCTTGATGATCTCCCGTATTTCTTCCACAGAAAGCTTGATCATATCATACGGATTATCGGCAACTTCAAAAAGAAGCGGCGTGATCTGATTTACCTTAACATCGGTACTCTGTGCACTCATCAAAACGGCGATAAGTAGGGTGTACGGATCTTTATGATCTAACGGAATGGGAATCTGCGGATAAAGTCGCTTTAACGTATCTATAACAAAGGTTACCTTCTCGGCTTTAGTCATTATCTGTAATTTTGAAAACGAAAATACAAAGAAGCGATTTTTTGATATCTTAAAAAGAATCAATTCTACACATTAAATTATAGAAAACCATGAATATGCTTAAAGAAGGAGATCAAGTACCTGCATTTACAACCAAAGATCAGGACGGAAACGAAGTACAATGGAGCGATTATGCAGACAAAAAAGTCGTTGTGTTTTTCTACCCAAAAGCGTCAACGCCGGGATGTACCGCAGAAGCTTGTAACTTGAGAGATAACTATAAAGAATTACAAGCAGAAGGCTATGAGTTACTCGGTGTAAGTGCCGACTCAGAACGTCGCCAGACCAATTTTAGAAACAAGTATGAGTTTCCTTTTCCGCTCTTAGCTGATGAAGATAAAACCGTGATCAACGCCTTTGGTGTTTGGGGTCCTAAAAAATTTATGGGTAAAGAATACGATGGGATTCATCGCACCACCTTTATCGTAGAAAACGGAACCGTAACCCGTGTAATAGGTAAAGTGAAGACTAAAGATCATGCCGCGCAGATCTTAGAATAGCATTTTCCAAAATAAGTAATACATTAAAAGACTGCTTGTTAAGCGGTCTTTTTTTTGGTGCAATTTGAGGATTTATAGTTGTTGCACTTAACACAAAAGCTTAGAACCGGTTTAAATAGTAATCTTGAGGTAATCTTTTTAACCTTTAATTGATTTAAAATTAATTCAAGCACGATGCTAAATTAACCTGCCACAAGAGTCATAACGATAGATTTGTTTCCAACTAAAAATCAAACTTCTATTAAACATGACTACATTAAAAAAACTTTTATTCAACCTGATGATGCTCGCATCTGTAGGTGTGGTATTTATTGCTTGCGAAGGTGAAGATGGCCTTGACGGGGCAGACGGTGTTGATGGCGTTGACGGTGCCGATGGTGTCGACGGCGTTGACGGAGAGGATGGAGAAGACTTTACTCCAACCGCCGAACTTTTTGCAAACAAATCAAGTTTAGAGCCTTTAGTGCAAATGTCACCAGCTTTCAACTTTGTAAAGCCGTATTCGTTGATCAGTACGTCTGATGTGATCGGTGAGACCAACTTTCAAATGGCAGGTTCTGCAGATGGTGCAGGGTTTTTAAAAGATCCCAATAGTGATGGTTATATCTATGTTGTGAATAACGAAGATCATTATGCGGTTTCTCGTATTTTCTTAGATGAGAATCTTATTCCGGTAAAAGGAGATTATTTATTGAACTCTGGTGTGGCAGACTGGGCACGTCAGTGTAGTGCTACGATGTGGGAAGCAGACATTCACGGGGGTAGCGAAGATATTTTCTTATCGGCTTCAGAAAGCTATAGCTATAAAGTAAAAGCGATTGATCCTTATGTAGAAACTCCAACGCCTACGGCAGATTTTGGTCTGGCAGCCTTAGGAGAATTCTCTTGGGAAAATGCAGTGCCTTTACCTAAAGATGCCTACAGCGGAAAAACTGTGATTCTTGGCGGTGATGACGACTCTAGTGGTTCTGAAGGTCAGGTCGTATTGTATTATTCTGAAAATGGTGATGCAGATCTTGAAGGCGGTAAAGTGTATGTTTTAAAACTGAAGCAAATCTCTGATGGAAACGGCGGTGTTGTTGCTGCTGAAGAAGGACAGATCTATAACGAAGGCGATCTGGATTTTGGAGCATCTTATGATGTAGAATTTGTAGAAATTCCTGATGCTGCAAACCTGAGCGCAAGCGAGATGGAAGATGCTTGTGTTGCTGCCGGTGCTTCTGCATTTATGCGTGTGGAGGATGTAGATTATCAAAAAGGTTCTGATGCTAATGGTCGCAACGTATTTTTTGCTGTAACCGGTAGAGGACCAGAAAGAGGGACTTACAACGACTGGGGAACCGTTTACAAATTAGAACTTGATGAAAACGCTCCGTTAACCGGAAAGCTTACACAGATCGTAAGCGGAAACACAGACACCAACAATATGGATGGAAACTTAGCGAGTTTACAAAGTCCAGACAATATATGTGTGACTGAGAACTACGTGTACATCCAGGAAGACCCTAACTCGTTCTCAAGAAATCACAACTCATACATCTATCAGAGTGATTTAAACGGAGAAAATATCGAAGTGGTATTGCGTTTAAAAGTAGATCAAAATCTTGCTGAAGAGCCTGGTGTAGTTTACAATGGAGAGTTTGGTTCTCTGATTGATATTTCAGATAAAATAGGCGAGGAGGGGACTTTTATTCTAGCGCTTCAACCGCATTACTGGACCGATGATTTCTTCCAGGGCTTAGATGGTCACATCATCTCTGGTCGTGAAAACAGACAAGGTTCTCAAGTAATTTTATTACAAGGCTTACCAAGATAACAACCAATCAAAAATGTCTTTAAACCTCCACAATTTTTTGTGGAGGTTTTGTCATAAATATCCAGTACTTGTTTTATGAAATTAGTTACCCGTTTTAGCTTGATTCTTTTTTTGGTGCTATCCGCTTGTAAACAGCAAAAGCAAGAAGCTTTAGAACTCACTGCCTTGGTAGATTGGAAACCTGCTCAGGAATATTATAAAACCCATTTAGCCGAAGCGATGCAATATTTAGACTCTTTGGCTGTAACTCCTGCTGAAAGTGCTCAGGCTAAAACCTATTTCGGCAAAGCACGTGTGGCGTTCAAAAAAGCTGAACCTTTTGCATCGTATATCAATCCCGAAGTCGGGCATCGTGCTAACGGTCCTGCATTGCCTTTTTTAACTGATGATTCTCAAAAAGTCTTAGAGCCGGTAGGACTTCAGAAAATTGAAGAATCTATTTACGAAGGGGTGGAGGATGAAGCTGCTTATCAGAAAGAACTGCGTCTCACTAAAGGTTTACTAGAAATCTTAAAAGGAAATATAGCAGAACGCGAACTCAACGCCGAACGTTTTTTTATCGCTACGCACCAGCAATTGATGCGTATCGTGAGTCTTGCGATCGCCGGTTTTGATACGCCGGTAAGCGGATTAGGTTTAGGAGAAACCCAAGAGTCCTTACAAAGTCTCAGGGATGTTTATACATTGAGCATACAAGAGCGTGTACAGGCTGCTGATGCAGCATTGGATCTTCAGTTTCAGGATGAGGTGAAGAAGGCGATCGCGTTTATTGAGACCAATAAAGATTTTGCCACTTTTGATCGCTATACGTTTATTCGGGAATATTTCAATCCTATTACGCGCAGTTGGGTGGCGATACGCAAAGCTTCAGACTTGTGGGAACCAGTAAGCAACAAACCTTATAATTTTGATGCTCCAACCTTCTTTGAAGAAGATTCTTTTAATGTAGAATACTTTCGAGCGATCACCAATCGCAATCCTTCTGAAGCAAAAATCGCTCTGGGAAAACGCCTCTTTTTTGACAAAAATCTTTCTAAAGGAAAAGATATGGCTTGTGTGACCTGCCACGATCCCAAACTGGCCTACACAGACGGGAAGGTGACCAATATGAATAATACCGGTTCGCCGTTAAAGCGCAATTCACCTACCCTGATCAATTCAGTTTTTCAACGGGCATTTTTCTGGGATGGCAGAGCCGAAACCTTACTTGCTCAAATTTCAGGCGTGTTTACTAACAAAGAGGAATTCAACAGTACGGTACACGAATTTTCTGAAGAAGTCTTAACCGATTCGACCTATTTTGAAGCGTTTAAAGAAGTATTTGGTACGCGCAGAAGCTGGACCAACGAGGAAACCATCAAAGCACTTTCGGCATACATCAGTACGCTTAATGGATTCAGTTCGAAATTTGATAAGAATATGCGGGGAGAAGTAAACACCTTTACTCCGGAAGAACAACTGGGATTAAACCTGTTTATGGGAAAAGCGCTTTGTGCTACCTGTCATTTTATGCCGCTCACCAGCGGGACGGTCCCTCCCTTTTTTACTGATACCGAGAAGGAAGTGATCGGAGTTCCGGAAACTTCAGCCAATAAAAAACTCGATGATGATCTTGGTTTTTATTTTATGTACGAAGAGCCCATTCAATTAGGAATGTTCAAGACGCCGACTGTACGCAACGCAGCACTTACTGCACCCTATATGCATAACGGCGCGTATCAAACTTTAGAAGAAGTCATTGATTTTTACAACAAAGGTGGCGGTGGCGGTCTTGGTTTTGATTTGCCACATCAAACGCTTCCTTTTGACAATCTTGAACTTACCGACGAAGAACAACAAGCGCTTGTTGCCTTTTTAAAAACCTTGACAGATGTACCAGAGGAAGTGATTTATTGACACCGCCAAGGGCTTTAATACTCCGAGGCTTGCCCCGAAATTGAAAATTCGTTTTTAACCCATGGGTCATGGGATTGCCCTGAGGTAGTTTACTAAGCTTTTTTCATTTCGGTAAATAATTAAAACTTTAGCAGCAACTTAACAGGTTGCTGCTTTAACTTTACGCCTGAAATGAAAGCGGTTATCTATTCTTTATTTATGTTTTTGTTCTTGCTCTTAGGAGCAGGACAAACTTCGTATGGTTTTGATATAGATACGATGTTGTCTCTAGACAGCTCAGAGCATACTGCAAGTGTTGAGCGCGCCAATGATAAAGCAGTTGCCGTAGAACAGCTCACGCTGGCAGCGCCAGAAATCTCTGTCAATTCAGAAGAATCTTATGCACTCTCCGGGCTTGATCTTTGGGCCGGCAATTCAACGTCTTCCACTGCGATAGCAGACGTTGTAGATCTCAACTATTTAAGCTTCAGTGCTTCGATCATACCATCGTTAAGCCGTCTGGATCTTATTTTTCCTTTTCATCTCTTTCCGTAAAGAACAATACTGTAAATCACAACTTCTTCAGTTTAGGAACACGTGCTGTTTCTAAGCATTTTTTAGATGCTTGGCATCTTATCTTTTAACAACAGTATATTCTTTTACATTATGAAATTAAATATGATTTTGGTTTTTGCACTTGTGGTAGGAGCCGTAGCAATACCCTATATCTTTTTTGTTTTTTCAGCTTCCAATGCAAAAAAGCTGAGTAACTTTTTTAAGGCACAGGCTGCAAAACAAGGCTTGTCTTTTAACTTGAAAGAGCAGTGGAGCAACCGAATAATCGGGATCGATACTTCAAAAAACGTATTGTTCTATACTCAGTTTATACAGGGCGAACTCAAACATCAACAGCTTGACTTGAATGCTGTAGCCCGAGTACATATTCTTGAAGACCTGCAATCTAAGCGCATTGAAGGAAAGCTTAGTTCTACCTTAGAAAACCTTGCTCTTGAGATTGTTCTAAAAGGAAATGAAGCTTCGGTGATTCTTAATTTTTACGATTCGTTGCTTGATGCTTCACAAAATTTTGAAATGAAGCGCGCCAATAACTGGAAAACCACAATTGAAGATCTATTAAAGCAAAATGAAAAGGCTACACACGTGCGTGCAGCCTAAAGTGTCTTTTACCCCTAAAAGACCAAAGCCTCAGTCTTGATAGACTGAGGCTTATATTTTGGAATACGCTTTAAATTACTTTCCGTTGTGCTCAAAAAGATAATTGGTGAGCAAGGTGTATAAATGTCTGCGAGTATTCATTCCTTCGTAAATTCCGTGGGAGCGGTTAGGATACGACATCATCGTAAACTGCTTGTTTTGCTTGATGAGTTCGTTTACCAAATACTCCATATTTTGATAATGCACGTTATCGTCGCCGGTACCGTGAACCACCAGTAGATTGCCTTCTAAATTCTTAGCATAAGTTACCGGAGAACCTTCAATGAAATCTTCGCGGTTTTCCTGCGGAAGTCCCATATAGCGCTCTTGATACACATTGTCATAAAACAGCTGATTCGCCACTGCGGCTACCGCCATTCCGGTTTGATAAATTTCAGGATAGCGGAATAGTAAGTTCAATGTCATTGAACCACCACCGCTCCAGCCCCAGACTGAAACCCGATCTTCATCAAGAAAACTCCACTTCTTGAGTAAAGCTTTGGTTGCCATCGCCTGATCACGCGAATTGATCACACCAACCTTACGATAAATAGATTTACGCCACGCACTACCTTTTAAAGAAGGTGTGCCGCGGTTATCCATATTGATGATCACAAAGCCTTGCTGTGCTAAATAGATATCGTACAAACCAATAAAATTGTCGGTGGCCATTTGTCCCCAAGGTTCGCCATATACGTGAAACAGTACAGGATATTCCTGAGAATCATCAAAGCCTACAGGTTTGGTAATTCTACCTTCAACCAGAACGCCATCTTCAGTCTCTACCTGAAAAAATTCGGTTTCTGGAAGCGTTAAGCTGCTTAGTTTCTCTTTTAAACCGGCATTGTCAACCAATACTTTTATGGTTTTGTGATTGGGCAGACTTATCAAGCGTACAGTCGTTGGTTCATCAACACTCGTGTGCGAATGAATAGCATACCTACCGTTGGGAGCGATTTGATAGGTATTAATCCCTTCAAACTCTTCAGGCGTGAGGCGTTTGGGAGCGCCTTTTCCTTTTAATGAAGTCGAAAACAAATAACGCTGCGCAGGATCTTCCGGCGAAGCCGAAAAGAATACTTCTTTATCTGTTGCCGTATAAAAAGCAGCCACATCGTAATCGCCCGGAGTTAATAACGTACGCTCGCCGGTTTCTAAACTTACTTTATAAATATGACGCCACGCATCATTTTCGGTCATTCTTAAAAACTCAGACTTATCTGGTGTTAGGAGCAAATCATTTTTACCCCATTGATTGGCAGAAACATCAGGATAATCAAGATCTACCCAAGTTTCTTCGGTTTCGGTATATACTTCTTTTAGCGCTTTAGAAGAAGGTATATAGGTGTAGATCTTCAGAGTATTTTGCTTGCGGTTCAACTGCTGAATCAACAAAAGATCTTCGTCAATCCACTGTAAAGCGGGCAAATAATGCTGAACAGGATCACCGGGAACCGGAATCCAAGTAGTCTCTTGTGTTTTAGTATCTACAATGCCCACTTTAGTCGAAGAAGGATCGTAACCTACTTTTGGGTATTGTAACGGAATAGGCTTTGCATACACAGAATCGGTTGTGTTGATCATATAAAACGTTCCGATTTCTGAAGCGTCCAGCTGCCAGTAGGCGATGTGTTTTCCGTCAGGATTCCATCTAAAACCATCACGCGCACCAAATTCTTCTTCATAAACCCAGTCAAAAGTTCCGTTGATGATATCGCCCGTTCCGTCTGTCGTAAGCTGGGTTACTTCGCCTGTTTTAAAGTTCTCTTCATAAAGATTGAAACCCGAAACATAAGCTACATGTTCATTAGAATCAGAAAACTTAGCAAACATCAACGAAGACGAAGGAAGCGCTGCACCCAATTGCTTCAAAGTTTTGGTATCCAGGTCATAAACCCAATAATCACCTTTGGTATTTGAGCGCCAAACCCGACTGGTGTTGGTGAAAATAAGCACCTTGCTTTCATCATTAGAAAGACTGAAATCGGCAACCTGAAGCGCTTGATCTTCATCCGAAGGCGTAAGGCCTTCCGCACTTAAAAAGATCTCTTGAGCATTTGATTTACTTTCATACTTGATGAGTTGGTCTTGGCCGTCTTCGGTTTGCTCGATGGTAACAAAGGCATCTCCATCATGGATCCAACTTATAGATCGTGCGCTTTCTCCGCGAAATTCAGAGGAATAAATACGATCTAGTGTTAATTGTGAGTCGTCTTGTGCAATTGCTGTGCTATTTACTGCAATAGTAAATAAGCAAAGCAGGCCTAGTTTAATGGCTTTCATAGGTTAGTTGTTTCTTAGTTTTTCGATAGCTTCAGGTGTTTTGGCAAGTGGTTCGCCCAATAGTTTGCTTCCGTCTTTGGTAATGACGAAATCTTCTTCGACGCGTATGCCGCCAAAAGATTTGAATTTTTCCACTTCGTCATAATTTACAAAGTCTATATACTTTTTCTGCGCTCTGCGCTCATCGATCAAGAATGGATTGAAATATAAGCCGGGTTCTACGGTAAGTACAAAATCCTCATGCAGTTCTTTCCCTAGTCGCAACGATTTGAGACCAAACTCGGTGCTTTTTTTCAGCTCAGGAGTATAGCCCACGTATTGTTCCCCCATATTTTCCATGTCGTGAATGTCTAAGCCCATCATATGACCTAAACCGCATTGAAAGAAAAGCGTGTGAGCACCTGCGGCAACGGCTTCGTCAGCGTCGCCTTTCATCAGGCCAAGATCGGTAAGACCTTCTACGAGTTTCTTGGAGGCCAGTAAGTGAATGTCTTTAAAACGCGTGCCGGGTTTTAAGGCAGCAATGGCGCTTTCGTGCGCATTAAGCACGATATTGTAAACGTCTTTTTGCAACGTACTGAACGTTTTTCCGGCAGGGAAGGTGCGGGTCATATCTCCACCGTAGCCCATCGTATTGTAAGCGCCGCAATCGCAAAGTACCAGATCGCCTTCACTCAGGACGGCGGTGGTTGCGTGGTTGTGCAGGTATTGACCGTCTTTAGTCAAAATGATGGGGAAAGCGAGTCCGCCACCGCCGCTTACTGCGATACCGTTTAGCGTACCTGCCATTTGCATTTCGGTCATTCCCGCTTTGGTATTGATGATCGCATACTCGTGCATTTTGCGGGTAATATTTACCGCCTCTTCAAGTTGTACTAATTCTTCAGCCGACTTGCGCTCGCGTTGTGCAACGATCGCCTGAATCAAGGCTACAGATTTCTTTGCTTCTACCTCTTGAATCGGAATATCTAAAAGTTCGCTGATCGCAATTTTTTGAGCCGAACGATAGGGTGGAAGGTAATGCACCTGTTGCCCTATGGCTAATTGCGTTTTTAGATAAGAAGCTACTTGATCTAAAGGCTTTACAGTGCTGAAGCCTGACTTTTCAGCAAAGCTTTCTAGCTTTTCAGCAGAACCGATCCATACTTTCTCTTCCGGAGTGGCATTGTTTCCGAAGAGGATCTCTTCGCCGGTATCGATGTTGATCAGGAAATACAGATCAGGAATATGATCGATCCCGGTATAATATAAAAAGCTGCTATCCTGTTTAAAAGGATACCAGTTATCGGCATAATTCATCGAGCTTTCTCCATTGCCGGGAAAGAGGATAATGCCACTTTTAAGGGTTTGTTTTAGGGTATTTCGTCTATCGACGTAGGTGTTTTTAGGAAACATAAATTGAATTAATTTTTAAAAGTCAAAGTTTGAAGGGGTACGAAAAATGCCCGGTTTTGACGATTTGCTGCTAAATTATCGAAATGCAATTAGAAACAATTACCGGTAATTGCCCATTTGTATGCATTTGTTAGCAGTATTTCACGCTTTTTTTGAATTATCAGGTGAATTTTTAATGTGCCTTATGCTTATTTGCTTAAATACTTTAACGTTTGACCTTGTCAAGGTTAATAATGTATCAATTGAGAAGCTTTTAACGGAGCTGCGGAGAGCTACCCGCTAAATTGCATTCAGTTACTAACCAATAAATGATAACTATGAAAAGAATTATTTTACCAATAGGATTAGCATTAGCACTGTTTACAAGCTGTGATATCAACAAAAAAGATTCAGCAGAATTGCCTGAAGTAGATGTTGATGTAGAAACCGAAGCAGGTGAGTTACCCGAATATGATATCGAATGGGCAGATGTAGACATCAGCACCAAAACAGAAACGGTAGAAGTACCTAAAGTTGTGGTAGTGATGGAAGAAGAAGAGGTTGAAGTGCCTACTATAGATGTAGATATGCCCGATGAGGAAAATGTTGAACAAAGCCTTGTCGTAGAAGCTGAAATCACCGATACTGAAAAAGATCTTGAAATTCAGGAAGTACGTGCTAGTAATAAGATGCTATATGTAATTGCAAATCTTGAGGATCTGGGTACTGATATCCAAGATCAAACCATGCGTATTCAAGATCAAGTAAATTTAAATGCTCCCGATATGAGTGTAAAATATATCATTGTAGGAGAGCGTCCAGACCGTGTATTTAACAATAAAGATGCATATTATAACACGATGAGCGACTTGCCACAAAAAGTTCAAGAAGCTGATGTGATCTATTCAAGAAGCTAATTTATACTAAGAGATATAATACAGATATAGTACAGAAAGAGACCACATTTGTGGTCTCTTTCTTGTTTCAGATGTTTGCCATTTATAAATCTATTTATCCTCCAAACGGTCTTTTACGTATTCTACTTTTGTTTTTCCGTGGGGTTTGGCGTTTCCGTTTTCATCTAAGCCTACCATCACGATCTTGTCGATGGTGATGATGGTCTCGCGCGTCATTTTGTTACGTACTTCACATTTTAAGGTCAGAGAAGCGGTACCAAATTTTACCGGTTCGATACCAATTTCGACAATATCTCCTTCGCGAGCACTTGATTTAAAATCTATTTCACTGATATATTTAGTAACCGTTCGCGGATTCTCTAATTGTATGATGGCGTAAAGTGCCGCCTCTTCATCGATCCATTCCAAAAGTCGGCCTCCAAAGAGCGAACGATTGGGATTAAGGTCTTGCGGTTTGATCCATTTTCGGGTATGAAAATTCATAATTATATATTTTAATAATATGTAAACCTAACAGTATCCGTTCCATCAGATTGTTGTGTAGGGTAACCTCTTTCATCATAGATATATGTATAATCTGTTGTCTTTTCTATGGTGTTATCAGTTATATTGAAACGTACAATTTTTGTAGGATTGTTAATCCTTGATGGAAAATCCTCCCACAATATAAAGTAAGGGTTGATATGTTTAAAGGGATTAGTTTTATTGTCATAGCTGTATTGAAACTCATAATCTACTCCTGTAAAGTTGGTATCTGTTTCACTAGTGACATTACCCAGCATATCATACACAAAACTAAATTCGTTTCGTAATTCAGGATTTTCCTGTGCATAATATTCAATTCGATCTATACGATTGCTTGAAGTGAAAAAGCGATAAGTTTCGTCCAAAACCGCATTATCATATAAATCTCGTCTTTCAAAAATTTGATCATTTATATAGGTGTACTCTACATAGTTATTTTGAAATATATTGTTTTCATCTCGAATCTCAGATCGTACGAGTTTACCATCTTCATAAATAAATTTATGTATAAAATTTTCAAACTCACTTGATACAGATAACGCATAGTCTAGCGTTTTATCATCATTATAAAACAATTGTACTTTGTAATTGCTACTACCTGTCACTTCATAGGTTTTTAAAAGCCGAATGGCTTCTACTACTGGATCATCATCAGAATTAGAATCAGAATTACATTGTATACAAAGGACAGCAAGAAAAATTAAAATGTAGTTTTTGTACATTTAGAGAGTTTTAAATTAGAGATGCAATTATAGTAAAAAGTCTTACACTACCTTAAGTGTACTATATCCCTGCCCATTTTGCGTAAGTTGAATTTGCGTTGCAATACGCTCTTTTAAACTGTCTACGTGGCTAATCACCCCGATCATTTTTGAAGATTCGGCTTGCAAAACTTCAAGCGTGTCTAGTGTTTGGTCAAGGGTTTCGGGATCGAGGGTGCCAAAACCTTCATCAATAAATAAGCTGTTGATCTCAATATTGCGAGATGCAAGATCAGATAGCGCTAAAGCCAGTGCCAGACTTAGAATAAAAGTCTCGCCACCGCTTAGCGTTTTGATCGAACGGCGTTGCCCACCCATATGCTCATCAATCGCAACCAGACTGTCATCTTCATCCTCAGCGGGTTGATCTATTTGATAACGGTCGGTAAGGTGAATCAAACGTTTGTTGGCCAGTTGCAGCAGTTGTTGCAGCGTTAAATCCTGCGCAAAATTGTTGAATTTATCCCCTTTTGAATCTCCTATCAGATCAAACAACACTTGCCAATGCTTAGACAATTCTAATTCCTGATCGATCTGTGCTTGCAATTTTTGAATTTGCTCCAGATTGTCCTTGTGATTTAATAGTTGGCGAGATACAACGGAAGCTGAATTTTCATTTTGTTGATACGTTTCTGTTTGTTTCTGATGTTGCTCTTGAAGAGCTTCAAGCGGTATCTCTCCCACGGCATCCTTTAAGATTTGAATTTCTTCAATGAGTTTGTTGCGCAGGGTTTTTAGACGTAAAGCATCTTGCTTGATCTGCTCTAATTCGTGCTTCCAGATTTGGGCTGTTGCGGCATTCAAACGCTTTTGCAATGCATCTTCAATAGAAGCGTAGCCTTTCTCTTTTAATTGACCTAGCAGGCTAACCGTGAGGCTTTCTAAAGATTTAGCAAGATCACGTTCTGTTTCTTTAGCGGCTTTGAGCAGCTGTTCTTGCTGCTTTGCTGTTTGCTCGTTACGGTTCCAGGAGGTTTCTATCTTATTGATGTCTTGCTCAAAATCTTTGCCGGAATACGCTGCGGAAATGGATGCTGCTATTTTTTTGCCTTTGACCAAGAGCGCTTTTAAGTCGCTCGTTTGCTGCTGAATTTGCGCAAGTACTTTAATATTTTGCTGAAGTTTTTCAGCAGAATTCAGCTCTCTTTCTTGATTTTCGAGTTGAAGCTCCAGTTCGTTAAATGAGGCATCTCCCTTGGATTGCATCAGGTTTTTGAATTGCTCGTTAAAAGTGGTTTTTTGCGTATTCAACTCTTCATTGAGAATTTTTATACGCGCTTCGAGTTTTTGCTCTTGTTGCGTTAATTGCTGAAGCGAACTTTCCTTCGTCGCGAGTTCTTTGTTCAGCGTTTTTAATTCTTGTTCTAATTGAAGCACCGCAGCTTTGAGACCGTTTTCTTCTTGCGGAATATGCGCTGCAAAAGGATGATCGAGCGAACCGCATAGCGGACAAGGTTCGTCGTTTTTCAAATCTTTGCGGTAATCCTCAAGTTGTTTTTGCAGCTGTTCTACTTCTAGCGTTTTTTGCTTGGCTGTGCGCTGAGCTTCTTTCAGCTCGATCTGCTGTTTCAGTTGTTTGATCTCTTCCGGTAGATGCGCTTGTTGCTTTTGCAGAGCAACGTATTCTTCGCTGCGTTCTTTGCGTTGGGTTTCTAAAGTGGTTAAAGCCGTGTGCGCTTTTTCCGCTGCGCGGATGTTTTTCAGCTTAGATCGAATAGTCGTTAAACGTTCTGCTACCGAAGCATTTTTGAGATCAAAGCGGTTTTCTAAATCCGCATACGCCGATTTGGTCTTTGTGAATTTTTCCTGCAAAGCAGCTTCAAAACCTTTGAGATCTTTGAGGTCAAGTTGTAAATCAAAGTCTTTTGCTGCGGTTTGCAACGGATTTTTACTGGTCTCAAAAGCGGTGCGTAAGGCATTGCGCTCATCGATCAAGGCACGGACTTCTGCTTTATAGCGTTCCATTTTTTCCGAAAAATCAGTTGGTGTGACCGTAAGTTTAAATTGCTCGCTAATTTGTTGCGTTAAAGTTTCTCGTTGGGCTTTTGCAGCTTCTAAAGCTTCCGAGGCCTTGGTGATTTCTGCTTGTTTTTCCTTTTGCTTTTCCTGTAAACCCTGCCAATGATTGAGTTCTTCTGCAAAAAGCTGAACAGTCTCGTGATGCTTCAGCGCTTCTCCTTTTTCCTTTTCGAAGTTTTCCTGAAGCGCAAGCACTTCACCCAATTCTTTCTGTGTTTTATGCAGTTCGCGTTCTTCGTCTTGTAATTTCTTTTTAAGCTCGATCTCTTTGGTAAGTTGTTCGATCGTTTGCTTTAATTCCTTTTGTGTTTCGGCTAAAGTTTCAGCTTCTTTTTGCTTTGCTGTGAACGTATCCTCTTCTAACAACTGTTCTCTGAAAGTTTCAATTTTAGCACGTTTAGCATCAATTGCAGCCGCACGTTCTTTATTCCGAAGAAATACTTCCATCCCGATTCTGCGATAGATGTCGGTACCTGTGATCTTTTCAAGAAGTGCACCGCGTTCTTTTTTCGGCACCTGTAAAAACCTGGCAAATTCCCCTTGCGCCAATACAACCGATTTGATAAACTGATCGTAATTTAAACCAATCAATTCCTCATTTTTTCCCGGTACATCCGACTTTTTTAAATCGAGAATTTCGTCACTCATCGTATTGATGAGTTCCATATGGTAATCGCGCAGGTTACCGTTTCTGTTGGTCGAAATTTCCCAACGCGAGGTAAAAATCCCTTGATTGCATTGATAGGTGATCTGCGCATTGGCATCTTCCTGATTGCGGGTAAGAATGGCTCCTTTTTTCAACACCTCGTTGGTACTCATTTTTCCCAAACGCGGCACGTGGTTGAATAACGCCAATGAGATTACATCAAGAATCGTGGTTTTTCCACTCCCGGTTGGGCCCGTGATCGCAAAAAGGCTGTTTTGCAAAAAGGGTTCTTGGGTAAAGTCGATCTCGTGCTCCCCGCGTAGCGAGTTGATGTTTTTAAAAGCAATTTTTAATATCTTCATGTTAAGCGGGATCTGCGGTGTTGAGGTGTTCTACAAGTTCTTGAAATGCTAAGGTTACTTGTGTTTTGGTTTCTTCATCATACGAGTTTTGCTCGAGCATTTTGGTAAATACTTCCAGTGGTTTGAGGTCTTCTAGATGTTGTTGTGCATCAAACAATTTTCCGGTTGCTTGTAGTCGGTTTTTAAAAGTCGCTCGATGCTTGACGATCTCGAGTCCCGGAGTGTCAAATTCGGTAACCAGCGTGTCGAGTTGCGCAATGCGATGGGCATCAAAGTTCTCTTCGATCAACTCCACTTCGATGAGGTTGGTGAGTTCGCCTTCTGGAGTTAGCGTTTGCAATTTACTTTTAATACGTCCCAGATCGCCACTCACTTTGTTCAGCTTTCTAAACGTAGGAATCGCAACACTTTTGGGTTCAAACCCTGCTGAAGTATCTAAGATCAACACTCGTTTTTCATCGGTACGTTCGCTGAAAGAAAGTGGTAAAGGCGAACCGCTATAAAATGCGGGAATTGCTGCGCTTATGCGTTGGGGTTTATGAATATGCCCCAGCGCTACATAGCTAAAATACTCACCAAACTGACTCGCCTGAAAAGCAGCCTGATTCCCGATCTGTATGTCGCGTTCACTCTCTGAAGGTTCAATGCCTGCTGCATACAAATGCCCCATAGCGATCACCGGTAGTCCGGGAAATTTTTGCTTGCAATTTTCTGCCGCTTGCGTAAAGACGGCTTCAATTCCTTTTCTAATGGCTTCAATGCGGTTTTCATAAGTGACCCCAGATTCTGCCGCACGAATATCTCCATCCCGTAAAAACGGAATCGCAGCAACGACAAGCTGGTCATTATCCTGTTTACCTTGAACGGGAATCAAGCAATCTTCCGGATTTTCCGGCATTCCGCCAAGGATATGTACATTAAGGGCTTCGAGTATTTCGCGAGGTGCATCGAGCATCGACGGCGAATCGTGATTTCCACCGGTAATGATGAGTTTACAATTGAGATTGCTCAACTGTTTTAAAGCTTTGTAGTATTGTTTGCGCGCTTCTGCAGAAGGATTAGCGAGGTCAAAAACATCTCCGGAGACCAAAACGAGTTCGATGTTTTCCTCTTGAATAATTGCAATCATCCAAGAGATAAAGCGTTCAAAATCGGTGTATAAATAGTGTTTGTGCAGCTTTTTGCCAATGTGCCAGTCGGCTGTATGCAAAATTTTCATGGGCTTAGATTTAATCGCGTAGGAGGAGGCGTGAAGTTACGAAAATTGAGAGGCAAAAGGGATTGTAACTTTTGAGTAATTCTAAGGGTTTATGAAAAGGAAGCTATTTTAAAACACCTTATCAAAACGAACTCCGTTAAAGGCATAGACTTCACCAGTGAATAATCCAAAAAGAAGTCGGTTTGTTGTGTCTTTATAAATACTCCAGATCATTACGGAATCTAGAGAGTTGCCTATAGAATGATGTTTTACTGATTCCCCATCATAACTCCAGGCGCCGGTGTCCCGATCTCCAAACCAAATGTTTCCGTGAGCATCTTCAGCAATTGAAAAAACGTGCTCTAAAGTACCGGCAGGAGAATGCGCCCCTCTTCTGGAACTTTCGGGATGTATGAGTCCGTTTTCTTCTGAAAAATTGATAACAGTGTCTCCATCGATCAACACAACGCCAATCCCGTTATTGCCTACCCAAATGCGCCCTTTAGAGTCGGCAAATACGCTTCTTATGTGAATGTAATCTTCGGCTTGTAGTGCATTTTTGATCTTCTCAACCGGTAGTAGGTTTTGCCCATCAAAGACAAATAATCCGGCATAGGTGCCAAACCATACCTGGCCTTGGTTGTCTTTTGAAATGCTGGTAATTGCATAAGAATTTTCAAGATCGTCAGAAATTGGTTTAGGAAAGGGTACGTAATTCAGCTGTTGCCCATCCCACCAATTAACGCCCGGCAAATTCCCGGCATTAAACCATAGGTTTTTTGAGGAAGCCTTTGCAACAGGTTCTGGAAAACCTGTTTCGGTAGTGTAATTTGTAAAGTGTGTACCGTCGAATTTACTTACGCCGTCTGCGGTGCCCAGCCAGATATTGCCTTCCTCATCTTCCTGAATGCTGCGTATTTGATTCTCGGGCAAACCGTTTGCCGTGGTGAAGTAGCTAAAGCTTGTTCCGTTATAAACTGCCAAGCCTTCGTTGTGACTTCCTATCCAATAATTCCCTTTTGAATCCTGAAAAACCGCACGAATTCCTGAGGTGAATTTCAAGGTGTCAGATGTCAGTGGTTGTATCAATTTTGTAAGAACAGCTGCGTCTGGTTTATTTGTTTTCTTTTGGGAGCAGGAAGTACTTGTAAAAGCAATACACAGTATAGGAAATAGGAAGATAAATGCTTTCATAATGTTTGATTGACGCTCTAAATATAGTCTTTAAATGTTTAAAAATAAGTGAACTAAGCGTGTCGCATGTTTTACGTGAATAGGTGTAGCGGTTAATATCGTATCAGCACTTGCGAATAATAGACCATAAGGAGTTCGCGTTTTTCAATCTGCAATCTGTAATTTTCCTAACGATATAAAAATTGAATATTATGGTTTGCAGAGCATATGCTTTACTTGTATTGTTTTTGTTTGCAGAAACTCTTTTTGCGCAGAAGGGCGATCCACAAATGCAGTATCAACTATCATTTCCTCAGGCAGAAGCTCATTATGTTGCAGTGGAGTTGCATCTGGACCAGCAGGATACTACCGAAACCACACTCGTTTTGCCGGTTTGGACTCCGGGATATTATATGATTCTCGATAACCCGGCGCATATTATTGATTTTAAAGTACAGGCTTCTGAAGGTGTTGCGATAGCTTGGAAGAAAACTTCTAAAAACAAATGGACGATCACGCATCCTAGAAATACCGAATTAGAAGTGACCTACAGGGTCTATGCCAATCGTACTTCGGTAGCAGAATCTAATGTGAAGGATAGTCGGGCTTTTCTGGCGAACACCGATATATTTATGTTTCCCGAAGGGCGAAAGGAAGCACCCATTTTGGTGAGCTTTCAGCTTCCTGAGGCTTGGGAAAGCATCGCTACGGGACTCGAAAAAGTAAACCAAAATACCTTTTACGCCGCATCGGCAGATGTGCTTTATGACAGTCCGTTTTACCTCGGAAATCAAAAAATGATAACATTTCAGCAATTGGGTAAAGACTTTAGTCTGGCCATTGCAACTCCTAAAGGTTTGAATGAGCAACAATTTGTTGGTGATTTGCGAAAGATCATTTTACGCACAACCGATTTGATGCAGCACATTCCTTTTGAGGAATATGCGTTTATTATGATGGAACCCGGCGGCGGCGGACTCGAGCACGCCAATTCGCAAGCGGTATTTACCTACGGAAGTTTTGATTTTAAAACCGATGCCGATTACAAGGCGTTTCTCAATTTTATCACCCACGAGTATTTTCACCTGTATAATGTAAAAGCTTTGCGACCTATTGAATTAGGACCTTTTGATTACAGCAAAGAAAATTACACGACGATGCTTTGGGTGGCCGAAGGCTTTACCGTGTATTACGAATATCTCATTATGCGCGATGCAGGATTGATCAGTGAAGCCGAGCTGCTAAAGTATTTAAGCAGCCATTTTAAGGCGATCGAAAATAAGGAGGGAAAAGAACATATGTCTTTAGAACGCTCCAGTTATGATGTATGGAATCACTTCCTCAACACTGACGCCATTACCGATGCCACTACGATTTCCTACTATCATAAAGGCCCAATGCTTGGACTTTTGCTTGATCTTGCCATTCGTCACGAGAGTGCAAATGAAAAGTCATTAGACGATGTGATGCGTGAAATGTATACCACGTACTATCGGGAACAACAACGCGGTTATACCGAAGAAGAATTTTGGGATACGGTAGCGCAAATGGCAGGTAAGCCGCTAACTGAATTGCGTCATTATGTAGAAACAACCGAAACACCGGATTATGAGA
>Ga0208029_1000613_pt1 | contig 20536 bp, 16 predicted proteins | sample MalvireepMed_s12_FD_184242 | JGI IMG/M metagenome (GOLD analysis project Ga0208029, IMG submission 184242) | Marine viral communities from the Global Malaspina Expedition - Malaspina viral metaG DeepMed_s12 (SPAdes) (version 2) | ecosystem: Environmental > Aquatic > Marine > Oceanic | place... | reverse complement strand
TCATCAGCTCGGGCTACCGAAGCCCGGAGCATAGCCGGGAGGCGGCGAAAAAATCCCCCGGATCCCATGCCAAAGGTCGCGCCGTCGACATCCAATGTGCCGGCGTCGATGCCTACCAGATCCTCACTGAAGCCCTGGTCGTCGGGTTCACCGGGATCGGCGTCCGCCAGGCGGGCGATGAGGGGCGGTTTCTGCATCTCGATGACCTCGGCCCGGAAGAGCATACCGTCCCCCGGCCGGCGCTCTGGAGCTATTAATGGGTGATCCCGTTATGAACGGCGAAGAGCGGGAAGAGGGGCGCGACAAGAAAGGCCGGTGGACTACGGGCAATCCTGGGCGTAAAAAAGGCTCCAAAGACAAGTTCTCGACGCTCAAGAACGAGTTCGTCAAAGTCTTCGAGCAGCATGGCGGGCCGGCCCGGCTGGCCGAGCTGATGGCCCAGCACCCCGAGAAATACTTCGAGTTCCTGGTCAGGCTCCAGCCTAGAGAGATCATAGCCGATGTGACTACCTCCCACCAGCCGACGATAACGGCGCCGCCGGCGCCCCCGCAAGACTTGAAAGAATGGATAGATCGGCGGGACGAGATCGTCGAGGCGCTGCCGCAGGAGGCGGGCGTGGATGCGCTGCTGGCGGAGACGACCCGCCTTGAGCCTTGAGAAGATAGTAACTTGGCGGCCTCAGCTCGGCCCCCAGGCTATCGCCATCGACGCCCGCTATACGATAGACGAGCTCTTCCTGGGCGGCGGCAGAGGCGGTGGGAAAAGTGATTTCCTGCTCGGGGACTACCTGGCCGATGTAGAGCAGGGCGCCCGGTGGCAGGGCATCCTGTTTCGGCGGACCTACCCGGAGCTGGACGAGTTGATACGGCGCAGCTACGTGCTATACCGCGGCGCCGAGTATAAGGTGGGCAAACATGAGTGGCGCTTTCCCAATGGGGCTACGCTCAAGTTCCGCCACATAGATTCGGTCCACGACGCGGCCCACTACCAGGGTCATGCGTATCAGTGGATAGGGTGGGACGAGCTGACCAACTGGCCCACGTTGGAGCCCTACGACCTCCTGAAGGCCACGCTCCGGTCAGCCCACAACGTCAAGGGCTTGAGGATCCGCAGCACCGGCAACCCCGGTGGCCCTGGGCACTCGGTGGTCAAGCAGCGGTTCGTAGATGTGGCGGCCCCGATGGCGCCCTACATAGACCCGCTGACGGGGATGAGCCGGGTCTACATACCGGCGCGGATCTGGGACAACAAGAAGCTGCTCGAGGCCGATCCGAGGTATATCGAGCGGCTCAAGGCGGTAGGCGATGACGCGCTGGTAAGAGCCTGGCTACACGCCGATTGGGACGCCCTCGTAGGATCCTTCTTCGCGGTTAAGCGCGAGGAGGTGATGGTCGAGCCCTTCGACATACCGCCCGATTGGCAGTTGTTCGGCGGCATGGACTACGGGGAGACCAACCCCACGGCTTTCTGGCTGGCGGCCATCGACTACGACGATACGGTCCATATGGTCTCGACGTATCACCAGGCGGATCGCTCGGCGTCACAACACGCCGAGGGGATCCTCGAGACCATCGACAACTGTCCCTTTACGAGGGGGCGGCGGCCCGCGTCGATCTACTGCGACCCGTCGATGTTCGTCAAGCGGCGCCTGACGCCGATCAACGAACATTCGCCGGCGGATGTCTTCGCGGATGTGGGGTTGCACCTGACGCCTGCGAATAACGACAGGGTCGCCGGCTGGCGGGTCTGCCGGGATGCGCTGCACCACCAGCGCTTTAAGACGTTCCGCGGCTGGACCGAGCCCTGGTGGCAGGCGGTGCCGGCGCTGCCGCGAGACCGCAACAATGCGGAGGACGTGGATACTCATAGCGATGACCATATGGGCGATGCTTGGCGCTACGGCATGGTTCATATATATAAGCCTTACCGAGTCGAGAAACCCCAACTGGCGGGTACTGGCCAGGAACTGATTAATGAGATGGCGGCGATGGTCCGAGGGGGTCAGGGCCGCTATAACGGAGGCAACGGACAATGAAAGCGTTCAACGGCACACCCCATAGCAACGGCGGCCAGATCAAGACCAGCAGCGCGGTCAAGGACACGCCCAACAGCAAGCGCAAGGGCCCGGCGGCTACCATCGGTGGCGGCAAGCGAGGGGGCGGCAAGAAGAAATAGCATATGGCTTCCCAACGCCAGGTAGACTTTTGGGAGGGCGAGATCGAGACGTGCCGCAAGTACATGGCGAAGCGGCACAAGGTCTGGCGGCGCCTCCTCGAGCAATACCGGATGAACTACGATATACCCGGCCTACCGGATGAGCGGGTTATCAAGATCAGCCGGTTCTATACGCTGGTGCGTCAGATCCTGGCGTCGGTCTCATTCAGTTACCCGCGGGTATGGCTGAAGGTCGAGAACGAGAGCTATGAGCGCCAGGCGGAGCTGCTGGAGCGGGCGGCCAATGCGGCGCTCGAGCTGATGAGTGCTAAGGACGAGATCCGGCAGGCCACCTTCGACACGCTCTTCTGCGGGGTCGGGTGGCTCAAGGTAGGGTATAACCCTGCCGGCGACGACGCTATCGACCCGGCGTATGTGGCTAACGATACGATGCGGGACGACTTCCCCTATTGCCACCGGGTCGATCCGGTCAACATCTGCTTGGATCCGCTGACGCCGCCGCACCGCCTCGGCCATGCCCGATATATCATAGAGCAGATGTATGTGCCATACGAGTTCGTCAAGCGCGACGAGCGCTATGTCAACCGGCGCCAGATCAAGCCAATCTCTAAGGACGCCCAGGAGGCGGACGGCTTCATGGCGGGCTACGGCGAGGTCGATCTGCACGATGACCAGAAGAGCGCCGTGCGCGAGAGCAAGCAGGCGGGGGAGATGGTCCTCCTCTACGAGGTCCATGACCGGGTCCATCGCCGCCGGCTGACCTTTGCCGATGGGGTGCGCGATCCTATCGAGGATATCGACCACCCCATGTTGGAGCAGGAGCCGGTGATGGTGACGGATCCGCTTACGGGCGAGAATCTGCTTTCGGGCGAGTTCGAGCCTACGGGCGGCTACCTCTGTGACAGTGGGTTTCCCTATTTCGCACTGCGGTTCGACTTGGAGGCCGATACCTTCTGGCCGCTGCCGCCGCTGGCGTATGTCGAGGATACCCAGAACCTCCAGGTCGAGAGCATCTCGCGGCGAGCCGACAGCTTGAAGCGGTTCCAGCGTATTGTCTTGGGGAGCCGGCGGGAGCGGGAGGCCAACACCAACCTGGCCGATACGCTCGAGAACGCTACCGATGGCGAGATCGTCTGGGTGGACGATGTGCAGACCAGTTTCAAGGAGCTTCCTTTTGGGAGCCTGCCCCCGGACCAGCTCGGCCTCGAGGCGGATGCGCGGTTTATAGAGGAGCAGTCGCTTCAGGTCTCTCAGATGGCGATGGGGGGCGGTCCCAAGCGGACGGCTACCGAGGCTTCGCTGATCGCTTCCTACGGGCAGCTCAACCGGGAGTGGATGCAGCAGTCGGTGGCGGACGCCTATAGCTGGATCGTGCGTAGCGCCTTTCGGATGATGGCCGACGAGCGCTATCACCCGGAGGAGTTCGTGCTGAACGTGGCGGAGGAGGGCCAGGAGCCGATCTACGAAGCGATTATGAGTGATGTGTTTCGGACGGATTTCAAGGTGAGCGTCGAGGCGGGCTCTATGGCGCCGCTGGTCGAGCAGCTCGAGCGGGACGATGCCTTGCAGTTGTTTAACAACCTGATACAGTTGCCCGAGATAGACCGCTACCAGGCTATCAATACGCTCTTGAAGGCGCACCGGGTCAAGGATCCCGATAAGTTGTTCAAGGACTCGATGGATGCGGACGCTACGAAGGCGGCGCAGTTGGAGAACGTGGCTTACTTGCAGACGGGCGGCGATCCCGGCGTGGTTGAGGGCGAGGACCACCAGGTTCATGTAGAGGTACACGGCCAGCTCCTCAATCAGCTTATGCAGCAGATGGGGCAGGTGCAGCAGATGCCCGCGGTGGCGCCTATGCCGGGTGCCCCGGTGGCGCCGCAGCTACAGCAGCAGCAGCAGCTTCAGTTGGGCATCAACGCTACGCAAGCCCACATACAGGTGCATCAGCAGTGGATGGCGCAGGAGGCCCAGGCGATGGGTAGGGCGGCACCGCCGCCGCCGGGACCACCGGGGGGTGGAGGCACCGGCATACAGGGCGTGGTCCAGAGCAATGCCCAGCGGATAAGTGAACAGGTGAGCGCCCAGGCGGGCGAGGAGGCGCAGCGCGGATAGCCTTATGGCTACGAACCAGCCTGTCTATGATTTTACGGGTCGCCAAGATCCCGGTAAGAACCGGCGTCTACTGCAATTATTGATGGCCCAGCACCAGGCCGAGGCTATCCCGGCTTCGACGCGCCGCGATCCGGTTGCGCGGATGCCCGGATGGCTCGAGGAATGGCAGCAGCGCTATCCCTACCAGCCGGGGCGCCCTGAAATGGGGTTCGACCCCGAGGCGGCCCAGGCTAATATCCTGCCGGGGCTGATCGAGCGGGGCATGGATGTGAAGGGGATGGTGGAGGCGCCGGTAGAGACGGGCGTAGGGCTGGCCGAGTTGGCTAAGGGAGCATTGCAGGTGGCGGGGGCGGCGCCGGCAATAGCTATGGGGGGTAGGAGTACGCAGGAGGCGGCCAGGCGGCGCCTGTCGGACAACCCGGTGGCGCTGATGCTACAGGGTGGGATACGGGAGTTGCGGGATTTGGTGGGCGAGAAGGGCGTCATGGGGGCGCTGGCGAGTATGGGTAATAGGCCGGTGGATGTGGCGGAGATGATGTTGGGTGTTGTCCCTGGGGGGGCGGTGCCGAAGGCGGCGAAGGCGGCGAAGGCGGCGAAGGCGGCGGTGACGCCTCCAATTCCAAGGTTGCAAGCCGGCACCCGTATCTCGACGCGGTACCCTACGGCCAGCAAAGCAGTCAACCCAAATATAGAGGACGGCATCAAAGACAATACTCTCCGCATTGATATGAAAACGATGGAGAAAGATCCGCGCCTTATGGAGGTACACGCCCAGCACATTCAGCAGTACCCCAACTATATGCCTGGGGTTGACCAGACGCCGCAGGGTGTAATCGCCACTATGCAACAGCAGGTCATTGATAATTTGCTTTGGTTGCACGATCAAGTGCCCGAGGGCATACGTAAACGGTCAAAGTTGTGGTATGACGGGGCTAACCGCATTGCCGGCGAGTTTGGGCAGCAGTTCGGGGTGACCCGGGAAGCGGCGGCGGCGGTGATTGCGTCGCAGAGTCCACAACGCGACTGGTTCCAAAATGTGCGCCTGGCCGAGCAGATCCTCGATGTTCACCAAAACCGGGGGGCGCACGTTTGGGATGGCGCAATGTCAGCAACGGCAGCGCGGATTTATAAAAAAAACGATTTCAAAGAGGGGTTGGCGCGGATCGTAGGTCGCCGGTATGATGAGTTAGAGCATTCTGTTGATAAGGCGATGTGGTTACGAGCGTACTCAGAGACGCACCATGCAAATGAGTTTCATATCATCGCGCCCGAAGGGGATCGTATGGGTTTGAAGGTGAACGTCAGCGATGGTCAACCAAGCAAGATAGGTTGGGGCTCCCTGGACGAGATTGCCAAAGCCGTCCGAGTATTGGACGACCCGACACCCGCGAGGATTGCCGAAGAGATGGGTGACGCGCACAAGGTGCGGAGCTTTTACAATAATATCATTGACCCCAATAGTGCCCACGGTGACGTGACGATGGATACACACGCTATCGCTGCGGCGTTACTACGACCTCTCTCGGGGAAGGCTACCGAAGTAGACCACAACCTGGGCGCTGGGGGCAGCAATTCTCTTTTGGGGATCAAGGGGTCGTATGCGATCTACGCTGACGCCTACCGCGAGGCAGCACGGCAGCGGGGGCTTTTGCCACGGGAGATGCAGAGCATAACGTGGGAAGCGATTCGGGGATTGTTCTCCGATGAGTTTAAGCGGACACCCGCGGCGGCACATTCGGGTATTTTAGCTGCACAGATCAAAGCCGGGTTGGCCGGCAAGCCCGATGCAATCGACAAAAGGACGGGTCTTCCCAAGATGACGCCTGAGAAGGCTCTTGAGCTGCTGTCGGGGAGCTTAGAGGCGGAATGGTATCGTTACAAACAAGGTTTGGTGCCGCTGGACGATCTGCGCCAGATCACGGTTGAACGTGCCGGCGGCTTTAGTCATCCCGATTGGGTGACACCTGCTGATCTGGGAGTTTTTCCGCCTGACCCACGCGAAGGCACTGGCCTATTGCGCCGCGCTGGACAGCAGCGCGTTCGCCAGCGCCGCGTCATCGGTGGCCAACGTAGGCGGTAGCGTCTCGTATAGTTCGTTGGGCAAGACATCGGCCAGGGTGATGTCATCGGGGACGCCATCGGGATAGTTGAACTCGAGATAGCTCTGGATGCTAATGGGCATACCCATCTGGATCATGTAGTCAAGCACCGGATCTTTAGAAGCGGCGCCTTCGACAAGCTGACGTTGAGGAACTTGGATAGGTTGAGTCACTGGGAAACCTCCTTTGGCCAACTATAAAGATACAAAAAAAGAGACGATAAGTCAAATAATCCAGTATTTGTAACTTATTGCAACACAGGGGTTTACAAATGCCTTTCAACGACTACGAATGCAAGTGCGGCAAGCGCTACGAAGACCAGTGGGCTACGAAAGCCTCATTGGTTAAGCGCTCGGTCAAGTGCGAGTGCGGCAAGCGGGCCGCGATGGTCTTCGATACGCCTCGCAACGGCATCCACTTCAGTCATAGCTCGATGTATGGGCAATGGAACCCGGCTTTTGGCGAGGTGGTCAAGGACTACAGCCACAAGCAGGCGCTGATGAAGAGGTATGACGTACACGAAGCCTCGGATGCGGATGGCGGCAGCCGCTGCCATATACCGAGTGACTACAGCGAAACCAAGGACGCCACGCCGCGGGAGCAAGACCCCGGCGCCTGGGGTAATGAGATCGACGCCCCGATGGACAACACCTTGAGTCAATAAGTGTAGTGCGGTCTGCTTGGCGGCAGACCTTAACCAAGAGCCTCGCACAACGATAGGAGTGTACCAAGGATGAGCGAAGTAGCTGAAGACCTCCAGACTACAGACGCAACACCCGTATCGTCCTCCGATGCAACAGGCGCCGTCCAGGTGGCCGGCGACCTGTTTGCTGCATCGGATTCGACTGATGTGGTCTCGTCTGATAGTGAGGAACCCTCTGATGTGTCCGCGTTTGATCCTGATAACGTAGATTGGCTACGTGTCAATCTCGATGACGTACCCGAGCAGTATCGTCCGCTCAAAGGCATAGCGCACAATATGCAGTCGCAGTTTACCCGGACCCAGCAGGATCTACGGGACCAGGAGCGCTCTGCCGGTGCTGCGGAGCAGCAGGCGCAGTCTCAACAAGCCCAGATCCAAACTCTTCAAGGCCAGTTGGCTGCTTACCAGCAGCAGTCCGCCCAGGCCGCCCCTGTCGATCAGTGGATGCAAAACCTCGGTGAGGAAGAGCAGCGCGGTATCGGCATTGTCGATTGGAGAGCGGAGGAGAAGGTAAACGCGGCGGTGGGTCCGTTGCTTGAGCGCTTAGAGGCGCTTGAGCAGCAGACAGCCACTACCAGCGGTTGGTTTCAGCAACAGAGTCACGATTACTATAATCAGCAGATCACTGAAGCTGAGGCGGCGTACTCGCCCGAGCAGGTCGAGCAATACCGCCCTTTGATTCTGGCTAATATCAACCAGATCAGCCCCGCCACCGGCCAGCCGTTCACGGTCAAGGAGGTGCTGGATACGTTTACGGGCACGACGGCACAGAACGCTGCGGAGGCACGTCAAAACGATGAGGCGGTGCGTAGGACGAGTAAGTCCCGCGCCCGTACGAGTACCTCAGCTACGCCCGCATCGGACGATAGCGGCCCGCTCTCGAAGGGGGAGCTTATGTCGGAGATGGGTAAGCTGGGGTTTGAGTAGTTCAAACCAGATGACGTAAGAGGAACCAACAATGGCAGCAGTTTCGCGTACAGACAGTTGGGATGCCGCTTGGACCCTGACTGCCGATACCCATAGAAAACGCCTGTCGGACAACATCTTCGACGCTTATCCCTTCTTGGATTTCATGTTTAAGAATGGTAACGTCGAGACCGAGAGCGGCGGGCGTATCATCCGAGAAGACTTGTTGTACGGCACGAATACGGCTGAGTTCTACTCAGGTTATGATGTACTCTCGACCAGTGCGGTGGACGGGGTGACCGCCGCTTTCTATAACTGGCGGTATGCCGCCGTGCCGATCACCATCAACCAGGAGGAGGAGATGCAGAACCGGCGCCGTGAGGACGCCGTGTCGCTGCTCCTGGCGAAGACCGAGCAGTCTATGCTTAGTCTCCGTGACCAGATCAACGCCTCGCTGTTCTCGAGCCAGAGTGGCAAGAGCTGCCTCGGCTTGCAGGACATCGTTGCCGATTCCTCCGGGACTACGTTGGCCGGCATCAACGCCACCAATGAGACCTGGTGGGAGAACAAGCGCGATACGACCAGCACCGATTTCGATAGCGTCAGCTCGAATATCTACGCTGGCCCGGAGCTGATGGGGACGTTGTTCAACAACAGCTCCGAAGGTAACGAGACGCCCAACTACCTGGTCTCGACGCTGACCTTCTACGGTCAGTATGAGAAGATCCTGGAAAGCACCGGCTACACGCGCTTCCAGGCCAACCAGGGTACGCCAGGGCTGAACGCGCAGAACGCTACGTTCCGCGGTATTCCGTTCACCTACGACAGGGATTGCCCGAGTGGTCATCTGTATATGCTGAACACGCGCTATCTCAAGCTGAAGATCATGGAAGGTCAGAACTTTGCGAAGTCGCCCTTCCGGCATAACACCAACCAGCTCGCCCGCGTCGCGTTCATCACCGTGGGCTTGCAGTTGATTACCAATAACAGACGCCGCCAGGGTGTATTGACGGCGTTAACCTAAACAACCTTGCCCGCAAGCCAATGCGGGTTCATACCCTGACCATAGGGGAAAGGCACCATTATAATGGCTAACAATTGGAACTTTGGCCCAGGCCATACCAATAACGGCAGCGTGGGCGTTGGTGGCAGCATCAACGGCGTCACGCAGAGTATCTATTCGGAGTCTTCGACGCAGTTGGCTCCGCTCGGCACTAAGCTCGAGTTCGATGACGGGCGCCTGTTCCGCTATACGAAGAGCGGGGCGGCTATCGCTATTGGATTGGTCTGCGCCAACGACTACAGCGATGGTCTGCTGGCAGAGACTGACAATTTCACCGTCAGCGCAACTGCGGGTGACCGCGAGTTCAGTATGACCGGCGGCGGGTCGGAATTTTCGACTACCGCTGAGTTTTATGCAGGCAGCTACATTGTTTTTACAGATGGCACTGGAGCCGGTGCGTATTATCGCATCAAAGACCATACGACTGCCTCAAGCGACAAGATTACCTTTTCGCTCTACGATAAGCTGGTTACAGCGCCTGCCGCGAGTACCGACATTATCATCGTCGGCAATCCTTACGGTAATACGCTCACGGCGGATGGTACTTCTATAGCTGTAGATTCGGATAGTTGGGCTATTGGAGTTTCGCCTATAGCTGTTACGTCTGGCTATTATTTCTGGATGCAGACCAGAGGTGTATGTTCTGTAAAAGCTGATTATGGTACTTCTGCTGCTTCTGTAATGTTGATGGGAATGGAGCTGGTTGTTAGTACATCTCACGATGGTCAAGTAGAAGTTAAACTTGATGCTCACGATGGACGCCAGACTATAGGAAATAATCTATCTCCCAGTGGAGATGACAACACTTTTATTCCTATGTTTTTAACGTGTGAGTAGCCTGGCGTACGATTGACATAGAGGCGGGTGGGGGCGCTTTGCGGCGTCCCTGCCGCTCTCTTGCAGTAATACGGGGTCTGTTTGGCGGCAGACCGATGATGTGCCTCGCAAAATGGATAGGAGGGCTCAATGGCCCAGAAGGCCCACCAACACGGTAACAAGGGGCAAGCCCGCACAACCGCGGCTACCCCAGCACCAGCAGCGGCCAGCACGGCCCTCGAGTCGAAAGCATCCGAGGGCAGCGCGACCAAAGAAGAGCTGACCCGCATCGTTCAGTTGTTCAAAGAGATGCCTACCCATTTCAAGGACGAGATCCGCAAGGAGCTGGGCGCCTCTGGCATAGTGCGCCAGAAGAAGCGCCACCGGGTAAGCAACGAGTCGGCGGCCAGCGTAGTCCATACGGTGGGGGATGTAATTCACCCTCCCGGCCATATAGCTACGGCGCCCGAATGGGTCTATGAGAAGGGGGAGGCGGTGACCGCCTCCTGGGAGAAGCGCTGGGAAGATGGTCGCCCTTTCATCACCGAGGGCAACTTGGCGTATGAGTATGATGAATACGAGTTCTCGGCGTCGGATATGGTGGGGGAGCTTGCTCCTACCGGGTAAGCGCCGATGACTAATTTAAACGCGATCAAGATGGCGCTGCGGCGCACCGGCCTCTCGCAGAACGCAACGACCTTCCAGAACAACGGGCGCGACTACCTCAACCTGGTGGTTAAAGATATATCGAGCCGGGCGACTTGGGGGTGGTTGTTCAAGTCATCGACGCTGACTACGGTGGCCGATCAGAAGGCGTATAGCCTGGCCAGCACGGTCCTCGAGCCGCTGATGTTTCGCAACAGCTCCCAGGACTACTCGATGATCATGGCGGGACCGGAGGAGATAGACCGGCGCGACCCAGATCAAAGCGAGTCGGGCGACCCTCGCATCGTCGTAGTCAGTGGCATCAATAGCTCTACAGGCTATTGGGAGGTCGAGCTGTTCCCTACGCCCTCGGCGGCGGATAAGACGATCAAGTATCGTTACTACTCGTTCGTTCCCGATTTCACCAGCAGCAACGACAGCGACAACTTGGAGATTTATATACCCCTCTGGGTGCAGTCGGCGGTGGTCAGCGGCATTGCGGAGTACTACCTCCAGGAGAAAGGCGCTATTGACGATGCCGAGCGGGAGCGTCAGCGCAAAGAGGAGACGATAGCCTACGCCCTGCGCCGTAATGGCGGCGGTGATCGGCGTTATATCCTGCGCGGCGCCACCGGCAGCTCGGGCGTGAGTCCTTATAACGTCGGCGTGACCGAGGGCAGCCTGAGCTGATGCCGGTAGCGGGCAGTTCGATACGACATGGCCCTTGGACCGGCGGGGTGCAGTATAAGCTGCCGGTAGAGAGCCAGCGCACCGATACGCTCTTTGCGATGAGCAACTGTAAGGTTGGCCTCGCCGGCGAGGTGAAGAAGCGGCTCGGCTTCGCCAAGTACATCAGCACGGCGCTGTCTACTACGGACCTGACGGCGGTGGGCTACGCCCGGTTCTCGGCCTCTTCGGCGGCTACGTTCATCGTCTCCGGGACGGTCCTGTATGAGGATGTAGACGGCACCTGGACGGAGCGGATGCCCGCCAGTGGCGTGACCATCACGGCGGCCACCGACAACACATTCGAGTGGGTCAACGCCGGCGGCACCATCGTCCTGACTAACGGCGTCAACGGCCCTATCAAGTGGGCGGCGGCGGCGGGCGACTGCGCGGCGCTGGATGTAGACAGCCGGTTCAGCACGGCGGATCATATCGAGTACTTCGATGGGCGCCTCTGGCTGGCCAACACCAACGCCAATGAGGACCGCCTCTGGCGCTCGGATACGGGCGACATAGAGACCTGGGGCTCTACCAGCTTCTACGGGCTGGACTTCCCCATCACCGGCCTCAAGGCGTTTGGCAACTCGCTGGCCGTTCATGCTGAGGACGGTATATGGCTCTTGCAGCCTACCGGCAACTCGTCGGTGCCCTACCAGGTGCAGCGCCAGGGTAACGGCGGTAGCATCTCGGGACGCGCCCTGGTGGCCCTCCCTGACGGTTCTCAGGTCTTCCCGCGGCGCGACGGCATCTACCGCTGGCATGGCGGGCCGGTGCAGAAGATCAGCCAGGCACTGGATGGCTCGAGGTATTGGGATTCGATCAGCCCGAATCGGCTGCTACAGTCGTTTGCGGTGGTCTATCCCGATCAAAATGAGGTGTGGTTTCAGGTGCCGTATAGCTCAACCAATATGAACCATACGATGATCTACGATTATGTTCGGGATATATGGTATGGTCCCTATGAGGACTATACCCGCAACTGCGGTGCCATCATTGCCGATCTGCCTCATATGGGGGGCGTAGGTGACGGCCTGCTCTACAAGCATGACAGCGGCACAGATGACGCTTCCTCGGCTATCGTCGGCACCTTCCAGATAGGCGCCACGGCGCCGGCGGGCGGAGAGGTGGATGTGCGATGGCAGTATGCTCGGCACTACTTCGAGCTGAAGGGCGACCATACGGTAGGCATCAGTCAGCGGGCTACGGGTATCCTGGGCGATACCGAGCAGGTGAACATGGGCGGGTCGTATGCCGTGCTGGATAGCTTTGTGCTGGGGAGCGATACGCTGGCCGAGCCCGATCTGGTGCTGCTGGCCGATACCGATCTGCACGGCTACGACCCCCATACCTCATTGAGGTACCAGAATAGCGGTGCGGGGCAAGAGTTTTTGTTTCGGAGGGTGCATCTGCAATACAAGACGATAGGCAGGACGCGGCAACGGTTACCGGGGGTTGAATAATGGCTTTAGCAAGATCGACTACAGGGGCTACAGGATCGTATAGCCAGCGGAGCGGCGGCGGCGGCACCGCCGGCATCGGGGGGCAGAAGGCACGGCGGAAGTCGGGGCAACCGCCTACGTTGAGCCCGGAGGAGCTGGCGGCAGCGGCTCAGGGTACGGCGCCGCCACCACCGCAGTATCCAGGGTTCGTCCCTCCCGTAGTGGCACCAGCGGCGCCGCAGTATCCAGGGTTCGTCCCTCCTGTGGCTCAGGCTACGCCACCACCGCAGTATCCAGGGTACGTACCTCCAGCGGCGGGGCCACCGCCACCACCACCACCACCGCCACCGCCGCCACCAACCTTTGCGGATACGACTACGCCAGGGGGTCGGAGTACCGAAGTATCTACGGTACCAGAGCGACAAGAGCTGGAAGAGGTGCCTTTCACCCTAACGGCTCCTACAGCGCCCAGTGTTCAGCCTGGCGCCCAACCGCCGAGGGTTAGCGTTCAGCCCGGAGGCTTTATACCTCCTTCTGTGTTCGATGACTTAGTGACGGGGGGCACGGGACGTACTACCGAAGTCTCTACGGTGCCACTACGGCAAGAGCTGGAAGAGGTGACCCAACCGGGAGCCCAGCTACCGAGGGTTAGCGTTCAGCCGGGAGTCCAACCGCCGAGGGCGGCGCCTACCGTGCAGCCCGGTGTCCAGCCGCCGAGGGCCGCTCCCAGTGTCCAGCCAGGAGAGTTTATACCCCCTTCTGTGTTTGATGACTTAGTGACGGGAGGTACGGGACGTAGTACCGAAGTCTCTACGGTACCAGAGCGACAAGAGTTGGAAGAGGTACCCTTTACTCCAACCAGTCCTATAGCGCCCAGCGTTCAGCCCGGAGCCCAACCGCCGAGGGTAGCGAGTGTTCAGCCCGGAGCGCAACCGCCCAGGGCGTCTGTGTTCGATGACTTAGTGACGGGGGGTACGGGACGTAGTACCGAAGTCTCTACGGTACCAGAGCGACAAGAGTTGGAAGAGGTACCCTTTACTCCAACCAGTCCTATAGCGCCCAGTGTTCAGCCTGGTGCCCTACCGCCGAGGGTTAGCGTTCAGCCAGGAGGGTTTATACCCCCTTCTGTGTTTGATGACTTAGTGACGGGGGGTACGGGACGTTCTACTGAAGTGTCTACGGTACCAGAGCGACAAGAGCTGGAAGAGGTGCCCTTTACTCCAACGACTCCTTGGATGCCTACTATTCAGCCTGGCGCCCAACCGCCGAGGGTAGGGCCTACTATTCAGCCTGGAGGTCAACCCCCTCGAGTAGAGCCTACCGTTCAGCCTGGAGGCCAGCCTCCGAGGGTAGAGACTATTCAGCCAGGAGCTCAGCCGCCGAGAGTAGGTGGGCCTGGGGCTCCGGTTATCGAAACGCCTGCCGAATACGCTGCTTTAACCGCGGGAGATATTCTCGAGGCACAACGACAAACGGGCGGCGGTGACGAGCCGGTCTATCCGGGGTATGTCCCGCCGGTTGCTCCAACACAAGAGGAGCTGGCGGCGGCATTACAAGGATTAAGCGGTTATCAAGACTTAACGGCTCCCCCTCCTCGAGTAGAGCCTACTGTTCAGCCGGGGGCTCAACCCCCTCGGGTAGAACCTACTGTTCAGCCGGGGGCTCAACCCCCTCGGGTAGAACCTACTGTTCAGCCAGGGGCTCAACCCCCTCGAGTAGAGCCCAGTATTCAGCCAGGGGGTCAACCCCCTCGAGTAGAAGCGCCCACCGAGACCGGGCTCGCCCCGTATATACCGCCCGCTCCGCAGGCCGCTGGTGATCTTGCGACCACCCTGCAAGAGCAGGCTATGGCCCACCTCACCGGCACCGATCCTGCTGCGGCCCTCCTCCGCTCACAGTATGAGGAACGGGCTGGCGACATCGAGCGGCAGACTATCGAAGACCTACAGCGCTACGGCGTCCTCCGGGGCGGCGGAGATACCGCGGAGGTACTCGGGAGCTTGCGTGGCGAACTGGCGCAGGGGCGCTTGGGCATCGAGGCCGAATTGGACCGGCGCCGTCGAGGCGCAGTAGACCAGGCCATGCGGCTACGTCAGCAACAGATTGGACAGGAAGAGGCCGCCGCCGAGCGCGGCCTGCGAGGGGAGATGGCAGTAGGACAGGTGGGGGATGCAGAGACGCTGGCGGCGCAACAGTTGGCGCAGCAGGGCGATCAGTTCGAGGCCGCTCAGGCGTTGGCCCGTGAGCAACTCACCGGCCAGGTGGGGTTGGGAGGACGCCCTGGCTATACGCAGTCGCTGGCGGCGCAGGAATTGGCGCAGCGCGGGGCGTTGACGCGGGAGCAGTTGGCCCAGCAGGGAGCCCAGTTTGGGCAGGGGCAGCAGTTGGCCCGTGAGCAGCTCACCGGGCAGGTGGGCTTAGGAGGGCCGGATGCGGCGACTACCGAGAGCTTGGCCGCTCGCCAGCTTGGTCTTGGCGAGCGTGGCCTGGAGGCCGACATAGCGGCTCGTACGGCCCAGATGACGGGTTACCTTCCTACGGGTATGGGGGCGCCCATGACTACGTTGGCTCGTCAGGCGCAGGAGGCGGCGATAGGAAGCCAGGCGTTGAGGGACCAGTTGGCGGGTCGCCAGGTAGGGTTGTCGGAGGCCGAGCTATTCGGCTTCGAGCCTGGGCGAGAAGGGCGCTCTACGATGCGGCAGCGCGGGATGGCCGAGGACATCGCCGCCCGTGCGGCTCAACAGCAACTGGCGCGGGAAGAGGTTTATGGCGGCGCCGTAGGTGGCCCTCAGACGATGCAGCAGCAAGCATTGGCCGAGGACATAGCGGCTCGTCGGGAGCGGGGAGGGTTAGCCAGGGAGGAACTTTACGGAGGAGCAGCGGGCGAACCACAGACGTTGCAGCAGCAGTTGGTCGAGAGCCAGTTAGCGGGCGCCCCGATGGATAGGCAGATGATGCTGGCCGCGCAAGCTATAGCGGCGCAGGAGGCGGGTATGCCCTCGTTGGCGGGAGCTATTACCGGCCAGGTGAAAGGATACGAGGAGGCTGAGCGAAGGCGTGTAATAGAGGAGATACAAACTCGCTTTGCGGATCTGGATCCTACTAATTTTGACGCCTTTTTTAAGATAGCGCAGGAATATAATATACCAGGGCTTAGTGAAGCCCTGGAAGATGATTTTGGAAAGGGAGTAAACCCTGGCTCAGAAGGTAGCACTACGCACAGAATATTAAGCGGTAGGCAGCAACGAGGGGGGGAGTAACATTTCTCCTCGTAAGATCAGACCGCGAAAGATAGGATAAACAATATGCCCGTCCCTTGGTTAGCAATAGCCAGTACCGCGTTGCCGCTCTTACAGAAGCTCGGTGAGTCTCGTGATGTAGGTCGATACAAGAGACAGCTCGAGCAGCAGCAGAAGACGGCCAACCTCATCAACGCATTAAGTAAGGGGCGGGTCCAGTACCAGCCTACTGCCGAGTACCAGCCTTCGGCCTTTACCCGGCTTACGGGGGCGGCCTCTACGGGCCTGGGTGCCTACAACGCCTTCCAGAATCTCCAGGCCGCGCAGGCCGCAGAGAAGCTGGCGCAGGAGAAGGGCGCATTAGAGGTGACGAAGTTGCGGCAAGAAGGCGCCACGCGGAGAGGCATGGCTGACTACTTAGGCAGGGAGCGACCCCAGATCGGAGAGTGGGCGCCGCAGCCGCAAGAGCAATGGGGGCAGCCACCGCCGCCTAAGATTGGAGATTGGGCGGGTATTACGCCACCAGCGCCCGCGCCTCCAGCAGTGGGAGCTCCGGGGCCGCGGCTGCGTGGCGGGTTCGACATGGGTGTACAGCCTACGGGAGGGCTCGACATAGGCCCACCGCCTGCGTTTGGACCACCGCCGCGCCTCCTCTCGCAACTGGGTGACCTCGGTGCGTTCGAGAGGATGGGGATGGAACAGGCCAAGCAGGCCGAAGCGCGGCAGCGACAGGAAGACGTACTAAAAGGTAGGAAGCAACTGGTTGACGAGCAGAAGCTCGGCCTGGCACTCCTTAAATTTCAGGACGAGCTTAATAAACTCACGGATCCGCAATTGGACCCAAAGGCCGCAGCGGCCATAGAAAAAGGTCTACGGGGCGAGTATATCAAGCTGACTCAAGAGTTCAAATCAATAGGCGAGTCCTTCGAGACCATCATGGCGGGCGCCGACGATCCAACCGGAGCCAGCGACCTGTCGCTGATCTTCAATTTTATGAAGATGCTTGATCCCACTTCGGTGGTTCGCGAGAGTGAATTTGCCGCGGCAGAACGGTCAGGAAGTTTTAGCGAGGCAGTGCAGAATTATATCAATCGCTTCTGGGATGGTGAGCGGTTGACAGTCACCAGGCCGCAATTTCTTAAACAGGCGCTGGAGATTTACAAGGTTCGGATCCCGGGATATGAAAATATAGGAAGTCAATATGCAGCTATAGCGGGGCGGGGTAACGTCGATCCGTTGAACGTAGTACTCGACTTTACGATTAATACAAATAGGGCTCAGCAGCTAATCAAGGATTTACCGGGCAAAGCTGATCCGAGGTCAACGAGTGGGGCGGTGCCGCCGTTACCAGGGCAAATAGATTGGGGCGCTTTTAACCGTAACCTTCAGCTACACAACCCCTATATACGGCATACTCCGCAGGGGAGACCGAAATAATGGCACTTCCTTCAAGGCAACAACTCATCATAGGCGCACAAAACCCAGACTACATGGGGGAGCTGGTCAACATATACGGTTATGATAATGTCCTCTCGGCGGGTCAGCTTTACAAAGCCGAGGACGAGACGGAGCCGCCGTCCTTCGTTGATCGAGCGATGGCGTCGATGGATCCCACGCCCGAGGGTCAGGCTCAGATCCTCCAGCGGCGGGGCATACCCGCCCAGGTGGAGGGCGGTGAGGTCAGGTACCAGGCGCCTACCGGGGTGCTCCCGGTGGATCCTGGGCGCCCCGAGGTCGAGGACATAGCCGATTGGGCAGGGGAGGCCATCCCGACGACCCTGAGTGTGTTGGGCGGGATAGGTGGATTCATGGCGGGTGGTCCTTTTGGGAGCGCAGCGGGCGCCGCAGCGGGTGGTGCGGCGGGCGATTATTGGCGGCAGCAGATCGCTCAAGAAGCAGGCAGCCGGCGGGGCTACGACCCGGTACAGACCGGGGTGGAGGGCGTTACGAGCGTCATCGGTGACATAGGGGGAGGCGTACTCGCTAAGGTTCTCCAGGGGCCGCTACGACGCGCTCGGATGGCACCGGGGTTCAAGGAGCTGACCGAGGAGGCCCAGCGGTTCGACGTTGACCTTGAGACCAACCTGGCCGGCACGGCGCCTATCGACGCGGGCACGTCGAGCGAGTTCGTGGCGGGTGCTATGCAGCGACTGCGCGAGTCGGATATATCCGGGGCGCGGATACGCGATATGCAGGATATACCTTTCAGGCAACAGATAGCCCGAGCGATGGATGCCATAGGCTCCTGGTTGCCGGGCGAAGGACCAACGGCTACGCGCCGCAGCCGCGAAGAGGTGGGCGACCTGTTACGCAAGGCCGTCGAATCGACCAAGCAGCAGCGCACGGGGACGCGCACCGGCCTCTACCAGGCGTTCGAGGAGGTCATCGACCCGAGTGCCATGCCTAACCTGACAAACACCAACCAGGCGGTGCAAGAGATATTGGAACACAGCATATTCAAGCGTCAGCAACTCGGAACGCAGGGGCGCCAATCACTCGAGACCGCGATAGAGGAAGCATCCAACATCCAGAACTACGACCAATTGGTCGTAGTCAGGCAGGCTATTTTTGACGAGGCCAACATGGCCAAGCGCGATCCTACGAAGCTATCGCGGGGCGTAGAGTCTCAGTTCGATAAGCTCTACCGAGCCCTCAAAGCCGACGAGGACGCCTTCCTCGAAGCGGGCGGTGGTGTAGGCAGCGAGGTGGCGCGGCAGCGAGGTGGCGAGGCCATGACCTACGCTCGGGAGTTGTTTGGCGTCGAAGAGTCGGGCTTTGTGAGGAAGCTCCTGAACGACAAAGAACGAGCCAGCGACATACCCACCTTTCTCCGCACCGCTACGCCCGAGCAAATGAAGGCGGCTCGCCTGGCGGTAGGGATGGGCGACCCTGACATCCTCAAGCAAGGGGTCAAGGACTTGACGGGCCGTGCAGATCCGGGCCAGGGCGTCCAAGAGGGCGCCTTAGAGCCGTCGAAAGATGGTATCGCGGCTTGGGCGGCGTTGCAGCTCGAGGTCTTCAAAGACCTGCGCCAGAAAGCCCAGACCACACCTGGAGAGTTAAAACAGCGGATGCCGGGCGTCGAGTTCGGCGGCCCCGAGTTGATCAGCGGCCAGAGGTTACAGACGGAGCTGAATCGCTGGAAGGAAGGCTCTCTCGAGGAGCTGTTTGGCCCGATGGTCACCAGCGACCTACGGCGCTTCGCCTCCATCGTCAAAGACCTGACGCTGACCGAGAGTACGCTCAAGAACTTCTCCAATACGGCCCGCGCCCAGAGCAGCCTCTTCAACGACATCAAAGACATCTTCCTCCCAGGTACGCGCACCGACATCGCCATCGGGCGCGTCCTCTCGAGGGGTCTCATGGATTGGTTCGGTGGTCACGCACTGACAGGGCCAAGGGCCAAGCGGGCGCTCTTGGGCGATTACGCGGCCCAGAACCTGGTTTCGCCTAACATCCTCGGGGCGCTGGGGCGCCTGGGGGGTCAGGCCGGAACGCGGTATGTGGATCCTATAGGGGCTGCACTTGGTGGGAAGAAGGACTAATAAAGGTTAATAGCAAGAGGAATAATTAATATGAGTACTATTAGCGCAGTAAAGAGCTGGTCGAGCAATGAGGTCTTAACGGCCTCCGATCTCAACTCGGAGTTCTCGAACCTTATCACAAACAGCAACAGCCTCAACTCCGATAACTTGGATATGACGGCTAACTACACCTGGACCGGCAACCTCGAGGCTGCCTCCATCACGGCTACCAGCGCCTTCCTGCCCGACGCCAGCGGCGGCGCCAACATAGGGTCGGCCTCGCTCGAGTTCGGTGACCTCTACCTGGCCGACACTAAGACGATCTATTTCGGCAACGACCAGGACATCACGTTGGCCCACGTAGCCGATACGGGCGTGACGCTGGCGGGTGCCCATGCTAACGGCACCAACCTACAGCTCAACAACACCGCCACAGACGGCGACAGCGTCATCCAGTTCGCCCTCTCGGGGACGGTGGCCTACTCGCTGGGCGTCGAGGATGGCGACAGCGATAAGTTCGTCATCAACTACGGGACGGGAGCCTTGGGGGCGGCGCCGGCGCTCGAGATAGACAGCAGCGGCAACACTACGGTGGCGGGGACGCTGGCCAGCACGGGCGCGGCGACCTTAGCCAGCCTCGTCTGCACGGCGGGCGCCACCTTTGGCGGTGGCTACGGAAGTACGGGTACCACGATCTCCACCGCCGGGGTCTTGCAGACCGATGGTGCGGCTACGTTTGGGTCTACTCTCTCGACCTCGGGCGCCGCTACCCTGGCCAGCTTGGTCTGCACGGCGGCGGCGACCTTCGGCGGCGGCACCGGGTCGAGCGGAGCCACGATAACCACCGCAGGGGCTGGCACCTTCGACGGCATCCTCAAGACGGAGGACACTACAGAAGCCACCTCCACCACAGACGGATCCCTACAGACCGATGGCGGCCTCTCGGTAGCGAAGGATGCCATCTTTGGCGACGATGTAAAGCTGTTGTCGGATTCGGCGGTCCTGGCGCTGGGCGCGGGTGACGATGCCACGCTGACGCATGACGGCACCACCGGCGTCACCATCGCCGCCAACCCGATAGTGAT
>Ga0208029_1000612_pt1 | contig 20543 bp, 14 predicted proteins | sample MalvireepMed_s12_FD_184242 | JGI IMG/M metagenome (GOLD analysis project Ga0208029, IMG submission 184242) | Marine viral communities from the Global Malaspina Expedition - Malaspina viral metaG DeepMed_s12 (SPAdes) (version 2) | ecosystem: Environmental > Aquatic > Marine > Oceanic | place... | reverse complement strand
TCTGGAGTTAGTAGATTTTCAGCAGTAAAACCATTTTTAACCGCAAATTCTTCAGCTCCTTTTCCGGCTAAAATAACGTGTGGAGTATCTTCCATCACCTTTCGCGCAAGTGCAGCAACGTTTGTAATGTTTTCAACACACATAACCGAACCGCAATTTCCGGTGTGGTCCATTACACAAGCGTCTAAGGTTACATTACCTTCACGATCAGGTGAACCTCCTTTGCCTACTGTCGTGTTTTTTATATTTTCTTCCTCGACAGCAACACCATTTATAACAGCATCCAGTGCAGACGCTCCTTGATCAAGAAGGGCTCCCGCAGTGGCATTGGCCTCAGTAAATTGCCAAGTACAAATCGCGACGGGTTTTGTAGCCGCAGTGCTAATTTTGGTTTTATTAGAGGGTTTATTCAAGGGTTTTGCTTTTGCCAGACTGTGAATTCCTAAGCCTAATGCTAAGGTATTCATGCTGGTTTTAGTAATAAAATTACGACGTTTCATTTGTGTTTGTGTTTGGTTGGAAAGTTACTAAAGCCAGCACTATTCTTGAGAAAATTATCTTCAAAAAAATAAGAAAATATTAGATTTTTCTGACTAGGCCTTTAGTAATATTGCTAATCCTAAAACATTTTCATGCGCTGGTTAATTTTTATTATTTTCTATATTCTTATAGATATTTATGCCTTTCAGGCGTTTAGAACATTTTCAAAATCGATTTGGCTAAATGGTATTTACATTGCACTATCAGTTGGAGTACTCGCGGTTTTAATTTACACATTGACCCATCTAGACCGGTCTAACGGCATTACGATCGGTGAGATGTATGTGTTGGGGTGGTTTCTGGTCTTTTTCGTTCCTAAGCTTATTTTGATTGTATTTATGTTTGGGGAAGATATTATTCGCATTCTCGTAGGGGTTTTTTCTGCTGTTTCAGGAAAGGAAAGTTTTCATCTTCCCTCGAGGCGTAAGTTTATAAGCGCAATTGCGCTTGGTATCGCTGCTGTTCCCTTTGCTTCTTTGATCTATGGAATGTATAAAGGAAAATACAGGTATCGCGTGTTGTCTTACGAACTCGAATTTGACGATTTGCCTGAAGCTTTTGATGGCTATAAAATCACCCAAATAAGTGACGTGCATAGCGGAAGCTTTGATGCTGCTGAAAAAATAGCTTACGGTGTTGATCTTATTAATGAGCAACAAAGCGATGTTATTTTATTCACTGGTGACCTGGTTAATAATTTTGCAAGCGAAATGAACGAATGGACGCCTTTGTTTTCAAAATTGAAGGCCAAAGATGGTGTATATTCTGTTTTAGGAAACCATGATTATGGTGATTATGCAGATTGGGAAACGCAAACAGCCAAAGCTCAAAATCTGCAAGATCTGAAGGAGCTTCAAGCAAAAATGGGGTGGAAGTTGCTTCTTAATGAACACCGGTGGCTGGAGAAAAAGGGGCAGCGTATTGCCTTAGTTGGAGTTGAGAATTGGGGAGCTGGTTTTAAGCAGGCGGGTGATATAGATAAAGCTTCAGCAGGATTAAAAGCTTCAGATTTTAAAGTCTTAATGAGTCACGACCCGTCGTATTGGTCAGAACGCTTAAAGGAAGATCCTAAGAATTTCCAACTTACGTTAAGTGGTCATACGCATGGGATGCAATTTGGGATTGAAATACCCGGTTTTATACGTTGGAGCCCCGTGCAGTACCGTTATGAGAATTGGGCTGGAATATATAAAGAAGCAGGGCGCATTTTAAATGTAAACCGTGGATTTGGGTATTTAGGATATCCGGGGCGTGTAGGTATTTGGCCTGAGGTGACGGTGATCACGCTTAAATCTAAAGCTTTAGGTTAAGTTGTTTCCTCTTATTTGTGGGGCTAGAATAACTTGTAATCTAATCGCGGCTTAGCAAAAGATATGCTCATTTTTACTTTATATCCTTTTAAACCTTATATTTAGGGGTGTAAAGTGCATGATTTATGTCAAAATTTGGAGCTCTTATAGATTTAGAAATCCCGGTGTTGATCGATTTTTTTGCTGAAGGAGATCAGGCGTCGGTAGCTATGAATCCTGTTTTAAGGGAAGTTGCTGCTGCTTTAGGTGATCAAGTGAAAGTGATCAAAATTGACGTCGAAAAAAATCCAGATCTTGCCGAAGCACTTCGTGTAAAAGGATTGCCAACTTTGGTGGTTTACAAAAAGGGCGAGATGAAGTGGCGTCAAAGTGGAGCGCAAAGTGTCAATTCGCTTACTTCTGTGATCCAAAAATTTATCTAGAGCTTTTTAAAAGTATAGCCTGCTTCAGTAAAGTGTTTTAAAACTTTAGGAAGTGCATATTTCATATTGCTTTCGGCTTTCAGGCTGTCGTGAAAAACGATTATACTTCCGGGTTGGGCGTTCTTAATCACGTAGTTTGAACAGGTTTCCCCAGATTTTTCCTTATCCCAATCGCAGGCAATCACATCATACATTATAATAGCGTAGTCTTTTTCCTTTATTGCCTTGGCTTGATGTCGCGTGATTTTTCCGTAAGGAGGTCTAAAGAGTTTTTGAGGCTCGCGATAGTGGGCGATCAGCGCTTCTGTTTTTTCAAAGTTCGTAATGTACTTTTCAAAATTGGTTTTCCACCCTTTCAAATGATTGTGCGTATGATTTCCTATGCTGTGGGGGCTGTCAAGTAAACGCTTAAAAACTTCAGGGTTTTTGACAATATTGTCACCTATACAGAAAAAGGTAGCTTCGGCATTATATTCTTCTAGCGTGTCTTGAACCCAAGGAGTCACTTCTGGAATTGGGCCGTCATCAAAAGTTATATATAATGTCTTTTCAGTTGAAGTATTACTGAATTTATCCCACACATAACCCGAGTAAAGACGCTTAAGCAACTTAGGCGTCTTTACGGGTAGGTTTATTTTGAAATTCATTATTGAAGCGAATCTGTAGCAGCAGGTATTGCTACCGAACTATCACCGGTTGGCTCATTAGGCAACATTGATTCTACCGATTCGGGTTCGGTCTCATCTTCACCATAAAACTGATTGAATTTACGTAGATAAGAATTGAACTCTCTAGCTTTTTCAGGAATGATCTCCTGATCTTGATTGATGATCAACAGATCAACCAAACTACGATAACGCTCAATGTCTGTAATGATGTCTTGTGCGTATTGATATTGTCGCTCTAAGCTTAAAGTGCTCCAATAATCCAATTTCTCCTGATACTTACCAGCTACTTGTTGCCATAATTCGCGGGCTTTGGCTTGCTCACCAACTTCATAATATCCGCTAATATAGGGTTCTAAGAGTGTGTAATACTCAAAAATATCAACCGGCATTTTTTCCATCGCTAAGTCAAGAATATCTTTTGCTTTGTCATATTGCTCTTCTTCAATTAGCTTTTCGGTAAGTCGTGCCAAATTACCACGATAAGTAATTCCGTTACGACGGGTTTCGGTATCATGATAAATGTCTGGATCACCACTATTACCCCAATACCAATTGGTAGCAATATCATAGAATTTTTCAGAATCAATGCGTCCCATATCGTAAGGCGCCTGAGGATCTATTGGTGTTTTTATAGGGACGAGTTTATAGCATACACCATCCAGCTGTAGATAATCTTTCATCCAAAGGTAGTCGTCGTCTCCAAAACTTCCGCCGGTAAAATATATCGGTCGCTCCCAATTGTTGTTTGCAATAACATCAAGCATTAAAAGTCGGTTTTTGTAAATCCAATTCTCATTGATGTTCACTACAATTTCAGAAACGATTTCCTCTGCATCTTTTTGTGCGACAATACCGTTGGCAAGTACCGTTTGCTTATCAACCGGAATACTCACGTGTTGTGTAGGGAAGGTGTGCACACTGGTCCCGCTTTCAAGTTCATCTTTGGTTCGCGGGTCGTCACTGGCAATCCAGTTCATCCAGGTTTTGATGTCTAAAGTGTCATTAGGTCTCAGACCATTATACGCAATAGCATCTCTATTACCAGCTACATATTTATCGTGAGTAAGCTGAGAAGGGATAGGGTCGCTATCATAGGCTTTGCGTTTCATATCGTCAATATACCAAGCGGTTTGAAAAAGACTCGTGTTCACAATACGCACGTCACGACGGTATCCTTCAATCTCTTGGGCATACCAAAGGGCAAAAGTGTCATTGTCTCCGATGGTAAATAAGATGGCATTTTCATCACAACTATCAAGATACATTTTTGCCATCGCGAGTGCGGTTTTACGGCCCGAGCGATCGTGATCATCCCAGTTTTGTGCAGCTAAGAGTACCGGGGCAGCGAGTAAACAAGCAACAGTGACTACAGGTAAAACCACTTTTGCACTTAGCTTTTCTTTAAGCATGTCGTAAAGCGCGTAGACTCCAAAACCGATCCACATTGCAAAAACGTAGAACGAACCTACAAGTGCATAATCGCGTTCGCGAGGTTCAAAGGCGCGTTCATTTAAGTATATTTTTAAAGCGATCCCCGTAAAAAGGAAAAGAACAAGAAGCACCCAAAAGCTCTTTTTGTCTTTACTGGCTTGAAATACCAAACCAAGAAGTCCTAATATTAATGGTAAAAAGTAATACGTATTTCGTGCTTTATTGTCTAAAGCATCGCTGGGTAAATTGTCTTGTGGTCCCAAGCGAGCTTCATCTATAAATGAAATTCCGCTGAGCCAGTTCCCGTGAAGGTCATCATATTTCCCTTGTATATCATCTTGACGACCGGTGAAATTCCACATAAAATAGCGCCAATACATGTATCCGAATTGAAAATCGAACATGTAACGCAGGTTGTCTGCAAATGAAGGTGGGTTTACATTTATATATTGTCTAAGACGCATTAATGTAGACTGAAAGCCTTCATTGTCCATACGACCTTGCGCATAATCAGATTTAAATTGAGCAACTGCTTGCTGCAATTCTTGGTTGTCTGCGTATTCAGGTTTTACCTGAAATTCCAGCGGACCGGTAAATTGCATGTAGTTTGCAATATGATCGGTGCTCCACATACGGGGTAAAAATACCTTGTGGCGATCTTCAGAGTTTTGAACGGAATTCTTCCAGTCGTTGACAATCACATATTTGCCGCTTTCCTCGTCTTTCTCATAGTTAGGTTTTCCGTCAATGTATGGATTCTGAGCGTCGAGTCCACCAAAGATTTCTGTAAACTGTGGTCCATAAAAAAGATGTGTTTCAGGATATTGCTCGCGGTTGTAATACGCTAAAAGTTCTCGTGCGTTGTTTGGATTATTCTCGTTAATCGTTGTGCCGGCATTTGCTCTTATAGGGAGCATCAACCAACTCGAAAATCCGATAAAGATGAATAAGATTGAAAGCACAAGCGTGTTAAGTTGGTAATACGACTTCTTTCTGGTGTAACTCAGCAGGTAATAGAATACGGCAATAAAAACAATACCAGCGATTATGGTTCCGCTGTTGAAAGGGAGTCCAAAAGTATTTACAAAAAATACTTCGGCGTAGCCAAAAAAGCTAAGCGTATACGGTAATAAAAATTTAAAGATGAACATCAATACACCAACGACTATGATGTTGGCTAGGATGAAATTCTTTATGGTGATTTTTTTGTAATTCTTGAAAAAATAAAGGAATCCGATGGCCGGGATGGCAAGGAGTGCCATAAAGTGTACGCCAAATGAAAGGCCAATGATAAAGCAAATAAGCATCAACCAGCGATTGCCCCGAGGTTTGAACATGTCGCGTTCCCATAATAAAGCCGTGTAAAACAATGCAGAAAACATAAACATGGCCATCGCATAAACTTCTGCCTCAACCGCGCTAAACCAAAAACTATCGGTAAATCCAAAAGCTGTAGCTCCAATAAAAGAAGCGGAAAGAATAGCTATGTGATCTGTAGTGCTTACTACTTCTTTATTGCGTTTAAGTAATTTAAGCAGCAATAAAGAGATAGACCAGCACATAAATAATACAGTGAATGCTGAAGCTAAACACGACATAAAGTTTACACAGAGTGCAACATAGGTGCTGTCTGGAGCAAAAATAGAGAAGAAGGCTCCCAGCATTTGATAGAGTGGTGCTCCCGGTGGGTGTCCTATTTCTAACTTTGAGGAGGTTGAAATATACTCGCCGGCATCCCAAAAACTTGCTGTGGGTTCTACGGTAAGGCTATAGGAGAGTAGAGCGATGGCAAATGCTAGCCATCCTACAATTTTGTTGTACTTCGCAAAGTTGAAGTTGTTCATAGTCATAAGGCAAAATTAGCAAGGAGCGAATTTAAGAATTAATAGCGTAATCTATTCTGTTTTATAAGTAATGCGCTAAAAGAAACGAGAATTACATTTTTTAAAAATGTGTTTTTAGTAGGCGCTTAGTTTTAACGTACTTAAAGTCTAATTTATTCTTTGCTTTAAATTTTCCTGAAAAAATATTTGGTGAACAAAAAGTTTGTATTAAATTTGCAGCCGCATTCGCAAGTCAGGTGAATGTTTTCTTTTTAAAGAAAGGTACTGGCCTATGGTGTAACTGGCAACACGTCTGGTTTTGGTCCAGAAGAGTCTAGGTTCGAGCCCTAGTAGGCCAACTGCAATAAAAAACCCGCAATTTGATTGCGGGTTTTTTTGTTTATGGCTACTACTAAACGGTTTAATGCTGCAGGCCAGCTCAGAGGTGGTTTATGTGTGTTTTGTTAAACAAGTTTAACTCTGGGCAGCAAAATAACGCATCATATTGATGTAGAATACTTCTCCTTTAGTGTCGTTCTTTATGCAATTTTGTAAAAATCCTGAAAACTGTTTTTTCGGAATTTCCAAATTGATCTCTGTGCTACACGCATCAGAAAGCATAGGTCGCATAACAATGCTAACCTCGTTTTGAAGATGCGTGATTTCTACGTCAGAAGCTTTAAAGAATTTCTTTAAGATCGCTTTCTGTAATTGCAGTGTGCGCTCGGAATTCGAGGTGGTGCTGCAGCCTTCTTCAATAAGTCTGTAAAGCGCATGTATCGTGGTTTGGCTTTCTGTTTGCATAACGTTTATTTTTTTCTGAAAATACTTTTTAACGTTGGGCCAAAACATTAAAGAAGTGTTATTTAGAAAATTATTAACCTTTAGCTTATTTTGAACGTTAGAACCGGGCGTTTGGCGTGATTGACTAAGCCTTCACTTAAGGAGCCGGTAAGGAAATGAGCAAGCCCTTTTCTTCCGTGCGTGCCTAACGCGATTAAATCGGCATGTTGACTTTTGGCGTAATTCATAATTCCGCGTTCTACTTTTAGGTCGTTGTAGATTTCAAAATTTAACGTGTCATACTCTAAGTCTTTTGCGAACTTATCAAACAGATGCATGATGTCGTCTGTAGCCTCAAAACGATCTGGTGTGTTGATGTATACCAGTTTAAGTGTTGCATTTTGTGTTTTTGCAAATAAAAGCGCTTGTTTTAAAGGTTCTATATTATCTTTTTCAAGATCTGTTGCAAAAACTATAGTGTCGATTTTAAAATGAATGTGTTGCTTTTTAATAACAAAAACCGGGATCTTTGATTGACGTACTACTTTTTCGGTATTGGAGCCAATGAATAATTCTTCAAAACCGGTAGAGCCGTGAGAACCCATGACGATAGCGTCGATATCGTGTTTTTCTACATATTCAAGGATTCCGCTATGGATATTACTGAAGCTTACATTTTCTACAAGATCAACTCCTTTAGCAAACTGTTCTGACTTAAGCTTTTTAAAGTTTTTTTGTGCCAATTTCATAAAGAAAAACGCTTCAGGAAGTTCTGAGCTCGGATTTCCGTCTATTGTATTAATTAGCGAATAAGGGATTTCAACCAAATGAATTAGGTGTAGTTGTGCCTTGTACTGTTTTGCAAGCTGGCAAGCAACTTCAAATGCGTAGTGCGCCTGTTCAGAAAAATCTGTAGGCAGTAATAATTTTGAGATCATAATTTACTGACTTTAAAAGTTATATAGATTTTAATGGGCTACATTAAAGTTAAGCAATTAATACCGAGCGTGTTCTATTTTATATGTTGATAAATATTATTATATTTGCACTGTTGAATTAAGAAAATTAATCGAGGGGGCACATTGAGTCCCCTCTTTTTATAGGAACATGTTGAAGGAAAAAGTTGCAGCCTTACTTGATGAGGCTTTTAAAGAATATCCATCCCTTTATTTAATAGATCTAAAGATCAAAGGAAATAATGAGATCGTTGTGATTATCGACGGTGACGAGGGTGTGAGTGTTCAAGATTGTATAAATGTGAGCCGTAAGGTGGAGCATAATCTGGATAGAGAGGAAGAGGATTTCTCTTTAGAGGTGATGTCTGCCGGGGCTACAGAGCCTTTAGTAAATAAAAGGCAATATAAAAAGAATGAAGGCCGTGATCTCGAAGTGGTGCTTCAGGATGGTGCAAAAATCAAAGGAAATCTTATACAAGTACACGATGAAGGTATTGTTTTGTTCTGGAAAGAACGCGTACCTAAAGAAGTGGGCAAAGGTAAGATGACCGTTGAGAAGGAAGAGGTGATAGCTTACGATGCTATCAAGCAAGCAAAAGTTAAGATAAAATTTTAAGTACACAGCATGGAAAATATTGCGTTAATCGAATCATTTTCTGAGTTTAAAGATGATAAGCTCATAGATAGAGTAATGCTTATGGCAATACTCGAAGAAGTTTTTAGAAGTACGTTAAAAAAACGTTTTGGGAGTGATGATAATTTTGATATTATTATTAATCCAGATAAAGGAGATTTAGAGATTTGGCGTAACCGTGTTGTAGTAGCAGATGGTGAGGTAGAGGATGAGAATTCTGAGATAAGCTTAACTGAAGCACGTAGAATTGAACCTGACTTTGAAGTGGGTGAAGATGTTTCTGAAGAAGTGAAACTTATCGACTTAGGGCGTAGATCTATTTTAGCGTTACGTCAAAATTTGATCAGTAAAATTCACGAGCACGATAACACTAATATTTACAAGCAATTTAAAGATCTTGAAGGAGAACTTTATAATGCAGAAGTGCATCATATTAGACATCGTGCGATTATCTTGCTTGATGATGAAGGTAATGAGATCATCATGCCTAAAGACAAGCAGATTCCTTCAGACTTCTTTAGAAAAGGAGAGAACGTAAGAGGGATTATCGAGAGTGTAGAATTGAAAGGAAATAAGCCTGCAATTATTATGTCTCGTACATCACCGCTATTCTTAGAAAAATTGTTTGAATCTGAAATCCCTGAAGTATTTGATGGGTTAATCACTGTTAAAAAGGTGGTGCGTATTCCTGGGGAGAAAGCAAAAGTTGCTGTAGATTCTTACGATGATCGTATTGATCCGGTAGGGGCTTGTGTGGGTATGAAAGGATCGCGTATTCATGGCATCGTTCGTGAGTTAGGTAATGAGAATATTGATGTGATTAATTTCACAAACAACTTGCAACTTTATATCACTAGAGCGTTAAGTCCGGCAAAGATCACTTCTATTAAAATAGATGATGAGAACAAGACGGCAGAAGTGATGTTGAAGCCAGAAGAAGTTTCAAAAGCAATTGGTCGAGGAGGTCATAATATTAGACTTGCCGGTCAGCTTACTGGTTACGAGATAGATGTGTACAGAGAAGGAGTAGAAGAAGACGTTGAGCTTACCGAATTCTCTGATGAAATTGAAGATTGGATTATTGCCGAATTTTCAAAAATTGGTTTAGACACCGCAAAAAGTATTTTAGAACAAGACGTAGAAGACCTGGTTAGAAGAACAGACCTTGAAGAAGAAACCATTGCAGACGTAATGAGAATTCTTCGTGAAGAGTTTGAATAAATTTAGGACTGTACAGGTTTTTTAGGTTAATTTTATAGCGAATTAAAGCATTTTATGGCAGAAGTAAAAAACATGAGGTTAAATAAGGTATTGCGTGAACTTAATATTTCACTTGATCGTGCTGTTGATTTCCTAAAGGAAAAAGGGCACGAGATCGAGGCACGCCCTACTACAAAAATCTCTGCCGAAATCTACGAGGTATTATCTGATCAATTTCAGACAGACGCCAGCAAGAAAGTAGCTTCCAAAGAAGTAGCGCAGGAAAAGCAGAAGGAGAAGGAAGCTATTAGACAAGCGCGTGAAGAAGAGATTGAAGAAAAGCGTCAAGAGCAGCAAGAATCAGATAAGGAGGTTATTCGTGCTAAGACTAATCTTCAAGGACCTAAGCAGGTAGGTAAGATCGATTTAGATAAATCAGGAAAACCGCAACCTGCGGCAGAACCTGAAAAAGCTAAAGAAGAAGCGACTGTTCCTGAACAAAAAGAAACGCCAGTAGTAGAAAAGGAAAAAGAAGAAGCGCCAAAGGCGGAAGTAAAGCCTGAGCAAACCGAGAAGAAGGAAGCGCCAAAGGCTGAGGAAAAACCTAAAGTTGAGGCAGAAGCAAAACCTGAGGCTAAAAAAGAGGCGCCAAAGCCTAAATCTGCAGAAGCGAAGAAAGCTGAAGCTAAGACTGAAGAGCCAAAACTTGGTGATGATGTCTTGAAGACAGATTATAAGAAACTAGACGGTCCAAACTTTACGGGTCAAAAAATTGACCTTTCTCAGTTTAAGAAACCTGAGAAGAAGAAAAAACCAGCAGCTAATAAGGATGATAAAAAGCGCAAGCGTAAACGTATCAGTAAACCTGGTTCAAATCCTAATAGCGGAAATAACAATAACAGAGGGCGCAATCAACGCGGAGGAAACCGTAGAAATGCACCTGTTGTAAAAGAAGAGCCTTCAGAAGAAGAAGTGCAAAAGCAGGTTAGAGAAACCCTTGAAAAGCTTCAGGGTAAATCTAACAAAGGAAAAGGAGCTAAATATCGTAGAGATAAGCGTGATCAGCACCGTCAAAAGTCTGAAAGCGAACAAGCGCAGCAAGAAGCAGAAAACAAGGTTTTAAAAGTAACTGAGTTTGTTACGGTAAGTGAGGTGGCTACGATGATGGATGTTTCAGTTACACAGATTATTTCAGCGTGTATGTCGTTGGGTATGATGGTAACGATGAACCAGCGTCTGGATGCTGAAACCTTATCTATTGTAGCTGATGAGTTTGGTTATGAAGTTGATTTTGTGAATGCAGATATCGAAGAATCGGTTGCTGTTGAGCAAGATGCTGAAGAAGATCTTAAGCCAAGAGCTCCAATCGTAACTGTAATGGGGCACGTTGACCACGGTAAGACTTCGCTTCTGGATTACATTCGTGAAGAAAATGTAATTGCTGGAGAAAGTGGTGGTATAACGCAGCATATTGGTGCTTACGGAGTTACTTTGAAAGATGGTCAAAAAATTGCGTTTTTAGATACTCCGGGTCACGAAGCCTTTACGGCGATGCGTGCGCGTGGTGCTCAGGTTACTGATATCGCTATTATTGTAATCGCGGCAGATGATGATGTGATGCCACAAACAAAAGAAGCGATCTCTCACGCACAAGCAGCAGGAGTTCCTATTGTTTTTGCAATAAACAAAGTGGATAAGCCTACCGCAAATCCAGATAAAATTAAAGAACAGCTTGCAAACATGAACTTGCTTGTTGAAGATTGGGGTGGTAAGATTCAGTCTCATGATATTTCAGCAAAAACAGGTATAGGTGTCGAAGAATTGCTTGAAAAAGTACTTCTGGAAGCAGAAATACTTGAGCTTAAAGCGAATCCTGATAAACGTGCAAACGGTACCGTTGTTGAGGCGTTCCTTGATAAAGGTCGTGGTTATGTTTCTACGGTGTTGGTTGAAGGAGGTACACTCAAAATTGGAGATTATGTACTTGCAGGAACCAATAGTGGTAAGGTTAAAGCGATGCAGGATGAGCGTGGGAAAGAAATTAAAGAAGCAGGACCTTCAACTCCGGTTTCGATCTTAGGTCTTGATGGTGCGCCACAAGCCGGGGATAAGTTTAATGTGATGGAAGATGAGCGTGAGGCTAAAGATATTGCCAATAAGCGTACGCAGCTTCAGCGTGAACAATCTGTAAGAACGCAGAAACACATTACGCTTGATGAAATTGGAAGACGTATAGCGCTTGGAGACTTTAAAGAACTTAACATTATCCTTAAAGGTGATGTTGATGGATCTGTTGAGGCGTTAACAGATAGTTTTGGAAAACTATCTACGGAAGAGATTGTTGTAAATATCATCCACAAAGGAGTTGGTGCAATTACTGAAAGTGATGTGTTGCTTGCTTCGGCTTCAGATGCGATTATTATCGGCTTTAATGTGCGTCCTGCAGGAAATGCGCGTCAAGTTGCAGATAAGGAAGAAATCGACATCAGAACATATTCGATCATCTATGATGCGATCAATGATCTTAAAGATGCGATGGAAGGTATGCTTTCTCCTGTAATGAAAGAAGAAGTGACTGGTAATGCAGAGATCAGAGAGACCTTTAAAATTTCTAAGATCGGCACAATTGCTGGTTGTATGGTAACTTCTGGAAAGATTTATCGTAACTCCGGTGTGCGTTTAATACGTGATGGAGTTGTGGTTTATACCGGTGAGCTTGCTTCGCTGAAACGTTTTAAAGATGACGTTAAAGAAGTAAGTAAAGGCTATGATTGTGGTATGCAGGTTAAGAATTACAATGATATCAAAGAAGGAGATATTATTGAAGCTTACCAAGAAGTAGCGGTTAAGAAAAAGTTGAAATAACAGATTTTAACAGTATATAAAAAGAAAGCCCTTGATTCAACATCAAGGGCTTTCTTTATTTAGTGGTAATGTTATTTTTAACGTTCGGGCTTCATTACAAAAGCACTTGGAAAATTCTCTTTTATTTGTAATAGCGCACGGTCGGCTTCTAGGCGGTTTCTAAAGTTTCCTACCCATACTTTATAGTTAGGACTTTCATAGACAATTTTAGGTTCCCATTGAGCATACTTGCTTTTATAATTGTCATAAATTTTGTTGGCTTCGGTTATCTGACCGTAAAAGAGCTGAATTTTATAACGATCTGCTAGTTCGTCGTTTACGGTCATCTGAGATTTTAACTTTAATAATTCAGGTATTCTACTGTCCTGAACTACTTGAGCTTGGGTGGATTGTGCTAAAGCGCCATTGGAAAATACTCCAGCAAAAGTGCAGAAAAATATAGAAGATAAAAGGGTTCTTTTCATAAGAAAAATTGTTTAAGCAAAAGTAATTGTAATAACTCAAAATGCACGGGAATTATTATTTAGAACAGGTATAAATTACCTTTTAACGCTTTAGTAACACTTCAAAAATCCACTTCTAAGTCTTACTTTTGCCATCAAATTTGTCGGCATTTTGTTTAGGTGGTTAATGCTTAAATAGCTAGATTTGGTGCCGCATTATTATGACAATTCTATCATACTATGAAACAGGGTAACTACCTTAATTCAGCTTCTCGATTTTCTATAATCACTTTAGCATTATTGCTTTCATTTTCTTCAATTGTATTTGCTCAGGAGACTGAGGCGGCTGCAGAAGGTGCTGCGCAATCCGAAACTACTCCTGCTGTTCAGGGTGGTGATGCTGCTGCCGGTAAGGCGTTGTTTAATACAAATTGTGCTGCTTGTCACAAGTTGTACAGTCGTGCGACGGGGCCAGCTTTATATAATGTAACTGAGCGTCGTGACAGAGAGTGGTTGTATCAGTGGATTAAAAATAACCGTGCGCTAATTGATTCAGGGGATCCTGAGGCAATCGCAATTTATGAGGAGTATAACCAAACGGCGATGAATCTTTTTCCGCAATTAAGCAATGCGGATATTGATGATATTTTAGCGTATACCGAAACTCCAAAGCCAGAACCTGTAGCGCCGGCAAATGCTGGTGGTGGTGCCGGTCAAAGTGGAGGTGGTGTTTCGAGCACTGTGATCTTAGCTATTTTGGCTGTAGTGCTTGTGATGCTTGTTGCGGTATTGCTTCTTGTGAATAATACGCTTAGAAAATTTGCAGTTGCGCAAGGTGTTGCGTTGCCTGTGAAAGAATCGCGTAAGCCAATTTGGAAGGCTTTTGTTGAGAATCAATTCTTGGTTCTTGTTTCTGTGATTGTGTTGCTTTTAGGTGGTGCTTACTTCGCTTACGGTTGGATGATGCAGGTGGGTGTTGATCAAGGGTATCAACCAATTCAGCCAATTCATTATTCGCATAGAATCCACGCTGGTGATAACCAGATCGAATGTAAATATTGTCACTCTTCAGCACGCACGAGTAAAACTTCAGGGATTCCTTCTTTGAATGTGTGTATGAACTGTCACAAAAGTATTAGTGAGGTTGCTGATGCGACTTCAGAATTCAGTTCTGTTACTGAAGATTATTCAAAAGAATTTTACGATAAAGAAATTCAGAAGTTATACAAAGCTACTGGATGGGATCCTGCGACTCAATCATATACCGGGGAGACTCAGGCTGTAGAATGGGTGCGTATTCATAATTTACCAGACTTCGCTTACTTTAATCACTCACAGCACGTAAGTGTTGCCGGGGTGCAGTGTCAAACTTGTCACGGTCCTGTGGAGGAGATGGAGATTATGTATCAAAATGCACCATTAACTATGGGTTGGTGTATTAACTGTCACCGTGAGACTAATGTGAAGATGGATGGAAATCCGTATTACGAAAAAATTCACGAAGAGCTTTCTAAGAAGTATGGTGTAGAGCAGTTGACTGCGGCACAAATGGGAGGTCTTGAGTGTGGTAAATGCCATTATTAATAAGTTAAGATTGCGTGTAGTCTAACTCGCGTTTCAAAATAAATAACAATAGATTTTATGTCATCAAACAAGAAATACTGGAAAAGTGTTGAGGAGCTAAATGAGAATAGCTCTATTGTTGAGGCGCTTAAACAGAATGAATTTGCGCAAGAAATTCCTATGGATGAGTTTCTTGGGGACAAAGATTCGTTAGATGCTTCGTCAACTACGCGTCGTGATTTCTTAAAGTATGTAGGTTTTTCTACTGCGGCTGCAACACTTGCGGCTTGTGAAGGGCCTGTAAACAAGTCCATTCCTTACGTAGTGGCTCCAGAGCGCATCACTGCAGGAAAGGCAGACTACTACGCTACAACCATGGCAGATGGTTTTGACTTTGCTAGTGTTTTGGTTAAAACGCGCGAAGGAAGACCTATTAAAATTGAAAATAACAAACTGGCTGCTTCTTTAGGAGGTAATAATGCAAGGGTTCATGCTTCTGTATTGTCGATGTATGATACTAAGCGCTTACAAGGTCCTAAGATTGATGGAGCAGATGCTTCTTGGTCTGAGTTAGATAGTCAGTTAGGTGGTAAATTAAAGAATTTAGGAGGTAAAAGTATTGTGTTGTTAACGCAAACTTTTGCGTCTCCTTCAACTTCAAAGTTGATTTCAGAGTTTAGTTCAGCATATCCTAATGTAAAGCATGTTACTTACGATGCGATAGGGGAGCAAGCGGCCTTAGATGCTTTTGAAAGCAAATATGGTGAGCGTGCATTGGCTGACTATGATTTCTCTGAAGCTGAAGTTATAATTTCAGTAGGTGCTGATATTTTAGGTGATTGGCAAGGTGGAGGCTTCGGTCCAACTTATGCTAAAAGCCGTGTTCCTAAAAATGGAAAAATGTCACGTCACGTACAATTTGAGGCGAATATGACTTTATCTGGTGCAAATGCTGATAAGCGTGTACCGATGACTCCGTCTCAACAGAAAAAAGCAGTTGCTGCTATTCAATCAATTGTTTCTGGAGGAAGTGCTAATACAGGATTACCTGCAGAACTGGATGAGGCTGTAAAGAGCGCTGCAGCTCAACTGCGTAAAGCTGGAAGTAAAGGGGTGTTTGTGACTGGTGTTCAGGATGCAAACGCGCAAATGGTGGCTTTGTCAATTAATGAGACTTTAGGTAGTACGATAATTGATGTTCAGGCACCTAAGATGACACGTCAAGGTAATGCTGAAGAAGTGCAGCAATTGGTTGCTGATATGAATTCTGGTGCAGTAGGTGCGCTACTTGTTGCGGGCGTGAATCCTGCTTATAGTTTGCCTAATGCTGAAGAGTTCCTTGCTGGATTAGGGAATGTTGATGTTAAGGTTTCTTTCAATATGAAGGAAGATGAGACTGGACTTCTTTGTAATTATTTGGCTCCAGCTCCTCACTATCTAGAATCTTGGGGTGATGTTGAAATTAAGAAAGGGCAGATTTGCTTAACGCAGCCTACAATTCGTCCTTTATTCAATACAAGACAATTTCAGGACTCGTTATTAGCTTGGACAGGTCAAGAAGTTACTTATTATGAGTATCTGAAAAATAATTGGAGTAATGCTTCAACAAGCTGGAATCAGGCATTGCACGATGGTTTTGTCGCTGGTTCTATTCCTGCAGTAGAAGAAACTGCTGAAATGTCAAGTGCGACTTCAAATGGTGCAATTACACTTTCAAGTGCTGTTGCTGCCCTTGCTCAGGAAGAATCTTCAGCATCTGGTTACGAATTGACTTTATACTCAAGTACCGGTATAGGAAATGGAGAGCAGGCTAATAACCCTTGGTTGCAAGAGTTTCCAGATCCGATCACAAGAACTTCTTGGGATAACTACCTGACCATGTCTAAAGCAGACGCAGATAAGTTAGGGATTGAAAACGAAATTACTTCTAAGGGTGCTTTAAACGGTAATTATGTAAACATCACTCTTGATGGAAAAACTATTGAGAATGTTCCTGTTTATGTGCAGCCGGGTCAAGCTCCAGGATCAGTAGGTTTAGCTTTAGGTTATGGTAAAAAAGCTGCTGTTCAAGAAGAAATGCAGGTAGGTGTTAATGCTTATCCATTATATAAAGATTTTAGCACCACACAATCTGTTCAGATTGAAAAAGTAGGTGGTGTGCACGAATTTGCTTGTGTTCAAATGCAGAACACGATGGCTGGACGTGCAGACGATATTATACGTGAGACCACTTTAGAGATTTTTAATACTAAAGATGTTCACGCTTGGAACCCCGTAGGAGAGGTTGATTATAACCACTCTGAAATTTCCGTAAGAGATAAGAATGCAGATATCTGGGAATCTTTTGACGATACCATGGGGCCGCATTTTAACCTTTCTATCGACCTTAATGCGTGTACCGGTTGTGGTGCGTGTGTTATCGCCTGTCACTCGGAGAACAATGTTCCTGTTGTAGGTAAGCAAGAAGTTAGAAACTTCAGAGATATGCACTGGTTGCGTATTGACCGTTACTATTCTTCTGCAGACACATTTGAAGAGGAAACTAAAACTCTTGAGGAGCTTCCTGCTTTTGATAGTTACTCAGTGGTAGAAAAGCAGTCTTATGACAATCCTGAAGTTGCATTCCAGCCGGTGATGTGTCAGCACTGTAATCACGCTCCTTGTGAGACTGTGTGTCCTGTTGCTGCAATTGGTCATGGTAGACAAGGTCAAAACCAAATGACGTATAACCGTTGTGTAGGTACTCGTTACTGTGCTAACAACTGTCCTTACAAGGTGCGTCGTTTCAACTGGTTCTTGTATGCAGAGAATGATGAGTTTGATTACAATATGAACAATGATCTTGGTCGTATGGTTCTTAATCCAGACGTGACTGTTCGTTCTCGTGGGGTAATGGAAAAATGTTCTTTCTGTATTCAGATGACGCAAAAAACAATTCTAGACGCGAAGCGTGAAGGTAGAGCTGTAGAGGATGGTGAGTTTGCAACTGCTTGTAGTAATGCTTGTGATAATGGCGCTATCAAGTTTGGAGATGTGAATATGCCAGATTCTGAGATCGTAGAATTGAAAAATGATAATCGTAAGTATTATTTACTTGAAGATATAGGTGTGAAGCCTAATGTATTCTATCAGGTAAAAGTTAAGAATACTGCAGAAGCTTAATTTAGTATAAAATAAATATCAATATATTAATATGTCGTCACATTACGAAGCACCCATAAGAGAGCCTTTGATTCTTGGAGAGAAATCTTATCACGACATCAGTGTAGATGTAGGTGCTCCTATTCTTGGTAAAGCCAATAAGTCTTGGTGGATTTGTTTTTCTATCGCACTTATTGCGTTCTTGTGGGGTCTTGGCTGTATTGTATATACAGTGTCTACAGGTATTGGAGTTTGGGGTCTTAACAAAACCATTGGTTGGGCTTGGGATATTACAAACTTTGTATGGTGGGTAGGTATTGGTCACGCCGGTACACTTATTTCTGCTGTATTATTATTATTCCGTCAAAAATGGCGTATGGCGATTAACCGTTCTGCAGAGGCGATGACGATCTTCGCTGTTGTGCAGGCAGGTTTGTTCCCAATCATTCACATGGGTCGTCCTTGGTTAGCGTATTGGGTTGTACCTATTCCAAATCAGTTTGGGTCTCTATGGGTTAACTTTAACTCACCACTTCTTTGGGATGTATTCGCGATTTCAACATATTTATCAGTTTCATTAGTATTCTGGTGGACTGGACTTCTACCTGATTTTGCGATGATTCGTGACCGTACTAAAAGTCCGTTCCAGCAAAAGATATACGGTATCTTAAGTTTTGGTTGGAGTGGTCGTGCAAAAGACTGGCAGCGTTTTGAAGAGGTTTCTCTTGTTCTTGCAGGTCTTGCGACTCCTTTGGTACTTTCGGTACACACGATCGTATCTTTTGACTTTGCTACTTCGGTTGTACCGGGTTGGCACAGTACGATTTTCCCTCCTTATTTCGTAGCAGGAGCGATTTTCTCTGGATTTGCTATGGTACAAACGCTTCTGTTAGTAATGCGTAAGGTGGTTAATCTTGAAAACTACATTACTATTGTTCATATTGAATTTATGAATAAGGTAATCTTGCTTACCGGTGGTATTGTAACAGTAGCCTATTTAACAGAATACTTTATCGGTTGGTACTCTGGTGTACCTTACGAAAACTATACATACTTATCGTTTGGTGCTGCTACCGGACCATACTGGTGGGCATTTTGGGCACTGATAATTTGTAACCTTATTGTGCCACTTACACTTTGGGTGAAAAAATGGAGAAGGAATATTCTTTGGACGTTTATTGTTGCTCTTGTGATTAACATTGGGATGTGGTTTGAGCGTTTTGATATTATTGTAATCTGTTTGAGTAAAGATCGTTTGGCTTCTACTTGGACAATGTTCTCACCTACTTTTGTTGATATCGGAGTATTTGTAGGAACAATTGGATTCTTCTTTGTGCTGTTCTTATTGTATGCACGTACCTTCCCGGTAATTGCACAAGCAGAAGTGAAGAGTATTCTAAAATCTTCAGGAGAGCGATACAAGCGTATTAGAGAGTCAGGCGAAGATTTAGCAGGCACAGCAACAGATGAGCGTACTTCTAATTATGCGGCAAGACCTGAAAGTTTAGCTTCAGCTTCAAATGCAGATACTACCTATCACCAATCAACAGTTAATGCTGATGCTTTGGTAGATACCGAAACTAAGAAGGCAGAAATCGACTTAATGCTAGCTAAAATAGGTACCTATGATCCTGCGACGCAAACTGCTGATGACTTGAAAAAGATTAGTGGTGTTGGTCCGGTGTTAGAACAAAAACTACATCAGTTAGGTATTTATACCTACGATCAGGTGAGTAAAATGACAAAAACAGAATATGACCTTTTAGACGAAATTATCGATGCGTTTCCTGGTAGAGCAGAACGTGATGATTGGGCAGGTCAGGCACAAAATCTTAAACAATAATTATGGCATCAGGAAACGTTTTACACGTGCTTTACAATGATGATGATATCCTTATGAAGGCAGTAAAAGAGCTGCGTTCTAAACATTATCGAATTATTGAGGTATATACGCCATTTCCGGTTCACGGCTTGGATAAGGCTATGGGATTACCATACACTCGTATCGCTATTTGTTCTTTTATCTACGGACTTATAGGACTTAGTGTGGCTACTCTTATGATGAATTTTATAATGATTGAAGATTGGCCAAGAAATATTGGTGGTAAGCCAAGCTTCTCTTATTTGCAGAATATGCCGGCCTTTGTGCCAATTATGTTTGAATTAACAGTATTCTTTGCGGCTCACCTTATGGTAATTACTTTTTATATGAGAAGTAAAATATGGCCTTTCAAAAAAGCTGAGAATCCTGATGTGCGTACAACAGATGATCACTTTTTGATCGAAGTTGATGCTGCAAACCACGATCTTGATGAACTTTCTAAGTTTCTTTATGATACAGGAGCTACAGAGATAAGTCTAATTCATAACGAAGAACACGCTTAACAAATGAAAAATAATATTCAAATATTAGGCTCATTGATAATGATGTTGGTTTTTATGGCCTCTTGTCAGGATAAAGATCATCCCAATTACCAATACATGCCTAACATGTATGAAGATGTAGGTTATGAAACCTACGGTAATTATGAGGTTTTCCCTAACGGAATGGAAGCTATGCAGCCTGCTGAGGGAACTGTTTCGCGTGGTTGGATGCCTTACGGTTATGAGAACAGCACAGAAGGTTATGAGGCGGCTAAAGCTAGTTTGACTAACCCGGTGCCATACACAGAAGATAACTTAAATGAAGGGAAAGCGTTGTACACTATTTATTGCGCTATTTGTCACGGTGACAAAGGTGATGGTAAAGGTACATTAGCTAAAC
>Ga0208029_1000609_pt1 | contig 20567 bp, 19 predicted proteins | sample MalvireepMed_s12_FD_184242 | JGI IMG/M metagenome (GOLD analysis project Ga0208029, IMG submission 184242) | Marine viral communities from the Global Malaspina Expedition - Malaspina viral metaG DeepMed_s12 (SPAdes) (version 2) | ecosystem: Environmental > Aquatic > Marine > Oceanic | place... | reverse complement strand
TACCAACTCCTACATCAGCTTTATCAGGAGAAATACAATATACTCGTAGACCTATTCCTTTATCTTCTGCCACAGGAACAAGTGCTACAACTTCTAATTACTTTAGTGAATTTACCTATAATGCTCTGTTCAATGCCTGTATGGTGGAAGCATCCAAGTTTACCAAGAGTTGGGATATTGTACAAGTATGGGAGAGTAGTTATACAAATTCAGTAGATGCTTTGAGAAATCAAGCCAGACGTATGAGACAGGATGACATGGAGAATCCCCGTAATCCAGTGGGAGGTCCAGATACCGTATTACAAGGAGCACAATAATGGCAAAGAATAATGGAATAATTCGTAGACGTATAGGAGGTGTTTCTCAACAAACTGGTAAAGGAATAGATATCTCTAAACTTAAACGTAAACCAAAAAAATATGAAGGTATATCCAGTACCTATGAAGCTGCTAGGAAAGATAAACCAAAACGTAAAGTTACAACAGCTTTAGGGGCTGGAGCAAGAGGAGCAGGAATTGAAGCAGGTACAGAAGCATTACAAGAAAAGAAAAAAACAACAACAAAAAAGAAAACTGTAGATGCAGCAAAAGTTAATCCAACTATGTATGAAGCCAAAGGTAGAACAAAAACTAAACCAAAATATAAAAGTTTACAGAAAGAAGCAGATATAATAAAGAAACGAAGAAAAGCTAGAGGAAAAACAGCTAGAGATAAACTTTATACTGGTAGAAGAAAAACAGCTTCTCCAGATCCTCATACTCGTGTAGAAGTAAGAAAACTTAAAGATCCTACTATTAAAGAAAGGATGAAAACAGAAGAAACAGATAGAGGAAAGGGACCATTACGTGGTCCTGCTACACACACATTTGGAGGAACTTATACTGATCCTAGACAGAAAAAATATACAAGTTCTGGAGTTAAAAGAAAAGGACCATATTCTAGAGGAACTACAGCAGGTTTATTTACCCATGATAAACCAAAACTTACTAGAACTTCTGGAGAAACGGGAAAAGGTCCACTTCAAAAAGGACAAGTAGATATAAAGAAATTACGTAGATATCTTAAACGAGTAGCATCTAAAAAAGATATTGAAGCTAGAGGAGGAAGAACATCACCTGCTTCTGGAATTGGAACTCAGGGTATTTATAGAGATCGGAAGAAAGGTGGTACAGTATCTCGTTGGAAGGGTGGAAACCTTGAAGTTTCCCAATTTTATGATTAGTAGGAGATAGAGTATGGCTGATTGGAATATTGAAAAGCTACTAAAAGAACTTGCTGAAGAATGGGATGCTGATAATCCCCAAGGACATAAAGAAGCAGAAGATCAGGCTTTACAAGATATACAAGAAGAAAGACGTAGAAAACGTAAAGGTAATAAACGTGGAGGAACTGTTTCTCGTAAGAGAGGTAAGAAGATCATGGTTGGTTACAAAGCTGGTGGAAAAGTTTAGTAAAGGAGAATGAAATGGGACCACATACATTATTAAAAAATCCCCCTGATCTGGAAAAGATCAATGGGAAACCTACAGGGCAAGGCTATGGTGCAGCCAGAAAAGGACCAGATGTTGTAGGAACACCCCATCCTGTCGTAACAAATGAAAGTTATGAAAAGGGGAAATCATTCAAGACAGAGGACATGAGTGTTCCAAATATTCATGTAAAGTAGTGTGCCTTTTAAATCTGAGAAACAAAAGAAGTATCTTAAAAAAAATAAACGTAAGATTTATGATGAGTGGAAGAATAAGTATGACACAAAAGTTAAAAAGAAAACAAAAAGTAGAAGGAGAAAAACATGAATCATATTATATGTAGATTTAAAGAGCCTTCATCGTATGCAGCAATGGCAGCTATTCTTGCCATGATTGGTCTTATTTCACCAATCGGTCCGTGGCAGACTGTTGCTATGCTTGCATGTGGTGTAACAGGTGTTGTTGGTATCTTTATGGGTGAACATCACCATAATCATGGTAAAAAGAAATAGTTTAAAATGGCAACGTCAGGAACATTTAACTTTAACTTAGATATAGATGAGGTGATCCAAGAGGCTACGGAGATGATCGGGGGTGAACAAACCCTTGGTCATACTCCTGCATCTGCTCGTCGTTCTATTAATCTAATGTTGAAAGATTGGCAGAACAGAGGTATACTTCTTTGGACTACCTATACTACACTAGTTACAGTTTCGACAAGTGTTACTTCCTATGCATTATCAAGTGATACTTTGGATGCATTGGAAGTAGTATTACGAAGAGATGATACTGACTTACAATTACAACGAATCAGTTTTGAAGAATATCAAATTATTCCTAATAAGAAGCAAACTGGAAGGCCAAGTCAATTTACCATAAAAAGAAATAGAGATAATCCTACAATTCTGGTATGGCCTATTCCTGAGAATACAACTGATATTCTTAATGTAGAAGGAGTAAGAGAATTGGAAGATGTAAATAGATCAGCAGAACAAAATGCAGATCTTCCAAAAAGATTTCTTCCTCCTCTTACTTGTGGTCTTTCCTATTATCTTTCCATGAAGACTCCCGGTATAGAAGGAGATCGTATAGGAATGTTAAAAGCTAATTATGAAGAATTATTAGGGAGAGCACTGGAAGAAGATCGACAAAGAGCTAACTTATTTTTAAAACCTAGATTAAGTCCAATATAAAATGGCAAGTAATAAAAATGCTTTAGCAATGTGTGATACATGTGGATTTGTGTATCCACATAGAGTTATGAGATTAAATAGTTATGGAATGCTGGTATGCCCACAAGATTTTGATGGAGCATATGATTTAAAGAATAGTCCTTTAAACAAGGTTCCTGATGTAAGTGATAATCCAATAATACGTAACCCTCGTCCTGATACTGGTGGCAGACAAATTAATTGGGAAGCTGCTACTAATAATTGGGATGCAGAAGATAGATGGTGGCAAGCAATATGAGTACATTAACTGGAAGACAAATATCAGATACCTATAAGCAGATCGTAAAATTAGGTGTTAGTGCTAATAGAGGTGTAAGTGCTTCTCTTACCCAACTTCAAACTGGAGATGGAACTAATATTTCTTTTATGGTTGCTACGAATGCAGTAAAAGCAACTGGAAGAATGGATGTTGTAGGTTCTTTAGCTGCATCTGGAAATGTAAGTATTGCTGGTACAGTAACCATAGCTGGTGCAAATGTACAGGCAGCTAATGCTAAAGTATGTGCCTCTGCTTTTTATGGAGATGGATCTAATTTATCAGGAGTTGATGCTAGTGTAGGTGGGAATGTATGTGTAGGTAATATATCCGTAGTTGGAAATGCCTATGTAAGTGGAACTTCTCAATTTGTAAGTAAAGTAGAATTTGACGATGACGTATGTGTAAGTGGTAATACTATACTTGTAGGGAATCTTGCAGTAGGTGGAACCACAACTATTACAGGTGCAGTAAGTCTGGGAAGTACCTTGGATGTAGCTGGTAATGTATCCGTAAGTGGTACATTTAAAGGAACAGGTGCAGCTACTTTTGCAAGTACCGTAACAGTTTCAGGTGCTGGTACATTTAAAACAAATGTATCTGTATCTGGTAATGTTAACATAGGTGGAACAACTACTATAGGAGGAGCCGTCAGTGTTGCTGGTGCTCTTTCTGTAGGTGGAGCTACTAATCTACTTGGTACTGTAACTGTAGCAGGAGCAACTAGTCTTGCCAGTACTTTGAATGTAGGAGGTGCAGTATCTCTTGCCAGTACATTGAATGTGGCAAATACAGTCACCATAGCTGGAGCCGTTACAATGGCAGATTCTCTTGGTGTAGGAGGAGCTTTATCCGTTGTAGGTAATACATCTTTAGGTGGAAATCTCAATATAACAGGAACTGTTACCATAGCTGGTACTGGCATACAGGCAGCTAATGCTAAAGTTTGTGCTTCTGCTTTTTATGGAGATGGTTCTAATCTGACAAATGTTCCAGCTACTGGTGCTACTTCTGTTTCAGCTTTACGTATAACAGGTAATGCTACGATTGGTGGTACTCTTAGTGTAGGTGGTGCTGTTAATTTCCTGAGTACAGCTACTGTATCAGGAGCTACTGGTTTTCTTGGTACGGTTCGTGTATCAGGAGCAACATCATTAGCAAGTACTCTTGATGTAGCAGGTAATACATCTCTTGGTGGGACATTGGCACAAACAGGTATTGCTACCTTTGCTGCCAAGGTTGAGTTTGACGATGACGTATGTGTATCTGGTAATACAGTCCTAGTTGGTAATCTGGCTGTAGGAGGTACAGCAACAGTAGCAGGTGCTGCCAGTATTGGTGGTGCTCTTAGTGTTGGAGGTAATACGAATTTACTTGGTACGGTAACAGTGGCAGGTAAAGCTGAGTTTGACGATGACGTATGTGTCTCTGGTAATACTATTCTTGTTGGTAATTTAACTGTAGGTGGTACTACTACAATAGGAGGAGCAGTTAGTATTGCTGGTGCTCTTAGTGTTGGAGGTGCTGCACATTTTGCAAGTACAGTTACTGTTGCAGGTGCAGTAAGTCTTGCCAGTACATTATCCGTAGGTGGTGCTGCACACTTTGCAAGTACAGTAACCATAGCTGGTAACACAACTCTTACAGGTACATTAGGTGTAGGTGGTGCAGCTACATTTGCATCCAAGGTTGAATTTGATGACGATGTTTGTGTCTCTGGTAACTCTATACTTGTAGGTAATTTAACAGTTGGAGGTACAACAACTATAGGAGGGGCTGCAAGTATTGCTGGTGCTCTTAGTGTTGGAGGTGCAGCTAACTTTGCCAGTACTGTAACAATTGCAGGTACAAATGTACAAGCTGCAAATGCTAGAGTATGTGCCTCTGCCTTTTATGGTGATGGTGCTAATCTTAGTAATGTTCCTGTTGCAATTGAAGGTAATATATCAGTTGGTAATGCTACAGTAGGTGGAAATTTATTTGTAGGTGGTACTGCAACAATAGTTGGTAATACAACTCTTACTGCCAATCTTGGAGTTGGTGGTACATTTACAGTTGTAGGCAAAGCAGAATTTGATGATGATGTTTGTGTCTCTGGTAACTCTATACTTGTCGGTAATCTAACAGTAGGAGGTACTACTACAATTGGTGGTGCTGTAAGTATAGCAGGAGCATTAAGTGTTGGAGGTGCTGCTCATTTTGCCAGTACTGTTACCATAGCTGGTAATACAACTCTTACAGGAAATCTTGGAGTTGGTGGTACTGCTACTATAGTTGGTAAAGCTGAGTTTGATGACGATGTTTGTGTATCAGGTAATACGATACTTGTAGGTAATCTGACAGTTGGAGGTACAACTACCATAGGAGGAGCAACTAGTATTGCTGGTGCTCTTAGTGTAGGAGGGGCTGCTAATTTCCTTGGTACAGTAACTGTTGTAGGTAAAGCAGAATTTGATGATGACGTATGTGTCTCAGGGAATACGATACTAGTAGGTAACTTAGCTGTAGGTGGTACAACTACCATAGGAGGTGCTACAAGTATAGCTGGTGCATTAAGTGTAGGAGGTGCAGTTAATTTACTAAGTACATTAACAGTAGCTGGTAAAGCAGAATTTGACGATGATGTATGTGTCTCTGGTAATTCGATACTGGTAGGTAATCTGACAGTTGGAGGTACTACCACCATAGGAGGTGCTGCCAGTATAGCTGGTGCATTAAGTGTGGGAGGAGCTACGAATTTACTTGGTACAGCTACAATAACAGGAAATGCAGGATTCCTTGGTACAGTCAGAGTATCTGGTAATTGTAGTTTGGAAGGACAACTTCAACTTACCAAGAGTGCAGCAGCCGTTGTATGTGCCACAGCTATTAATGGTATAACTTCTGTATCTCTTGCATTTGGTACAGCACAAAACTTTTCTACATCTGTAACGGCAGCACATACATTGGCTAAACCTACAGGATGTAGAACAGGTCAAACAGGAAGTATTTTCTTAGTTCAAGATGGAGGTAGTGGTACGATGGCTTATAATGCTGATTGGAAATTTATAGGTGGGACTGATCCTACCTTATCTACAGATGATAATGCAGTAGATAGATTAGACTACATAGTTGTATCTGCATCTTCCGATGGTGTAGGTGGAGATATTCAGGCTATTATTTCACAGGCATATGCATAATGGGTATATTTCAAAATGCTTTATTAGCTGGTGCTGCTGCTGCTGCTACTTCTGGTGGTGCTGGATTTTCTTTATATGCATGGGGCCTTAATGGTAGTGGTGAACTAGGTCTTGGTGACACTACCAATAGATCATCTCCGGTTCAAGTTGGTACATTAACGGATTGGGCAGGAGGATTAAATATTCAGAATGGAATAATGTCACCAGGAGATGCCACTAATCATTTTGTTAAAGCTGACAATACTACATGGGCAACAGGAAACCAAACATATGGAGAAATGGGAGTTGGGAATTTAACAGATTATTCCTCTCCAGTGCAGGTTGGTTCCTTAACAGATTGGGATAGACTCACTGGTTCTCAAGGAGTTCTTGCTGTAAAAACTGATGGAACTCTTTGGGTATGGGGAGGAAATTATTCTGCTCAATTAGGTTTGGGTGATAAAACAAACTATTCATCTCCAGTGCAAGTAGGTTCTGATACAGGCTGGACTGATACGGGAATAGGAAAGAATACTGGTATGGGTATTCGTGATGGAAAGTTATTTACATGGGGTGGTAGGGAAGCTAATGGACAAGATTGGGTTACCTCTAGTTCCCCTGTTCAAATTGGATCGGCTACAAATTGGACAAGTTGTCGATGTGCTGCCGATAATTCTTTTGCCATTGCAGGAGGTGCTATGTATTCAACCGGCAATGGTGGTGGTGGAGTAAATGGAGATGGAACTACAACTAATAGGAGAACATTTGTTCAAGTTGGTTCCTTAACAGATTGGTCAAAAATAACTGCTCTTGGGTCTAATGGATATACTGTTGTAGTGTTAAAAACTGATGAAACAATTTGGGGATGGGGTTATAATTATAATGGAATGCTTGCAACAAGTTCTTCAGGTGCAGGAGGTTCTTATTCTTCTCCTATTCAAATAGGAGATAGTTCTGATTGGATAGATATTCAAATAGGAGGAGGGCATTGTATTGGTATCAGAGATTCTGGAGATGGAGAAACAGGAACTTTATGGACATGGGGAAGAAATGATGGTGGTCAATTAGGTCTTGGAAATACAACAGCTTTTCTTAGTTCTCCAAATCAAGTTGGGTCTGAGTCAGATTGGAGGGCTGTTAGTGCAGGTTATGATTGGAGTTTTGGTGTAAGATAGTATGGGAAAATTAGATGAACAACTTGATGCAGGTATTCATGGTGATTTTAAAAAGGGTTGGTTGATTGCTCAACAATTAAAGGAAGAGACTCCAACTTGTAATCGTGCAGCATTTAATCGAGGTTGGTATTTATTACGTCAAGGTAAATTATTGGAAGGACATAAATTATTAGATAAAGGTAGATTTGAAAATGTATTTGGAAATAGACATATAGGATCTAAACAACCTATTTGGAATAAAGAATCTGGAACAGTTTTATTAAGTTTAGAAGGAGGAATAGGAGATCAAATAAAAAGTTATAGATTTGCTTTTGATTTAAAAGAATTGGAGAATCGTGTTATAATTTCTTGTTCAACAGAAATAGCATCAATTTTTGCAGAAGAGTTTGCAGTAGTACAACATGATGTTGCTTGTAAAGTCTATCACGATTACTGGCTTCCTTCAATGTCTTCAATAGTAGCTTTAGGTTATGAATATAAAGATTTAAAAGGAACTCCCTATATTTCTCGTACTGCTGATACTATACCAGGAAGAATAGGAGTAAGATGGAGTGGTAATCCAAAATTTGAACATGAGCAACATAGATATTTTCCAGCTAATTTATTATTTGATGCAGTTAAAGGATATGATTGTGTTTCATTACAAAGAGATAAAGATACAGAATTAAAACCAGAATGGATGAAACAGGCTTCGTTAGATGATTGGCAAACTACTAGAAAATCAATTAGTGAATGTGAACTTGTTATTTCTTCCTGTACAAGTGTTGCACATTTATCAGCAGCAATGGGAATTGAAACATGGATTATAGTTCCAGTATTATCTTATTATATATGGGCATTACCGGGAAATAAGTCTCCTTATTATGATAGTGTAACTTTATATAGACAACAAAAATATGGAACTTGGTTAGATCCTTTTAAAAGTATTAAACAAGATTTAGAAATAAAATATAAATAGGAGTTAAAAATGTGGGCTTTAGTTAAAGATGGAACAGTAGAAGAAATATATTATAGTCCTAAATCTATTATATTGGATAATGTAAGATATCCATCTAATATGTTTACCATGTATACAAAAGAAGAAAAGAAAAGAATTCATATTTATGATGTGAAAAGAAAGACTTCACCAGATACTAATTTTTATGATATGGGATCTTCTTCTTATACGTGGAATGCAAGTGAAGAAACAGTTGATGAAGATTTTACGATAACTGAAAAAGATTTATCAGACTTAAAGATAAATAGTAAAGCAGCAACAGACCATGAAGCATATAGACAGATTCAATATTTTGCATGGTTAACTCAAAGATATGTATATGATAATACACAAGCAATTCCAAATGATGTAATACAATATGTTGCTTCTATTCGTACTTTTTGTAATACAATATGTACTGCTATAGATAATTGTAATACTTTAGATGAATTTAAAGTAGTACATTCAGAAATTTTTAATGAAGGTGAACAATATAATGTATGGCCTGATAGTACAAGTATAGAACATTATAAGAGGAACAGATGAAAACTTTATTGATAACTATATTTGCAATTATTTGTTTAGGAGTAATTTTTACTTTTGCATCTAATACAAATGCACAAGAGAGTATGCCAGATCAAACACAGATTTTTCCTCGTATGTTTCAAAAGAATATGATGTGTTCTCATAGTAATTTGGTATATCAAGATTTAAAAGATAGGTTACAAGTAGTTAAAGTTTGGTGGGGAATAGATAAGAATGGAAATCTTTCGGAATTGTTTTTAAATCAAAATTCTGGAAGGTGGTTATTTATGCTATCTTTTCCAGATAAAGTAACATGTGGACTTCTTGGAGGAGAGATGAGTGTTCCCTATGATAAGAACCCATATTTTAAGTAGGAGAAGAAAATGGCATCAACGTACACTTCAAATATAAGACTGACAAAACAAGGGGATGGTGATAATCCTAATACGTGGGGAACTGTTCTTAATGATCAGGTCATCAGTCTTGTCGATGATGCAATTGCTTCCTATACTACTGTATCAATTGGATCAGCAGCTACGGTAACTTTATCAGCAGTACAAGGTGGTGCTGATGTTCCACGATCTGCTTTCTTGGAATTGAAAGGATCAGTAGGTGGAGCAAATAATACTATATCTTTAGTAATACCTGCTAATTCTAAAAGTTATGTAATTAATAATAAGGTATCAGCCAATACTACAGCCTCTGATATTGTTAAAATAAAAACAGCCAGTGGTGATGGATATGATGTACCATTAGGTGCAGTAGGATTAGTTATCTGTGATGGTACGTCTGTATATTCTTTAAATGCAACAGGATTTAATCTTGGTACAGCAGCCAGTGCAGATATAGGAGTGTGTACTACCAATGTTCCTGACACTTCTCTTGCCGATATACGTTATCTTAGAGTATCTACTTCTGCCAATGTTTCCTTAATAGGAACTAAATATATTGTAGGAGCTTCTGCCAGTACTCCCGGTAATTTAATTATAGGGGCAAATGCAAGAGCTTATAATGCTATTGTAACTGTAACAGATGCTGCTTGTATCAGTGTAAACTTTGCCTTGGCAAATAACTTCCTTGTTACACTTGGAGGTAATCGTACTTTAAAAGCTCCTACTAATTGTACAGTAGGACAAGGAGGAAGTATATATTTTATACAAGATAGTACAGGCAGTAGAACATTAGGATATAATACTGCATGGCAATTTGTATCTGCTACTGTTCCTACTTTAAGTACAGGAGCAAGTGATGTTGATATGTTAGTATATAATGCTAGAAGTGCTACTACTATTGATGCAGTTGTATTAAAGGATTTTGATAGATAATTATGTCATCATCAAATGCAAAACTTGTAAAGCTAAACTTTACTCCCGGTATTAGAAGGGAATCTACTCAGTATGCAGAGGAAGGTTCTTGGTATGATACGGACAGGGTAAGATTTAGGGCTGGTAGACCACAGAATGTAGGAGGGTACGAAGTAAAAGTATCTGCCACATTTGATGGTACTGCTCGTGATTTAATTACATGGTCGGATAATGATCAAATTAAAAGAGCAATGTTTGGCACTCCTCAAAAGTTATATGAACATGATGGAGATACGATAACGGATATAACTCCTGTATCTTCTTCCGTAACACTTCAGAATGCATTTACCGTAGCCTTATCAGCCACTAAAGTAACAGTAAGTGCTACTGCACATGGTAGATCAACAGGAGATCTTGTATTCTTTACCAGTGTTTCAGGTCCAAGTGGGGGTGTAACCATAGGTGGGAATATAATACTGGGTACAAATATTTTTACAGTTAGTGTAGTTAGTGATAATGTATTTGCCTTTGATGTAGATACTACAGCAAGTGCTGCACAAAATAGTGCAAGTCAGGCAACAATACATTATATACTCTTTAGAGGAGTATCTGGTGCTGCCACTGGTTTTGGATATGGTGCTGCTGGATGGTTGGCTGGAACAAGTACAGCAGGAGCAAGAGCATATAGTGAACCTGCTTCTGCCGACTCTACAAATTTTCAAAGTGAGATTACTCAATGGAGTCTGGATAACTGGGGAGAAGATGTTCTGGCAAACAGAAGAAAGGGATCTATTTATTTCTTTGATGTTGATGCTTCCACCACTCCCATACGAGCAGCAAAAGTATCTGGTGCTACCAACTCAACACCCACCACAGTAGATGCAGTAATTGTTTCTCCCAATGATAGACATGCTATTGCTCTGGGATCTAATCAATTCGGTACAACAGCTTCTCCAAGTGGAACATATGATCCCATGACAGTACGATGGGCCAATCAGGAAGATTATACAAACTGGGTTCCTTCTGTTAGTTCCACATCAGGAGAGGTACAACTGACAGATGGAACAAGGATTGTCGGAGGAGTACGTTCCAGAAATGCAATTAATGTATGGACTGATAATTCACTTTGGTTACAGACTTTTGTCGGACCACCTTTTACATTTAAGTTTACACAGATGGGAACAAACTGTGGATTGATTGCTCCTCATGCAGCAGTAGATTATGATGGTCGTACTGTATGGATGGGATTTGATAACTTCTATGTATTTGATGGACAAGTAAGAACTCTGGATTGTACAGTAAGAAGGTTTATATTTGATCGTCTTGATTTAGATAATAAAGATAAGATCTTTGCTGGTATTAATTCTGAGTTTAAAGAAGTAATATGGTTATATCCTTCCACTGATGATTCAGGTGAATGTGATTCTTATGTAATATGGAGTCCAGATGAAAACTACTGGACTTATGGAAGTACCCTGTTTACCACCTTTAATGATAAAACAGTATTTGGAAATACGATTACTACAGGGGTGAGTGTAAATGGAAATAATATATATAATAACGAACCTGATGGAGTATTTACAGCCAATGGAGAAGCTATATCATCCTTCATTGAATCAGCAGATTTTGATATAGAGGACGGTAATCAATTAATGTTTCTTGATCGGCTAATTCCAGATATGACTTTGAATGATGGAACAATAAAGTTTTCCATTACGACAAAACAATTTCCAGATAGTGAACAGGAAACGGAGAAAGGACCATTCTCAATTACCAAGAGTACAAGTAAAATAGATTTACGAGCAAGAGGAAGGCAGGGGAGAGTAAGGGTTTCGTGTGATGCTGCTAATACATCATGGAGATGGGGATCTGTTCGATTAAGTATGCAGCAGGATGGGATTAGATAAGTATGAAGGGATATACTATAGGAGGTGGTCATAAAAGATCTACTAAGTCAGGTGCTGGTATGACTACAAAAGGAGTTAGAAAATATAGACGAGAAAATCCCGGTAGTAAATTAAAGACTGCCGTAACAGAAAAGAAACCAACAGGTAAACGAGCATCAAGAAGAAAAAGTTATTGTGCTCGTTCAGAAGGTCAAATGAAAAAGTTTCCTAAAGCTGCCAAGAATCCTAATTCAAGATTAAGGCAAGCAAGAAAAAGGTGGAGATGTAAGTAATGGCTAGGTATCCAGATTTTCCATTAATATTCCCTGATGATGTTAAAAGAGGAGTAGATTATGTTTATGGTCGATTCCAGCAATGGGGAGCAGCTTTAATTAATGAGATGGATACACGAGATCAAGTACAGGATGCAGCACCATCTACTAATATATATGCTGTAGTAACGGTAGGTAGTATTAAAAGTCCTGATAAGGGAAACATAGCTTATTCAGTTAGTAAAGGTAAGTTCATGGGTTATGTTAGCACGGCAGGTACACAAGCATGGGAAGCATTTAACTAATGAAGAACTCTGATTATATGAATCTTGTACAGGAAGGAACACTGATTACAAATTTAAATCAGGGTGCAGGTGTGCCTCCATTTCTGGAGAATCAAACTTTACAAAAATTAATACAACCACTAGCACAGTTTGACAATCCAGTGTATAATAGTAGTAGTACCATGATGGCAAATAGTACATTGGCACAGTCCAATTACATGAACCCACGGAGAATGAAGTAATGGCTTACGGACAAATATATGCAAGACCTCTTCCTCCTGTTGAACGAATGGGAAGAATGAAAGAATTAATTAGAGAACCAGACGAGGCTCCATATATAGGTGGACTTGATACACTGAGGGCTGCTAAACTATTGAAGGAAGCTCAAACTCCTGTTGTGTATACTCCAAGATCTTTGGCACAAGCAGCCGAACAAGTACGTTTGCCTGTTCCTTCTTCTCCTCAAAGACCTATTATAGAGGAAGAAGAAGAAGAAGTTATAACTGCTCAAGCTGGTGGTAGGGCTGCTATACCTCAACAAATAGAAAACTTGGCATCTAAAGGTAGGCATGGAGATACCATGCTGATGCATGTAAATCCAGATGAACTTAAAGGTTTGTCTTCTCTTCTGGGACCAACTACTACTAATCCTGATACTGGTTTACCGGAAGCCTTTCTATGGTGGTTACCTCTGATTGGTGCTGCTCTTGGTGGAATAGCCACAGGAAGTTGGAAAGGTGCTGCCTTGGGAGGTCTGGCTGGTCTTGGTGGTGCATTTGCTGCTCCTGCTCTGGGTTTAGGAGGAGGTGCTGCTGGTGCTGCTTCTCAAGCTGCTGCTGCTGCCGGGGCTACTGGAACTGGTGGTACTGCTTTAACACAAGGAGCTTTGGCTGCACAATTAGCTAGTGCTACACCGTGGACAGCTTATGCAGGAGGGGCTGGTAGTCTTGTTCCTGCTGCTACACAAGCTGGTATTTTATCTGGTGCAACTGCTCCTCTTGCTGCTTCTGCTGGACAAATAGGTGCTTTTCCACAAGGAGCTTCTCAAGGAGCTAGATTTATGGCAGGAACTCCTTATACACAAACTGCTGGAATTGTACCACCTGCACAACCTAATTTGTTGCAACGAGGAATAACTGGAATCCAAAATTTCTTTACTGGTGGTGAAGGGGATCAAGTTGTTCAAGGTGGTGCAGATACAGATATTTTAGGAAAAGAATCTGGTTTTCTACCTTGGTGGAAATCATTAAGTCCTCTTCAACAAGGATTAGGAGTAGCAGGTGTTAGTGGGTTAGCAGGATTAGCAGCACAACCCAAGCAGACTGATTTTGGTTTTCAATTACCTATTAAAGAAGTTTCTGAATTTACTTTTGAAGAAAAAGATCCACGTATACCTAAAACTAATATTACACAGGCACAATTAGAAGAGGAGGCTGAAGTTGGTCCTTTTTCAAGTTTCTTTGAAGAGGTTGAAGAAGCTGGTCCTGTTCCAGCTTTCTCTGCCAAGAAAGGTGGTATAGTTTCTCTGTATCTTGGTGGTTCAACAGGTGGATCGGGAGTTGGAATAGGTACAGCAGCAGGTACGGGTGGTTTATCAGTACATCCTGCTATTATTAGTGCTGGACCACAAGCAGTAGCTCAAGAAGTAGAAAGACAGCATATGGGTAATAGATATCCAACATCAGCTTTTGGAAATCCTCAAACCAGAGCAACGACACACCCACTAATTATAGATGCACTAAGTCAGAGATCAGATTGGCCTTCTAGTTGGGGAGGCATAGGAGCAGGAGGGGGTAATGATGGTATTCCTGCAACAGTAGTACCTCCATTTGAATTTCCAGAGGTAACTCCATTTAGGTCTGTAGCTCCTTTTTCTTCTTCTGATAGGTTAGCAACAATAGCAGGACAATCTACTACTCCTGTAGATTTTTCTCAGATTACTGTAGAAGATCAATTTGTTCCTTCTACAAATATTCCTGATGTTGATGCTTTATCAGATTTGTTTTCCAGATTTGAACAAGCTCAAGGTGATCCTATTATAGATCTCGTTACTTCAACAGAAGCTATACCAGCACAAAAAGGTGGGCTTTTGGGGTTAGCTAATGGAGGGATTCCTAATGTATTTGCAGGACATGTAAGGGGAGTAGGGGATGGAATGTCAGATCAGATACCATTTCGTGTAGTTCCACAAACTCCACAGGATATACCAAAGGCTCCTGACATGGCTGTATTAAGTACAGATGAATATGTTTTCCCGGCAGATGCTGTGTCTATGCTGGGAAATGGTAGTAGTGATGCTGGAGCAAAGATCTTAGATAATGCTGTCAAGAGTGTAAGGAGAGCATCTATTGGTACTCCTAAACAAATTACAGAAATAGATGGACAAAAGGTTTTGGGAGGAGCTTTAACAACCTAGATGATTATATATAGAGTAGAGGCTAGACATATAGATGTGATATGGCCTTATGTAGAACCTCTTCTACAGAAACCAATGGAAAGAACTTTAGATGAGAGTACTCTGGAAGACATTAAGAACTGGTTAAAAGGAGAAGCACAACAGCTTTGGCTTGGTATAGATGAAGAAAAACAGAATATTGTTCTGGCATTCACAACACAGATACATCAATATCCAAGACAGAAACATTTACGAGTACATTTAGCAGGAGCTAAAGATCATACAATTGATAGTTGGATTGATAAGTGGATAGAGCCTGTAGAAAGTTTTTGTAAAGAAAATGGAATACGTTATTTAGAAACTGCTGGTAGAGATGGTTGGACAAAGATACTAAAGAATAAAGGATATAAAAAATATTATACTGTTCTAGTGAAGGAAATAGGAAATGACTGATACACAAAAATATATTTCAAATTTAAATATGCCTGAAAAGATTTTATTGTTCAAGGAATTATACAATGAACTTGCAGGATATGGCATAGAGGGTGATACAGAGCTTGCTCATGTAAATACATTTGAAGCATCTCTACTGAAATCTCTTGGTGGGTCAGGAACTATCAATGAAATTACTGGTTTAAGAGAATATAAAGGTGGTGGTTCTCCTCCTCCTCCTCCTCCTGCTAATCAAACAGTTACTCAAACATCAGAATTTCCTACTGAATTAAAACCTTTTATTTCTGATATTCTGGGAGAAGCCAAAGGAGAATTTGGAAGAGAAAAAGCAGAAGGATATATCCCATTTCAAGGACCACAACTGGCTGCATTTACTCCTGAACAACAAGCAGCATTTGCCACAGGCAGACAACAGTTTGGAGCACAGGGACTTGCTGGTACTCCTTTAGGGGCTGCTGGAACATACTATGCTCCTGCCTTGGCTGCAACTGCTCTGGGTACAGCAGAGATAGGAGCAGGGGATATTGGTCGTAGGATGGACCCCTTTCTACAGAATGTAGTGGACATTGCCAAGAGAGAAGCCAGACGAGATGAAGATATAGCACAACAAGGAAGGGCTGCACAGGCTGTTGGGGCTGGTTCCTTTGGTGGTTCCAGACAAGCTATTGTAGAGGCAGAGGCCAATAGAAATCTGCAAAGACAACTGAGTGATATTCAAGCAGCAGGTTTATCTACAGCTTTCCAGAATGCTCAAAGGGCTGCTGAAGCACAAAGAGCCAGAGAGTTGGCTGGTGGTAGACAATTTGCTGGTCTGGGAGAAAGTGCTTTTCAAAGGGCCAGAGGAGACATAACAGGTCTGGCTGGTGTAGGAGAAGCTCAACAGGCTAGGAGTCAACAGGCTCTGGATATTGCTCGTAGAGAATTTGAAGAGGAGAAAGCATTCCCTCAAACAGCCCTGCAAAGATATGGATCTATTATCAGAGGCTTCCCTCTTACTCCTTCACAACAAACAGTGGTATCTCAACGAGAACCTCTGGCACCTTCCCTTGCCCAGACACTTTTGGGTGGTGTAGGTACTGGTGTAGGGCTATATGGAGCCTTTGGGGGTTTTAAGAAGGCTGGAGGGCTTGTAGGTCTTTTGGGTGGTGGCACCCCCACGAACCCCCTTAGACCCCCCTACAACCTCTTCTCTGGGCCTTCTTCCAGAGTAGGTGTCCCTCAATATCAGGGTGGTGGGCCTTTGGGAGTTAATTTAGGAGGTTGGCATGCTTCTGGTGCAGGAGGTGGTGCAAATACACCTGCTTTCACTCCTTCCTCGACTGCTCCTACTGCTACTGATCTGAATAGTATTATAGATGAACTACGTAGAAGGAAACTTATAGGTCGTAGTGCTGGTGGTCTGGCTGGACTTACTGTGTCTAGCCATCAGAATATTCCCGGTCAGGTAGGAGGGACAAGTGTAGTTCCTCTCAGTATAGAAGAGAGACAAGTTCCTTCTGTGTGGAAAAATATACTTCCAGATGAAACAATTGCTAGAATATATGAGACTTGGAAAAATTTTCCAGAGGAAACTGATCCTAACCAAGAATTTGGTTTTGAAGAAGTAGTGGAAAGTCCATCTCAAGCTGCTTTTAAAGCTTCAAAAGCAAAAAGAATAGAAGAAACTCATCCCGGTATGTCTGTGGAAGAATATGATGCACTTACAAAAGCATTTCGTGATCGAACGAGTACTAAAATGTTTGGACCAAAAGATATATTTCCACATGAAGTAGCCTTAGAAACACAAGGTGCTGAATTACAACGAGGTGATCCAACCTTATCTTCTCAAGAGGCAGTAGAATTAGTAAGTAAAGGAGAAACTCCTATAACTCCTATAGAGGATACAGATGTTACTGTTTCTGATACTAATGGTGTTGGTGATCCTGCTGATGATCCTCTTGATCCAATGATGGCTTACTTGCAAGGTATTCCTAAATCTCCAGAGACTGAAGTATATCCCGAATCATTACGTAAAGCTCATGAAGAACTTTTAGCAGAGTATCAAAAAAAGGGATATGGTTTTGATAAATGGTTGACCTTGGCAGACTATGCTGCAAGACTTGGTTCAACAGCACCCAGAGAGGGAGAGAGTTTACTTTCTGTTGCACAAAGAGTTGCTCCTCCATCCATAGAGAAACTACAAAAAATTGGAGAAGCTGAACGTGCTGCTGATTTAGGTGCATTAGAATTTAAGGTAAAAATACAAGAAGGGTTAGCTTCTCGTGAAAGTGCTCAAGCACAACAAAAGTATACCAATGATATAACCAGAATACTTACTGGGGCTAAACTTACCACGGCTCAAGCTGCATTGAGAAAGTCTTTATTTGGTGATGCTAAAATACATAGACTTTTAGATAAAGCAGATTACGAAGCAACAGGTTTAGAATTAGAAGGTTTGTTTGGACGAGGTATGAATAATGATAGCTTTAAAGCAGAACTAGAAAGAATAAATCCAAGTCTTAAAAATGATAAATTAATGCAGAGTTATCTTGATAATTGGACTAACGATCCTGCTATACAAACTATGATGGGGAATCATATGGAAGCATGGAAACAAAATTTCCTAAGTCTTAGAAATAAAAATGCAAGTCAAGATGATATAGATCGTGAAATGCTTAGTTATGCTTTCCAATTAATACAGGAAAATCCAGAAAATAAAGGTAACTCAACTAAATTAGGAAGATTGTTTGATAGTGTAATAGGGGATATATTTGGCTAATGTCTCCTCCTAATATTTTTGATGAGGTTCTTTCTGAACCTACGACAACAGATGTATTCAGTGGCACAGGAACTGCTGGACAACCAGATATTTTTGCCGATATTCTGGGTACAGGTCAACCAGTTTTTGATCCTTCTGTAGCTAATTCATGGGGTAATAGATTTGCTATTGCCACAGATCAAATGCAACAATCCATGTGGAGTGGTCTGGGAGTAATAGCTGATGTATTACAGGATTATTCTCCAGAGAGTGCTGCATCTTTAAAACAATATTCCCTAGAAGGTATACAAAGAAATATAGAACAGATTACCAGTAAACCTCAACCTACTCGTAGTGCTGAAATAACAGAGGCATGGACAGATATCAGGAGGGAGATGGATGAGGGAGATGTAACAGAGGCTTTATTAAGAGGGGCAGCATGGTTAAAGGATGCTTCTGCTACAGCCCTTCCATCTCTTGGAACTATGGGTGCTGCCTATGTAGGAGGAACTTTTGCTGGTGGTATTCTTGCTGGTACTCTAGGAGCAGTAGGGATAGGGGCTGGTACGGCTGCTGGTGCTGGTGTAGTTGCACGTTTATTTGCTCCTTTCATACCGGGAATGTTAATGGGAACTGGTGAAACTTATGATGAAGCTAAAAGATTAGGAGCTACTGATAAAGAAGCACAGAAAGCTGCTTTAACTGCTGGTCCAGTTATAGGTGCATTAGATATAGCTGGTCCTGCTGCTGTTCTTAAAGGAGTTATGAATGCTTTTGGAAAGGATATGTTAATAAAAGCTGGTGTAAAAAGTGGTATTCCAAAAGGTGCAGCTACAAAAGTTGTAAATAAAATTGATAAAGATGAATATATTACTCCAGAATTTATTAAAGAAAGTATAGCTGGTGTAGCTCTTAGAACAGGAGTACAGGCAGCAGGAATAGAAGCTGTAACAGAAGCAGGACAGGAAGCCATACAAATTGCAGGGGCTGGTCTGGCTGCTGGAGAAGGCATTAATCCGTATGAAGGAATAGATTATAATAAACGATTAATCAATGCTGGTGCTATTGGTTTTGTTGGTGGGAAAACAATGGGCCTTGGTGTGGGTACTCTTACAGGAATACAACGTAGAAATGCTGTAAAGCAAGGACAGGAAATTGAAGAGGCCATTGAAAAAATAAAGGCCGACCAACCTGTAGATGAAAAAGGAAAGAAACAAGAGTTTACCAAAGATGAATTAATTGCTTTAAGAGAAAAATTAACAAAGGAATATAAACCAAGTTTATTGAAAGATCTAGTTTCCAGAGCTACTTCTCCCCTGACAGGATTTGCAAGTCGTAGTCCTTTGGGATTACAAGTAGTGAATATGTTTGATCAATATTATAATAATGTCAGTAGTGATATTGGAAATTATGCAGATGCTATGGAGGCAGCTTTAGGAAAGGTTAGACGTACTTTAAAACTTCCTGTATTACAAAGGAGTATGTCTAAAAGAAAGAATGATGAAATATTTAGAGTTTTATCAAGAGATGAAAGTGGTGTAGCTCCTCTTGATAATCCTAATGCAACCATAGCTTCAGATGTAAGAGAAGCTGCCACTATATTTAGAAGGGATGTGCTTGGAGAATTAATTTCTCCAGAACTTAAAATAACAAAGGATACACTTATAGAGGCATTAAAGAATGATTTAGAAACTCTTCCTGAAATTGAGGCTATTCCTGATGATCCTGAACAAGTAGGTGCCACTCCTGCTGGTATGGGCTTTACTGTTGGACAACCTTCTCGTAAGTTACAACTAAGAGAATTGTATAACCAGATACGTAGAAATTATAAAAGTATTCTTCAGCCGGGATTTACTGTTGGAGAAATTCCTGCCGAAGTTAGAGGAGTTGAAGGAGGAATGGGCTTTATATTAAATGCAGATAAAAATTTAAATCTAGCTCTATCCAAAATAGCAGAGACAGAAGCATTTCAAGAGTTACAGGATACTGTTGCTGTAGAATTAGAAGCTACAGGACTATTTGGTGAAATGGCAGCAGCAGGATTAGAAGTAGGATTTGTAGCAGGATATTTTCCCCGTCTGTATAAAGTAGCTACTCCTTGGCAAAGACGTAGAATGAAAAAAATTCTTGCTCAACAATTAAATGAAAATGGAAATCCCAGAGGAGAAGCATGGGCTGATGAAATTATAGATAATATGAGGGGGAACGAAGGGGTGTATGTTCCTGATACTGATAATTTAAGTTTGGATATTGATAAAAAAGATCGAAGAACATTTGTTGATAGTCCTGCTTCCTTTGAAAAGAATAGAACGATAACAGATGAAACATTTGCAAAACTTAATGAAGCTGGTCTTGTTGAAAAAAATATAAAGGCCGTTCTGGATAAGTATATTTTACAAGCATCTAGAAGGAAGAGGGCTAAAGAATTAAAAGACTTTGTTGTTC
>Ga0208029_1000607_pt1 | contig 20595 bp, 35 predicted proteins | sample MalvireepMed_s12_FD_184242 | JGI IMG/M metagenome (GOLD analysis project Ga0208029, IMG submission 184242) | Marine viral communities from the Global Malaspina Expedition - Malaspina viral metaG DeepMed_s12 (SPAdes) (version 2) | ecosystem: Environmental > Aquatic > Marine > Oceanic | place... | reverse complement strand
ATTTAAAGGATACAGAAAAAAAGAATAGGGGGTTATTTTAGATGAGCAGCAAAGATAAAATAATTACCTTAAAAGCTTATGAAGTAAATCAGAAAGGATTTATTAAAAAATACCCTTTTTATTCTATATCTGAAAATTGTTGGTGGATGGGTATTTCAAAAGAAACTATAATTGGTGGTCTACATGCTACATTCGAACATGATTGTCAATGTTTTTTAAATTATCAAGAAGATGATGACATCGAAGATAATTTATTATATTTTAAGAGAATTAAAAAAAATAGATTTGAAAAAATATACAATCAAAATAGATATGTTTTAAAAATGGAGGTTAGATAATATGGATTTTAAAAGAGAAGAAATAAAAGAATATTTTAATGATTGGATCAAAGAAAATGATGAAGATATTTATCCTGATAAATTCGGATATTATAATCAATATTCTAGAGAAGATCTTCATCATAATTGTTTTAATACCGATTATTTTATAATTGGTACTTATAAAGCTAATCAATGGCTTGAAAATCAAATTTTTAACGTAATAAATTTTATAAAAGAATATGAAATGGATAACTTTGGCGAAGTTACAACCGATTTTTCTAGTTCTGAAAAGGTTGTTAATATGTACGTTTATATTATCGGTGAAGATATAGTTCATGAATATAAAGAAAAAAATAATTTATGGTAAATAACAAAATTTATTATGGAGGTATAAAGACAATGCAAAACAATGCAAAACAATGCAAAATATTGGGGGAAAATAATGGAAACATGGTTTAAAAGTTTAAGTAAAAAACAATTAAGAACATGGATTAAAAATATGTCTAATCCATTAAATATGTTTTTAAATTCTGAAGAAGATAATAAAAGCATTGAAATTGCTAAAAGAATATTAAAAGGAAAATAAATAAATGGAGGTATAAAAACAATGAAAATGTCAAAAGGTGAGTTTGTTGTTGCAAGTGTAGGAGCAACTAATTTAATTGATCCTAGTTTTTTAATGGAAGATGAAAATTTTATTAATGAAGCTAGATCTATCATTAAAAAATATCCAGATATTGAAGATGTTATAGATCATCTTAATAAATGGGTTAATGAAAATTATTAAAAATTTAAAAAGGGTTAGGATCCTAACAGGTCTTGACCTTTTTTTATTATGGAGGTATAAAAACAATGCAAACTTTAAAAAATGATTACGAAGCATTTAAATTAGCTTTAGAATTATCAGTAACAACTCCTAATGAAAAAAAATCATTAGAATGTCTTAGAATTGCTGAAAGTTTTTTAGATAATCTTTCAGAATTTGAGATAGCAAAAGCAAAAAAAGAAGTAGAAATTAAATTAAATTTAGATTAGAGGTATAAAAACAATGCAAATAAATGCAAATAAATGGAGGTATAAAAACAATGCAAACTTTAGAGTTATTTAGTGGTACTAAATCTTTTAGTAAAATTGCTTCAAGTAAGTATAATTACGAAACAATCACGATTGATAATGATTCAAGTTTAAATCCAGATATATGTATAGATATAATGGATTTTAATATTGATCACTTACAAGGGTATAAACCTGACATAATTTGGGCTAGTCCACCATGTCAAAAATTTAGTGTTGCAGCATTAGGTAGAAACTGGAATAAAGAAGATTTTAGTCCAAAAAACAATGCAACAAAAGAGGCAATGCAAATTGTTTTAAAAACTGTTGAAATTATAGAGTTGTTAAAACCTAAATATTTTTATATAGAAAATCCACGAGCTATGTTAAGAAAAATAGGTCTAATTCCTTATCCATTTGCAACAGTAACTTATTGTCAATATGGTTTTCATTATATGAAACCTACAGATATATGGAGCAATAACATAAAATGGCAAATGGTAGCGAAATCATGCAAAAATGGTATGTCATGTCATGAATCAGCTCCACGAGGATCAAAATCAGGTACTCAAGGTCTTAAAAATGCTAAAGAACGTGGAGCAATACCACCAAAATTAATAGAAGAAATTTTGGATTATAGTATTGACATTAACTAAGGTTAATATATATTTATAAATGGGAGGTGTTTATTATGTTTTATACTAAAGAAAAAATAGACAAAATAATGCAAACAAATCAAGTAACAAGTTTACAAGATCAATTAAAGACAATGGAATTGATTAAGGGGTTACAAGATTGTTTGAAGATACAATCAGAACTTAATGAAGCTTTAAGAAAAAGAATTGAAAAATTGGAGGGAAAATAATATGTCAGACGATATAACACAGCAATACCTAGAAAGTAGGTATGAACACTACCTTGATACAGGTCTTGACCCTAAAGACGCATATACAAATGCAATGCAGGACGCAGATGAATATCAAGTTGATTTATTAGAAGAATGGAAAGAAGAGGAGGACGAAACCAATGAGTGAAATTACAATTACTAAACAAGAACTTAAAGATTACAAAGAACAAGCAAATGCTTTAGCATTTGTAATAGGTCAATGTTTAGCAGGAGATAGAAATGGATTTATAAATCAAGAAGAACTTTTTGATTACATTTCTAACAATATAGATTTTGCAAATTTATATTCAGAAGTTATTGTTGAATACGAAATAAAAGGTTTTGACAAAGAACTAGATGAAATAATGGAGGAAACCAATGATTGAATTTGATAAGTTAAAACAAATAAGAGATTTATGTTCAGATGAATCATGGAATATTGGTTACCTAAATGAAAGAGTTGATACTGATTACGATATTTATTTAGGTCGAGCTGAACTAGCTGACGCAATATTAGAAATTATAGGCGAAGAAATGAACAAAAAATTAGGAGATGTAAAATGGGAGGAAGAAACCAATGAGCAGTTATGATATGATGGCAATAACTATAGTTAGTTTATTAGTGATCAACATAATATTATTTATATCAATATTAATTAAGGGGTGTTTATAATGGCAGAACGTAAAAAATTTGAGCTTAACAAGGGTGGTTTCTTTCAATCTATGGCTAGTAGAACGACTGAGATGAAGAAGAAACACGCAAGATCAGTTAAAGCTAGAAAGAAAACAATGCAAAAAAAATCTAAGTAGTATATAATATTATTGAGCTACCCATAAAGATACCTCCAACATATCTTCTCCTACAATTCGGGTAGCTCATTCTTTTCTTTTAATATCATAAATTTTTCAACAAGGTCTTGTATGTTGTGGGTATTAGGATAGAATTCTATAAATCTGGTATTTAATTCTTTCTTTATTTGATTAATAATATTTACGGACTCGACTGCTTTGTATCTTGATCCAATGCTTTTTAATAATTTTGAGTCATCAAACTCCTGTAATCTACCATCTTTCTTAACTACTACCATACTATTCCTCCTGCCAAAGACCATCATGCACTAACAAGTCTAAGGTTTCTTTTAATAATTCCTTTTGACTTCCCCATTTTTTAGAGAAAGCTCGACTGTTATGATGAAAAGATTCCTTGCCTATGCGATGGTGAGCAATACAAAGTGGTATTACCTCTGTATGCTTCGCTCTTTGTCCTAAACCTGTGATCCTTACATCTCTAATATGATGTAACTCACAAGGAGAAAATGGATTACCTTCTTTGCGACAAATCAAACACCCCAATCGTGCAACAGAATCCATATGCTCTCTTTCTTTCTTAGTTTTAGAACGTGCCATAGGGTATATCTTTCAATATAAACTTACTATCTTTATGTTTTTCTAATTTTTTAACAGACTTGAGGGGGATCACCATTTGCTCTCCAACCTCTTGACCTTGAAATGTCATGGTAAATATTAGACAATTCTTGTTCTTTTCTATTAGATAACCTTCACTATAACATATTTTTGGCAAAGTTAAAACAGCAGTATCAATAGATTCCCATTCGCATTTAGATACTGCGTCCTCCCACCAACAACTATATCTATAGAAATATCTAGCCATAATGTTTTTTCTCTACTGTGTCATTAATCATTTTAGTTTTCCATTGTTCAAATTGAATATCTACAATCTTTTTTTCCCATGCCCATTTAGCTTCTTCTTCTATTGCAATACCTAGTGTTGTAATATGGTTTTGGTATCTTTCATCTGATCTTGCTTCTCGTTCTTGGGCATTAACTGGAAGTTCCTTGCCTGTTTTATTAAGCTGCTTCTCTTTCATTAACTTAGCTAGTAAGATCTTGCGACCATGTTCCATAATAGCTAGTTTACGTTTAGCTTCTGCGTGTTTCAAACCTATCTCTCTAAGTTTCTCAAGTTTAAATTCTAGTAAATCATCGTAACTCATCTGCTTACCTCTCTACCCTTAGCTTGTTTTATATTGTGGTGTTTAATAAAGTTTAGCACATACTGACTTGTAACTTTTGGATCAATTTTTTTACTATGAGGAAAATGTTTATACTTTTCCTTAAACACATGACTAGCCCAACCATCATTGTATCCTCGCTGCCTTGAATAATACAACAGCTCTGCATAAAAATCTTTTTTGTCATACTCTAACTCTATTTTTTCTTTTGGAACCTCAACTAATCTGCCTTGCTTAATCAATATTTTCTGTTCTTTCTTCGTAGGTATGTGTCCACAATTAGGACAAGCTCGTTGTTCTCTTGTTGGCATATAAACTGTTCCATCACATTCAAGACAAGTAATGGGTTGCTTTTCTATTGGCTCTACAATTCTTTTATCTTTAGCTTTAACCTTAGTCATAGTTAGTTTGAAATCTCTATCATCATCAATAAATCCATGCCTATAGACATTTCCTGCGTGGTCTATTATCAAAGTATCTTTCTTGTTAGGAAAAATCCTCAGCGACCTCCCACACATTTGGATGTACAATCCTAATGATAAAGTAGGTCTGCATAGCACAACACAACTTACTTTTGGACAATCGAAACCTTCAGTCAAAATTTGACAATTCGACAGAATTTTTATCCTGCCATTTCTCAAATCTGATAAGACAGCTTCTCGTTCGATTTCAGGCATTTCTCCATCAATATGACCTGATGGTATACCATTGTCGTTAAACACGCTAGAAACATACTTGCTGTGTCTTATAGAGGCACAAAATACTATTGTTGGTCTATTGTTTGCGTGTTTAATCCAATGTGAAACAATATCTCCTATTAATTTGGGTTTATTCATTGTCTTATCAAGACCTTTTGCTTCATAATCTCCTGCTATAATCTTTAATCCTTTAAGATCTGGTATAGTTGGAGCTACAATCCTGTTAGGCACAAGGAATCCTTGTTCAGTTAGTTCTTTAACAGTAGAACATTGAACAATCTTTTGATAAATATTTCCTAGACCACTAGAATCTGACCTCAGAGGTGAGGCAGTTAGTCCGACTATTCTGGCTTCTGGATATTCTTTTATTAAATTTTTAAAAGATTCACTAGCTGATCTATGTGCTTCATCAATAATTATTAAATCAGCTTTTGGTTTTATAAAGTCATCTCTATCTATACGAGCAGTAAAGGTTTGAATACTTGCAACTTGGCAACTAGCCATAGGGTTAGGGTTTTTACCTGCCATTAATACGCCATGAGTAACCCCAAAATCATATAGTTTATTAGAACATTGCATTATAAGTTCTCTTCTGTGTGCTACAAATAAACAACTCTTACCACCTGCTACGACTCTTCTAATCATTTCACTAGCAACAACAGTCTTGCCACTTCCAGTCGGAGCAACTAATAATATTTTTCTTTTACCTTTTATAAAAGCTTCTCTAATATCTTTAATGCTTTGTCTTTGATAAGGTCTAAGCTGATGCACTTGTTTCTCCTTCAATAATTGCCTTGCCTATCTCATAAACTATTTGCGGCACTATAGAATTACCAAGAGCTTTTACTCGTTGAGATCTATCTTTGTCCAGTTCATAGGATACCCCATCAGGAATTCCACAAACTCTGGATTCAGTTTGCCACCAGGTTTCTTGTTTTTTGCTACTGCATCTCGAAGTTTTACTCCCCATCTTTCTCCCTTCTTGTTCTCTCGAAAAAAATGACCATTTTTTATTTGCACGTTTTTTACTATCCCACCTTCTATGTCTGATGCTCTTGGTGTTGGATACATTATGTGCAATAATCCATACTCTTTTTCTTTGATGCCAAGCACCGATGCCTGAAGCTGGTATAATAAGACATTTGACTTCGAAACCTTGTTCTTCCAAGTCATCTTGCACCTGTCGGAGTACCATGCCGTTTTGGATGTTAATAATGCCTTCAACATTTTCCCCAATAAACCATCTGGGTTTACATTCTTTGATGACTCTAATAGTTTCATCCCAGAGATATCTGTCGTCATGTGTTCCCTTCTTTCTTCCTGCTTGTGAGAATGGTTGACAAGGGAATCCTCCAGTAACCACATCTGCTTCATATCTCTGTCCTTTAACATTTCTTATATCTCCTTCAATTGGTATGTCTTTAAAATTTTTTGTTAATACCTTTTGACAGAATTGATCTTTCTCTACAAAAGCTATGGTTTCAAAATAACCAGTAGATTCTAAACCTAAACTAAAACCACCTATACCACTAAACAAATCTAAGACTGTAAGCTTATGGTGCATACCTTCTCCATATATCGTTTAGTTGAAACATAACTTCTCTTGGACTCTCTGGTGGGTTGCAGTTTCTAGCAAACTCTAATGCTTCCTCTTTTGCATACTCAAAAGTTTCCCCCCTCTTTCTTATAGCAATTAAAATCTTTACAAGTTGCTCATGCCTGTCGCCTTTTGTTGCACCTTGTTTTGTGCCTGTGTACTTGCCTTTGTATTCTGACTTTTCAAATGTATAAACTTTTTGCTCTGGTCTTTTTAATCCTAAACTATTTTTTATCTCTGCTCTAGTGTATGGCTCAATCCTTGAAGCAATTTGATGTATAGTAACTGGAAATGGTTTCTTTTTGTGATGGAAAAATCCTGCTACGCGAAGCAAACGTGGGAGGTCGTGAACTTTAGGATCAGAATTAAATTTATTAGCAAGTGATTTCTGAAACAAACTAAAACTAACTAGTGGTACATCTTTGACCAACCAATACGCATGATACTTACCTGGACTTGTGTTGGTTATAATGTGTGGTTGCAATTCCCACTTCGTAGGTAATGGTGTGCCATCTAAATCTATAAACAAAGCTCGTACTTTTATTATGTGCTCTGTAGTCCTACCTAGCAAGTTGCTCTCATTTACGCAGAAAAAAATACCTGCTCCCTGCCTGTTAAGTTCAGCTAGTTCGTGAAAGTGTTCTTTAATCGTTCCATGAAATTGTTTAATGAGTTTTCTATTTTTTCCTTTGTCATCAAAGGTCTGGAAACTATGCTCCTTACCAAATACATCAAGGAAATTATAGTAACTACTACAATTAGTATAAAAGACATGACCATTGTGGATATTAGCCATCTTATTCCTTTTCCTCCCATCTCTTTTTTGCTCCTTTCTTTCCTGCCAAACTTTTTCTTTTTCTATTAATCGCTTGTTCTCTTCTTTCCTCTTCAGCTTGTGAACATATAAGACAACCATCTTTCTTTTCAAATAGATGTTCTATCTTAGGAAAAATTTTATTTATCTTATCAAGTGAACAATTGCACATCCTTGCCAATACTTCCATGTCAGTAGGTATAGTATGTCCTCTCCAACAATGAGAGTATAACAGAATGTATGCACCTTGTTCTTCTAGTGACATCATCAATCTATTAGGATCACTAATCCAATCACTAGCATAAAATTGAAATGCTGGGCTTGGCTCTTGTTTAATTGACTTTCTCATATATACCTCCTTAACATTAGTAAATTAACACAAAGCTGTAGCTACTGTCAACTGCTATCTTGTTGAAGGTGTAGGTGTAGAAAGAAGCTGTAGGTGTAATTGAAGAGTTATCTTTTGCCATTGGCAGAAAGTAGCACGGTGCTATGGTATCGCAATGGTATCGCATAGCTGTGCCATACCCTCGATTTGACATTTAGTTTTAAATATGTTAACCTTAGTTAAGTACTAAATACATAGGAGGTATTTATCATGCGAAAGAAACCAAGTTACAGACAAAGTGTAGCAGGTCGTTTCCAATATACTGATGGTGGTAGGTCAAAGTATTATACTCTCAAAAATGTTGGAGATTGCGTTATAAGGGCGATAGCTATTGCTACCGAAAGGGATTATAAAGAAGTGGTGGAGGACACTTGGGACTTCTCAAGAAAATATGGTTGTCCAATTAATTGGAAAGATGTTTATATTCCTTACTTAGAATCACTAGGTTGGGAAAAAGTTTCTTCTCCCAAATTCAAAGGTAGAAAGGCAAAGGCAAAAGACTTGCCCAAAAAAGGCAGATACATGATGCGCGTCAAGCATCACTTGTCAGCTCTTGTTAATGGCGTGATACACGATACTTGGGATACATCTCATAAGATGGTGTATTGCTACTATTGTAAGAAAGAAGAATAAGATTTAAGAGTTTCCCAGTTCTCTCTAAAAACTGGGGTTATAAATTCACAGATAAATCTAGGTCAGGTCTTATGTATTGCATATCAAAATCTCCAAGCTGGGCAATCTGATATGCACGATATGGTGGGATTACTTTCCACTTGGATATAGCAGGATGACTGATCTTTAATATCTCACTTAATCTTTTCCCACCATATTTGTTTACAACTTCAATCTTTCTTTTAGCTGCTAGTTCATATTTAATTTCAATTACATTATCCATAATAAGATAAGTTAAACTATTATTAACTCTTGTCAATTAATTGTTGACATAGCATATTAACTTCTGTAAACTGTAATAATAAAAGGAGATTATTATGGGAATAGTAGCAACAACAAATGATGGTAGTGGGGGATATGCTCAAGTACCAGCAGGAGTTCACAAAGCTAGATGTGTAAAGATCATAGACTTAGGCACACAGCGACAAGAATTTAGTGGCGAGGTATCATGGAAAAGACAGGTCATGTTAATTTGGGAGATACCTGGCCAAGACAATATGAATGGAGAGCCAATGACAATTAGTAAATTTTATACTCTATCTCTTCACGAGAAGTCTAACTTGGGTGCAGACTTAACATCGTGGAGGGGTAGAGCTTTTACTGAAACTGAAAAGCAAGGGTTTGACATTTCTAATTTAAAAGGAGTTGCCTGTATGCTTAATGTATTAGAGGGCAACAATGGTAAGTCAAAAATCTCTGGCATTATGCCACTAGCTAAAGGAGATGATATGCCAGAACAATACAATGACTCTCTTGTTTTTTCTGTTGATGAATATCAGCAAGGTAACAAGGAAGCATTTAATCAATTGTCAGATGGCATAAGAAGAATGGTTATGCGTTGTAAAGAATTAGAAGGCAATGACATTGACATGGGAGATGGGAACAATGGTGTTGAGCTTGGCTCAGACGATGTTCCTTTTTAAATATGAAGCTAACAAACAAATCTAATTTACCTAATGTAATTAAGCGAGCTGTGCTAAACGATCCCTATGATGGATCAGGTAGCGACATATCCACAACTCGTTTGATTGCACCACCTCGTATAAAAGTGCTTGAAGAAAAACATTGGGATGAAATAGAAGAGGATGTGTCAGATAAAATTTTTGCATTGCTTGGTAGTAGCGTTCACTCTGTTATTGAACGAGCAGTAACTGATGAAGATATATCTGAACTTAGATTGTTTCATGAAATAAATGGATGGACATTATCTGGACAGTTTGATTTACTTACAGCTAAAGGAGAGCTTATAGATTTTAAAGTTACATCTGCATGGTCTGCTTTGGATGCATTGCAAAATGGTAAACCAGAATGGGAACAACAATTAAATGTTTTAGATTTTTTATCTAGGCATACGGATACTCCTATGCAAAACAAACGTGGTAAACAACTTAAAATTAAATCGTTATCTATTATGGCTATACTTAGAGATTGGTCTAAATTAAAAACTATGACATCAGATAACTATCCAAAGAAACAAGTTGTTATGATACCAATACGCAAGTGGTCAGAAGAAGAGCAAGACAATTATGTGTTGGCTAGAATTAAGGCACACCAGGAAGCAAGTCTTGTTGGATCTACAGAAGAGTTAGATGTATGTACTGCTAAAGAAAGGTGGAGAAAAGATGACAAGTATGCCATTATGAAAGATGGTAGAAAGACTGCTCTTCGTGTATTAGACAACAAAGACCAAGTTAAACAATATTTAAAAGATAAGAAATTAATAGAAGGCAAAGGATGTACTGTAGTTTTTAGAGCAGGAGAAGATGTAAGGTGTCAACATTATTGCCGAGTAAATTCTTTTTGTGATTACTTTAAGGAGAAAAGTGTTGAGTTCTAGTGTTAATCTCTTAACTTTCTGCGTTATCAAACCAATGTTTAATCAAACCCAACAACCTATTCTATTATTTCATTTAAAGAAAAAAAAGTCAAGGAGGTATTATGCGTAATTTTATGAATATACTAACAAATGATGGTCAAGATGTTATGTTGAAAGCAGAAAATTTTAAATCTGTTGCTGACTACATTGGGTATATGTTTAACAATGCTGACAAATTTTTAGCAACACAAAAACTAACTGATGGTCAACTAAACAATCTTGAAGAGTTGTTAGTTTTCGCATACAATCTAGGGTATGGACATGGACAAGATTACATGGATGGTAAGCGACCACAAGACGCACCATTGCCATTTTTCCAAGAACAGTATGGCGAATACGGAGGAGAATGATGATAACAAATTTTGTAAATGAACTTGCAAAAGATATTATGTTTACTGTCGCATCAGAAAATATATGTCATGCAAAATTAAATGACAAACAGTTGTTTGATTTAACGGAAGAGAAGTTTAAAAACTTACTTCAAAAAAGATTACTAACTTTATTTGAAGAGTTAAATCCACCACATAAAACTGTTGATTAATGTGGATAACTTGTGTTAAACTACAGGTATTGTGAATAAAAAAGTCTTAGTTATCAGCGACTTACATATTCCTTATCATCATAAAGATTCTTTTGCATTTTTATCTGCTGTTAAAAAAGAATTTAAACCAGACACAATTATTAACATTGGAGATCTGCTAGATTTCCATGCTATCAATATGCACGACCATGATCCTGACTTACCATCTCCAGGGGATGAGCTAACCCTAGCTCGTGAGTATATTAAAGAATTAGAATCTATGTTTCCAAAAGTTGTAGAAGTAGAATCCAACCATTCATCTATGGTATTTCGTAGAGCCATAAAGAATGGTATGAGCAGAGAATTTTTAAAAAGTTATGGGGATTTCCTTGGTACTAAGAAATGGGAATGGGTAGATGATTTAACAATTACTTTATCTAATGGCAGAAGATGTTTGTTTACACATGGCAAGGCAGCAGATGTATTAAAAGTATCACAAAGTATGGGAATGAATACAGTACAAGGGCATTATCATACCAAGTTTCTTATATCTTGGTGGGCTAATCCTGATAATTTATTTTTTGGAATGAATGTAGGATGCCTTATAAATCAAAAGTCTTTAGCATTTGCTTATGCAAAAAACTTTAAAACTAGATTCATACTTGGATGTGGCATTATATTAAATGGCATCCCACGACTACTTCCAATGGTATTAGATGATGATGGTAACTGGATCAAGAAATTAGTTTAAATCCAATATAGTAAATACGAATATATAAAAAACGCACCAGCAACATATAACTTTTGAACAATGGAAAAATTTTTCCACGCAGCTTTAGCTGATTTCCAGAAATGTTTTTTAAGTGCATCTCCAATAACTTCAGCAGCATCTTCAGAAAACTCTTTCAGTTCTTCTTTGATTTTATCTTTATCTAAACTCATGTGTCCTCCTTAATAATTTAATGGATTCTTTATTGAAACTTTAAACTCTTCAAATTTGATTTCCAATACACGCAATTCTTTTTCAAGAATATTTGTTTTCCTATTTAATTCTTTAACTGCTTTAGCATTGGTGGATTGTTCCAGCTCATCAAGTCTATTATTAAATACACCCCAAGCATAAAACCCACCACCTAACGTAGATACTATCCCAACTAATACTACATATTTTTTTAATGTTTCAACTACATCCATTTATTTATACTCCAGTCCGTCAAATTCTCTGGCATTTAAAAAAGTTCTACTTATTGGTCTACTATAATATCTGCCATCTTCTTTTTTAACAAATTTTCTTCCCCTTTTTTTTTCTTCTTCTTCTCCTAAACGAAAACTCTCTCCAGCACCTTTTCCTTTTAATAACATTCCAGTTCTAGGGTCAAGAGTACTTCCATGTTTTTTCCATGAGTTATCTTCTGGATGCCATACCCAAGCAGAAAATGATTGATTGCCGTCCTCATCTGTACTAGAAATAGTAGTAGGTTCTCCTTTTTTTGGAGGATTTTTAGGTTTATCTATGGTAAGAGGATACAATTTGTCTAATTCTCTACCTGTTACTTTATCGTAATCTTTACCTTCTGCATCAAATGGTTTTTTAGATAAAATTGTTTCCATATTAATAACCTCTTACTTTTCTTAGTTCATACTCTGCTTGTCTTTTCTTTATTTGTATTTCTCTAACAGCATTTTGATATTTTAACACAGGGTCATTCATTGTAATTTGAGCTATCCTATTATCATCTGCGTATATATCAACCATATATTCATCTAATAATACCACATCATTATAAGTTTTGTTAAGGTATATTTGCCTGTTGTCAAACATTTCTGCATTTTTATTGCTATATTGATTAAGGTTTACTTGTGATTTAACCATAGCTCTTGCACCAATTATACTTATTGCTTGTAATTGTTTCTCGACTGATACTATTTTTTGTTTTACTTTAGCTTCAACGTCAGCTACATCTACTGAAAACTCTTTTGTTTTTACTTCAACTTTTGCTTCTGTAACAGTAGGTTCTTCTGTTTCTATGGACGACTCCACTTGAGATTCTTCTTTAACTTCTTCCACCTTGGCTGTGCTAGCTTCTTCAGGTTCGTTTTCCACGACCTGCTCTGTTTCAACAGGTGTTTCAGTAATTTGATTTGATGATGTAAGCTCATTTGTCTCATTGCTTGGTTCTTCCATTACTATTAATTCTTCTTCAGTTATTGTACCTGTAATTTCTTCTTCTTGTAATTCTTCTGGTTCTTCTTCTACTATTTCTGGCCCACCAAATACTTGTAGTATTTCTATCTCTTCAAACTCTTCTTCAAGTTCGTGAAATGCTTCTTCTAATATTTCAATAGACATTGGCTCTTCTAAAATAAATTCTTCTAGTTCTTCTAGTTCAATAATTTCTAATACAGGTGGTATAACATAGGGTGGTGCAATTATTGGTTCAATAAATTCTTCTTCCCATTCTACAATTTCTTCTATTACTTCTTCTATGACTTCAATAGTTTCTTGTTGCAAGACAACATTATCATATGTCATAGTTAGTTTGCCACCAAGCAAATTAGGACCACCTAAGTTAGTACCATAAGTAGCATGACCTAAGTCTACTCCTTCCCATGCCCAATAGAATTGATTACTGCCTGTGCCTGTGTATGTAACAGTATCAGAATATTTATAAGCATTACTGTTATAACCTGCATCATTATTTCTAACTTGGTTTACAGTAGACAAGACATTCCCATTAGCATCTAGGATACTAACAGTAGTAGTGTATGTATCTTGACCTGGTTTAGCTTGACCACATTGCCAGTTAGACCCTTGGTACTCACAGTTCTGTACTACAGTTGTAGAATTAAGCGTAACCCCGTTGTTTAATTTTTCTTGTGTAGTTGTGTCATCGCCTGTAGTTATACCAACAAGTGAACCAGTAACATTAATACCACCCGTTCCTGTGACTTCTATTTCTTGACCCCAGTTCTGTATGTTACCTGTTGTGTTAAATCCATTAGTAGTAATGTTAGGAACAGATGTATCTATAGTTTGATAACTACTAGCATTGTTAGTTCCATTTGGAAGCAAATTGCCTGTAGTTATATCTTCAGCAAAAGCTGCAAAACCTATTACAAATAATGTAATTAATCCATATACCCAATTAATTAAACTATTCATCGCCATACAATTTGTAGTCTGTGTCTATCCGTTTTTCTAAAACTTTTTTAAGTCTTGCATCAATAGTAGCTCTACGTTTTAAGTTTTTAATATATCTATTGTAGTCAGGTCTTTCGACATCATACTTTTTCCATTGAGCTTTTGCTGCTGCACCAATCTGTCCTTCAAATGGACATGGTGTGCCTGCATTATCCATAGCACTAAAGATTCTATCGTCTTGACATAGTATAGCTATAGCTGCAACTCTCATATTAAAATCATATAACAACTTAGATAGTTTCATTCGTTCACAATTCTCATCTGTAAAGTATGTACCACCAGCAACACCAAACCCAGTTACTTGTACTGCACCACTAACACCAATAGTACATAAGTCTTGTGAATAAGAACTCATGCTTGGTGCGTTTGCTGTACCTACAGGTATCTTTTGGGTTTCAGAATTATTACTGTGTGTGGTGGCATTAGTTGTGGTCGAGGTTGTTGTATTGGTTTGACCATCATTATTGTTTGTAGTTGTGCTAGTATACCCACCACTTATAGTAGTGTTGCTACCAGATGTGTTAGTCTGATTTGCTGTGCTGTTATCTGTAGCATTAGCTACTGCTCCTATTAATATTAATAACAGAATAGCTGTAAGTGCTAGTTTCATTTCTTGCCAAACATACCTGCTGCTGGTTTAAGTCCATAGATTGCTCCAAAGATTCCTATGAGTAACCATTGATACCATTGAGGTAAAGCATTAAAGTATGCAAAGAATAAATCTAGTTTAGCTTTTGTATCTGCATCCCCGAAGAATACAGAATATCCTAATACTAATAATGGTAATGATACTACTATTAGTACAAACTCGTCTTTCCAACCGTCTTGGTTATCACTTCTTACTTGTGCTTGGTATTCTATTTCGCCTTGTGCCATACGATATGCATGGTTTCTTTCTGCCATAGCATTATATCTTTTAGTTTCTTGTCGTTGCTGCATGACATTGCCAATAGTTTTAACAGCACTAAATACTAGACCAAGACCAAACATTAGTTAGCTCCCTTTCCTTCGCAGTCGCATTCTTGTTTTTCTTCTTCGCAATCACATATTTGTTCGTTCATTTTATTATATACTCCCTGATAACTACAATCATTTGTGTCATCATCATAAAACCTACACCCCACATTACTCTTCTCACATTTTTTAGATCTTCTTCAATGTGTTTTAGATGATTAGTTTTAATTATCTCAATGTGTGAATTAATCATTTTGATGTCGCCTTTAATTTTGGCTAGTTCTACATTTAATTCATGCACATTTAACATCATTATTATTTAGGATACTTAGATTTTATTCCATTTTGTTTTGTTATAAAAGCATCTAATCCATTTTCTACTATATATTCTAATTGTTCCGCCATTGAACCATATTCTTTTTGTCTCTTTCTTTTATATGCCACAGCAGCAATAGCTGAAGTTGCAGTTGATTGTTCACTATCTACGGCTGCTTGTTCTTCATCTGTTAATTGGATAGATACTCCATCTACCATTTTATATTTATTTGCCATTAGCTATTTTTCACTCCATATACGCAAATTTTACCACTATTCCAGACTCCACCACTAGGTGCAAATTTAATATTGTTTATTGCACCAGCTGTAGCCCAGTTACCTGCTCCTATATATCGTCTTGTATAACTATCTTCTGCATCATAAACTAAATCCCAGTATGCTTGAGCAAAGGTCGAACTGTTTGCTGGATTAATCAACCACATATGTCCACTTAAAGATTCTGTAGCTGCATTACCTACACTTGTAGCTGCCATTAAATAACTAGCAGTATTATCGGCTGCTTGGTTTGTAGCACTACCATTATATTCATTGTAATAACCTGCTGTCCTATACCCACTTGTCTTATAACTTGAACCATTATCTGCACTTATTTGTGCATAAAAAGTTACATTATCATTGTTAAAATCTAAATCTTGAAATGTTATTAAATATCTTTCGTATGTACTTGTAATGTATGTTGAACTAAATGCTGTACTAAGATGAACTCCACCTGCTACACTATTTTCTACTAAGAAAACTAAATCTCCACCACCTGCTGCCCATGAAATATCTGTTCCGTCAGAAGTTAATACTGTATTAGCAGCACCTTTAGTTAGCTCTGCTGTTGCAGCAGAAGCGTTTCCATATACAATACTACCTCTAGCTATATCAGCTAATTCTGCTACAGCTACTCCATTGTCTTTTATTGTTACTGCACCAGATGATACTGCAAAATTATCTGAGCTAAATGAAGCAACTCCCTTATTAGAGGTTGATGCATCTTCTCCTGCTATTGTTAAAGTATCTGTTGCAGATACGGCAGCATCTATTCCTTCCCCAGAAGTTATGGTTAAAGTATTTCCATCTGCTATAGTCTGCGAAGTAGAACCATCTGAAATAACCCAGTTGTCCATAGCTCCAGTTCCATCTACTCCACTATAACTAAAAGTAACTGCTACTCCATCATCATTAGAAAAACTGCCATTACTTGTTAAATGCGTTACAGGAACTTTTGTATATCCACTTGCATCTGTTATTGCTCCACTTACTTTATATGTTGCATAAGTTGCAGGTGTACCTTCTTTCGTTATTGTTACAATACCCCTTGCTGTACTATTACTTACATCATCCCAACTTTGAACAAATGTTGTTATGTCAGCAGATGCATCATCTGCATCATCTACATATAAAATAGAAACACTACTCAATGTTGCATTGTTAAATCTTATATGACCCCCACCAGGGTCTGCATCAGATGTACCATTATCCCATGTCATAGATAATTGTGGGTTTGCACCTACTGCACCTGTAGCACCAGTAGAACCTGTACTACCTGTTGAACCAGTAGAACCAGTATCTCCAGTCGTACCCTTATCGCCTTGTCTTGTAAAGTGTACGGATACTATGTCACCAGCACTAAATGTATTATTAGATACCAAAGGCGTTACGGCTAACTTGTTATATCCACTTGCATTTGTAGATGCACCTGTAATAGAAAATCTAGCATATGTTGTTGGGTCATCTGTATCTACTATATGTAGATAACCTTTTATAGTAGATGTCGAATCATCCCAAGTTAAAACATCTGTTGATGTTGTTGCACCATTAGTGTCATCGTCATCTATGTAGATTGCTGATGCTGAAGCATATGTGCCATTATTAAATCTAATCTCACCTGCACCTGGGTCGGCATCTGTAGTTGCTGTATCAAATACATAAAGGTATCCAGGTACTGCACCATCGTTACCAGATGCTGTAAATGTTACTGCAAGACTATCTCCTGCAGTAAACGTATTGTTAGAAACAAGATGTGCTACTGTTAGTTTATTGTAGCCAGACGCATCTGTTGCTGCACCTGTTACCTTAAATCTAACATAAGTAGACCTATCGTTTATATCAGTAAACTGAATATAACCTTTGTTTCCTGCCGTACTGTCATCCCAAGTAATAGTATCTGTCTGGGTAGTCGCTCCATGCTGGTCAACATCATCTATATAAATAACTGTGACATTTGAATATGTGCCATTATTGAAAGCTACTTCCCCAGCTCCTGGGTCAGCATCACTTGTTCCTGAATCAAATTTGTAAAAATATCCTGGGGTTGCTCCATCTATACCATTTGCTATAAATGTAACCCATACTTTATCTGCGTCTGTAAATGTGCCTGAACTATCTACATGAACTAATGTAGCTTTACTATAGCCAGAAGCATCGTTTATTGCTGCTGTAATATTAAATACTGCCCATGTATCAAGCGTTCCTGCTTTTTGTACCCTTAATCTACCTCTATTAGTATAGTTAGTAGCATTGTCATCCCAAGACTGTACCCATGCAGATATGTCTGTAGCATTGTATTCTACATCATCTACATATGCTGCAGTTACTGATGCTATTGTAGTGTTGTTAAATCTTATTTTACCAGCACCAGGATCAGAATCAGTTGTTGTAGTTGAGTATGTCATTAATGCAGAATCTCCACCTTGTGGTAGGAAGTCTGCTATTGTAGTTAAATCTCCAGAAGTATCAAATCCTAATGCTCTACTAGCTCTATCTGCAGCACTTGAAGTAAATTCAGATGATGTAATAGTGTTAGTTCTTGATACTTTAAAAGATCTATCAACTTGTTCTTGTAATTCTTGTATTGCTGCAAGGTTTTTATCAAAAGCACTTTCAACAGAATCTGCAGTAAATGGGTCATTTTCTACAAGATCAAGAGTTTGTGTCTGTGTTGTAGCCCTTCTTATTACTACTGTTTCTGTAGCTGTAGGTATATGACCTGATTCAAATACTACATTTCCACCAGTTGCAACTCCAGCACCAGTTACTGTATAGTGAGTAGTAAGGGTTTTAACAGTTTCTACAGCTAAAGCTGACCTTATAATAACCTGTAAATCTGCTGCTGCAGAGATTTTAAAAGCATATGCAAAGGTATCGTTAGACCCGTCACCACTATAACTATTCTTAATTATTGTTGTTGATATTGCCATTTTATATTCCTCTATATTTTATCATTAAATTTGTTACTTTTCTACTATTCATTTAGGTGCTAATTCACTATAAGGATCTGCATTTTCTCTTTCTTTAAAAAGAAAATCTGATATTATCTCTTTTCCTGTTTTTTTCTTTGGTTGTTTTGCACCTATACGCATTGATTGAGTTTGTATAGTTTTGCCTTCAACTATTTGTACTCCTCTCCATGCAGTTTTTATTATGTTTTTTAAAGCCGTTTCTTGATAGCTTATTCTTTGTTTGTCAGTAATTTTATCTTTTGGCATTAAAGTATATCTATCATATTCACCTTTGAAATTTGATATAGCATTTGCAACTTTATTTAATGTTGTATACAATTTATATTCAGGCGTATTTGAATATTTTTTCCACGCTGCTTCATCGCCTTTTCTTCGAGCTTCATGTGCAGTAGTATGAATTTTTTGATATTTTTTGTAATAATTGTAAAATTTTCTGTTAGCAGTTGAATTATATTTAGGACTATTTGCAATAAAAAGTTTTTTTAGTAAAGGCAATTTATCAATATCTTTAACTAATTTGCCAGAATAAGGAGTAGGAGGTCTTGACACTATTCCTGATTTTCTTAAAATTTGATCTAATCCATTTAATAATGAAGTACCAATTGCTGAAGTCATTGACTTTATATTATAATCAATAACTTTAGGATCAAATCCATCCCAATCATTTATTGTTCCACGACTAAAAACTCTTAAACCCATTGCTGAACTTTTTGATAAAAACCTAGATACTTCTGATACCCTTAAATCAGTATTATATGCATCTACCATTCTTTCATCTTTAGCACTATAAATAGCTTGCATATTCCAAAACTTTTGATTTATAACTGTTTCTACTAGACCTTTAGCAGCATCTGGTATTGCTGATCCTGCTGTTTGCATAAAAAGTTTCAACACTTCGTCTGTAAAAAGATTTTTTATTGCTTCTTTGTCATTTAATAATAGATAGTTTAATGCTTTTCTTGGTAAAGCTTGAAATATAATACCCCATTCTCCCCAAGCATCTGGAAAATGCATAAAAAAAGCATCTCCTTTATGGGTCGTTTTAATTTGATTTCCACTTTTCTTTTTATAATCACTAATATTATTAATCCATTCTGGATCATCGTAATTTGCTAAAAACGTATATATTGTAGGCAATGTTAAATACATTAATCCATATTCAATTGCACTACGTCTTGTTTTTGGGTTTTCAATAATTTGAGTAAATTTAGCTGCTGACTGTATTTTAGCATTGAAGAAAGCACTATATCTATTCCAAGCACGACCAAACAATCCTGCTCTTGAAAAATCTATAATATCTTTTGCATAAAGACCTGCTATATCTAATGCTTCTGCTCGTGTTCTTCCTGCTTCAATTGCTTTTTTATATGATAATTCAAACTCTCTAAACCTTGTAGCATTTTCCATTGTAGTTCCAATTAAATCTCTAAAAACAAATTTTGTTTTATTAAAAACATCTACTGTTACTGTTTTAAAACTAATTTCATTTTTAAGTGTTCTAGGGTCTTTTAAAGCATTGCTAAATTTATAAGTTTCTATTGTAGATGCTATATCAGAACCTAAAGCTCTACTTTGCACATAGTCTTTCCATAAAGGCGTATCAAGAACTCTGCCTTTTACTTGTCCTATTATTCCTAAAGCAACATCCCATGGTTGCAATCCTACCTTAGATACAATTGGTGCTATACCCATATCTTTTACTGCTGCAATTGTTAAAAACTCTGGATCAAGGACGGCAAAATCTCTTCTTAATTTAGTAACACCTCGTCCTATATAAGCTAACGTATTTATTTCACTAGCATCTAATCCTTGTAATGCTTTATATAATAAAGGGTCTGACACTTTATATGTAACAGCTTTTCCTTTATCAAAATATGTAACAAGATTTTGAGGCCCTTTATCAGATTGTTTTGTAAAAATAGTAAAACTAGTAGTATCTTCACCTTTACTAAATTTATCCACAATTTTATCTAATTCTTTTGGTGTTAATTTTCTAGCTTTTATAGATTTATATCTACT
>Ga0208029_1000606_pt1 | contig 20601 bp, 18 predicted proteins | sample MalvireepMed_s12_FD_184242 | JGI IMG/M metagenome (GOLD analysis project Ga0208029, IMG submission 184242) | Marine viral communities from the Global Malaspina Expedition - Malaspina viral metaG DeepMed_s12 (SPAdes) (version 2) | ecosystem: Environmental > Aquatic > Marine > Oceanic | place... | reverse complement strand
GAATTGGAACGAAAACATATGGAAGATTTAAATGGAAATGTAGAAGATTAAAAACCTATGCTATCCAAAAACATATAAGTGACTGTAAATAATAGCACTTAAAAAAGTATAGTGTACCTTCCTGAATGTTAAAGGATCTTTTCGAGAGTTAGCTGTTTGAAACTTCGACAAGCTCCTTTGACAACTAAAGAAAGTTTTTTAATTTTTTTGTTTACAAATTACATTGCCCCCTGTTGAGTTTCATTAAAAAAAGACCCTACGGATTGTTTTACCTCATATAGTTTATCAATATTGATACTATAACAGGTTTTTTTACCAATATGCTTCCCTATAATTAAGTCTACTTTTTTTAATTCTACCAAATGCTGAGAAATAGTAGCTTGGGCTAGATCTATATCTCTAACCATATCATTACAAATGCAATCTGGATTGTTGCTTATATACTGAAGTATAGCAATTCTGGCTGGGTGCCCCAACGCTTTAAACGTTTTGGAAAGTTTATTTTGCTCAAGTGTATGAGCTAACATTTTAGTAAACCCCATAATAGTTGTATTTTCTTTTTTAGCAAATGTAGTAATGGGGAAATGAACTTATCTTGACTTTTTCTATTACCTACAAAATAGTCATTTTACCCTCTAATTTTGTATTTTTCTCGAACCGTAGCGATGCTATGCTCCTTCAAAAATACTTTATTAACGAATAAAAGCACTATTTTTCGCTCAAATACAAAAAGTCAAGATAAGTTCAGTTATAAAAAATTAGTGCCTAAAAATAATAACAAAAGTTTTTAGGCACCAATTCTATAGTATTTAGAACCAAGGTTTTTTACCTACTTGGTATGTATTGTAAAATTCTTCGTCGGACTTTGTTAGATATATAATCCCTTCTATAAGACCAACTATTCCCATTAGACTAGCTCCTATTCCACAAGTAAAAGCTCCCAAAACTATTGTTACTGCCAACATAATAATTCCTTCCTTATTATATCCCAGAATAAATTTATGAATTCCTAAACTTCCTAAAACAACAGCTAAAATTCCTGCTAATATTTTTTTATTATCCTGACTATTAACTGCTTCTCGTGCATTTGTTGTAAACTCATTTGCTGTTTTCTTTGCATCGTTAGCAAAGTTTTCTGCGTTTTCCTCAAAAGAACCTTTGTCGTTAGTATCGCTCATTATATTTTTTTTAAAATTGGTTTAGTAAGCTAAATTAACAAAAATAGTCTCAAGAACATAACCTTAAATCGTTTTATTACACTGTTTTGTGTTTAAATTACCTTTTCTTAAAGTTTTTTTCATATAAGGAAATCCATTCTTCAACATTCATCTTTTTCATTAATTCAGAAATTAATTCAAAAGGAATCTGTTCAAATTTCTTAAATCGAACGCAACTCTTTCCCATATCCAGTTTTATATTGGTATGCTTTGGATATTCTTTTACAAACCAATTATAAATATTTTTATCAGCATAAATTCCAGAATGATAAAGTGCAATATGATTTTTTTGAGAGGCTATATTTATAAAAGGAAGAGGCAACTCTGGATTGCAATGGTAGCCACTAGGGTAGATAGCATGTGGAACTACATATCCTATCATTCCATAACTCATAGTTTCTTCTAAGCCTTTTGGTAGATTTTTCAAAATAACGTTTCGTAGCTTCTCAAAAGCCTCCTTCCTATCTGCAGGAACGGCTTTTAAATATTCTTGAACTGTATCTACGTCTAGTTTCACTATCAAAAATTCACATCTACTTTCAACCTAAATTAGTTGCTTCTTCTAAGTTAAGAAAATTCTGCTTTAATCTTATCTACAATTGTTTGCGCTAATTTTTCTTTACTTTCTATAGTCCAACCAGCAATATGTGGTGTTAATAAAACATTATCCGAAGCTATTAAATACCTTAATGCTTTTGGCATTTCATCAGAAAATAAATTCTCAAAAGATGCTTTTTCATATTCCAAAACATCCAATCCTGCTCCCAATATTTTTCCAGATTTTAAGGCCTCTACTAAATCGGAAGTCACCACACTTTTCCCTCGGGCAGTATTTATAAACCAAAACGATTTTTGAAAAGAATCTATAAATTCTTTGTTTATCATCCCCATCGTTTCAGGAGTTTGCGGAGTATGTAAACTCACCACATCTACCTTTTTCTTAAACTCAAGAATTCCCACTTGGCGGGCATTATCATCGCTCACTCCTCCTACAATATCATAACAAAGCACATCTACATCAAAGCCTTTTAATTTTTTAGCAAAAGCTTTTCCCATGTTTCCATACCCAATAATCCCTACGGTTTTTCCTTCAAGCTCTAGGCCTCTATTTTCTTCTCTTTTCCACATTCCATTACGCACTTCTTTATCCGCTCTATTTAGGTTATTAAATAAAGACAATAACATTCCCAAAGCCTGCTCCCCAACAGCATTTCTATTTCCTTCTGGCGCATTAAAAAGTTTTATACCTAATTCCTTAGCAACCTCCATATTAATGTTTTCCAATCCAGCTCCAACCCGTCCAATAAATTTTAGCTTGGTTGCCTTTCTTAAAAACTGTTCATCAATACGTATTCTGCTTCGAATAATAATTCCATCGTAATTATGAATCTTATTTTCCACTTCTTCTTGATTGGAGTTGTAATCTGTCTCGTTATCAAAACCTGCTGCTGCTAATTGCTCTATAAGTAGTGGATGATTTGTATCTAAATGAAGTACCTTCATTATCTTAAAATTTAATTCCTCTTTAGGGGTTTATTATTTTCTAATAAAAACTAAGACTCGGCAATATGAATTCTCTTGTACTGAATAGCTCGCAATCACTTCAAAAACCAATAGTTTAGTATTAGTTACAAAGGTAAACTTTAATTAAAATTAAACGAAAAACACATAGGTATTAAATAGTAAGAAAAGGTATAAAAGCCTTAAAGTTCTAATGAGTTGCTTTATAATGGTTTTTAATAATGCTTCTTAAAGTTGTAATTCTTTTCTCTTGGGTTTTAAACCGTTGAGACATATCTTCTTTTAAACTTTCTGATATTTCTTCTTTAATAAGAGCGGCTATTACAAAAGCATTTTTTTCTTCTAGAGCCAGTGCTTTTTTAAATAAATAAGCGCTACCATCTTTTACTATAAGCAAATTAAGAGCTAAGATGCTAATATATACAGAAATCTGAGTATGAGCCTTTAAAAGAGCTAGCTTTTGTTTATTCATAAAAGAATCATACATGTCTACACAAAAATCATTCTTAGTAAAAAAGCTTTCCTCATAAAAGATTTTAAGCTCCGAAGGAGAGATATAATACTGACATTCATTATACGTCTCTTTCAGCTTGCAGTTTATAACATACAGCTCAATAATATTTTTCTGAATGTTCTTATTATATGACTTAAATTCTTTCATAAAAAAAACTCCCTAAGGAGGCTCTTAGGGATTATAATTTAGGTAAAAATAATATAAGTAAGTATATGAGAGAAAATTTTTTACGATTTTTAACATTCTTTTCGTCAAACAACAATTTTTCCTACATCAAACACCTTTAAAAACCATTAATGTCCGAGTAAAAATACAAAACCACTTCGCTATAAGAAAAAAGACTAAATCTTAACTATCAAAGAATAAGCAGTTTAAAAAAACAACATTCCTAAAATCGTATTTTTATTCATTTTTTATTAATAGCAAGGAGTCTTCTTAAAAACCTCATTTAAACCTTGATATAAGTGAAGCCCAATAAATTCCGTTAACTTTTATCGAACAACAATAATTAAAACCCTAAAATCAGCTTAGCTATTGTAAAATATATCAATATCCCAAAAACGTCATTGCTGGTTGTAATAAAGGGCCCCGTAGCAACCGCTGGATCAATTCCCTTTTTATCTAAAAAAATAGGCACAAAAGTTCCAATAATTGCTGCAATTATAATAACAGTTACTAAAGCTATTCCAATAGTAGCAGAAACTAAATAAGACGTTTCAAACAAAAAATGACTAATTAAAAGTACTACAAATGCAATTGCTATTCCATTGGTTAAGGCTAAGAAAAACTCCTTAATCAACCTATGTAACATTTCTCCTCTAATAGTATCGTTTGCCAATCCTTGCACTACAATTGCAGAAGATTGAACCCCCATATTCCCTGCTGTTCCTTGTATTAAAGGCACAAATATTAATAATTCTGGATAGGTCCCCATGGCCCCTTGAAAACCATTAATTATACTCGCAGCACCCAGTCCGCCCAACATCCCAATAAGCAACCATGGTAAACGTGCTTTGGTTAGTTCCCAAACGCCATCATCTGCTTCTACATCTTGCGTAATACCTGCCGCCAATTGGTAATCTTTTTCTGCTTCCTCTCTAATTACATCTACTATATCATCAATGGTAATTCGTCCAACCAATCTTCCTAGTTCGTCAATTACTGGCACAGCTTCCAAATCGTATTTCGACATTAATCGTGCTACGTCTTCCCCCTTATCATTTACGGTTACATAATCCACTTTCGGAATATAAACACTACTTATTTCAGCTTTTGTAGAAGTGGTCAACAAATCTTTTAAAGACAGTCGCCCTTTTAATTTATCATCATTATCTACCACATAAATAGAATGTACTCTAGTTACATTTTCCGCCTGTCTGCGCATTTCTTTTACACAGGTAAGCACATTCCAATTTTCATTAACTTTTACAAGCTCTTTTGCCATTAATCCCCCAGCAGAATCCTCATCATAACGCAAAAGTTCCACAATATGGCGCGCATGATCCTTATCGTCAATCTGAGCAATAATTTCATTCACTCGCTCATCTGGAAGCTCTGCAATAATATCTGCAGCATCATCCGTATCAAGCTCGCTAATCTCCTCTGCAATCTCTTTTGCCGAAAGGTTTCCTAAAATCTGCTCTCGGATATCCTCATCAAGTTCGGTAAGAATATCAGAAGTTTTCTCACTATCGAGTAACTTTATAATATAAGTAGCCTCATCCAAGTTTAACTCATGGATAATCTCTGCAATATCGGCATAATGAAAATCTTCCATCATATCCAACAACGTAACATCCCCATTAGTCTCAATAAGGTGTTCAATCTGCTCTATGAGCTCTTCGCTTAGCTTAAATGGAATCATTTTTTACTTTTGTATTTTGGGCGCACGTCCATAAAAATGGCCGCCGGGCTATCCGCTATATCTCAGCCATACTTTGTATGGGCTGAGGATGCCGCTCCTATCCCTTGCGCAGATTACTACAAATCTTTTTCTATTCTAACAGTAAGTAATATAAAGTCGTCAACACTCATTTGTTCTGGTCTCCTATCAAATATAGTGTCTTCTTTTAAATTATCACTCAGCTCAAATGTTTTTAAACTGTTACGCAATGTTTTTCTTCGTTGACCAAAAGCCGACTTAACTACTCTAAAGAATAATTTTTCATCACATGGAAGCGAATAATCTTCTTTTCGTATCAATCTCAAAACTCCCGATTGTACTTTTGGCGGCGGATTAAAAACTTCTGGTGCTACGGTAAATAAATATTCCGCATCATAAAAAGCTTGTACCAAAACCGATAAAATTCCGTAGGTTTTATTGCCTTCCTTTTCACATATCCTAGCAGCAACCTCCTTCTGAAACATCCCTGTAAATTCAGGAATCTGATCTCGAAGTTCTAGCGCTTTAAAAACTATTTGAGAAGATATATTATAAGGAAAATTTCCTGTAATAGCAAACAAATCTTCTCCAAATAATAAAGAAGTATCATACTTTAAAAAATCGGCCTCAATTACCTTAAAATCTTTTTTGATGCTTGCAGGACGAGGATGCTCTAATAAGAAATTTTGTTGTAAATAAACAATAGATTCGCTATCAAGATCCATTGCAATAAGGTCTATATCCTTCTGTAGTAAATATTTAGTTAAGACACCAGTGCCTGGACCTATTTCCAATACTTTACTGTAATTATTTAGCGTTAAAGTGTCTCCTATTTGTTTTGCAACTTCCTCATCTTTTAAAAAGTGCTGCCCTAAATGCTTTTTTGCTTTTACTGGCGAACTATTGTCTACATTAGACTTTTTATAAGGTTTGTGCTCAAACTTCTTATTTTTCTTACTCATAGCCTTGCATTATGCTAAGAAAGCTTTTAATGCTCGCTTACAATTTCTAATTCTGTTCTAAAGGAAACTAATTTATTTGCAAATTTCCCTAAAGCTTTACTTCTTAAATTCTCTGCATCTTCTGCATAATAACGCTGTAAAGTGGCTTTATCTTTAGTATAATATTGTACAGAGTAAGTAATTCCTCCCATCTCTTCTTCCACCAAGACACGCGTCATTATAGCTTTGCTAAATTTTCCTGTTGCTATCATCTCCGGAATATGAACTTCTTTCATCCATAGCAACCACGCTTCATGAGATTGCTCTTCTATATTTGTTGTTACGTTATATATATACATGTGTTCAGTGTTCAGTGTTCAGTGTTCAGTGTTCAGTGTTCAAAATTAAGCATCTTAGCGCTAATTTCTCTTTTTAAAAAGAAACTTTTCAAATCTATTCCTTTGAGGCTCCTTCAAGTTAAGTCGGCACACAAACCCTAACAATACTCATAAGAAAACAACTTAATCTATTTTGAAGAGGCTTTTAACTTTTTGGCTACACCATCATAATAATCTTGTGTTACTACCTCCGTCCAAGTTGTTGGCTGTTCTCCACTATAAAACGCCAAGTATGTTACATCACTATCCTTGGAAGAAGAATGCCAATGTTCTATATTTTTTTCGCACTTAATTAGATCACCTTCTTTTAGAATTACAGCCTCTTTTCCTCTTTCTTGGTAATATGCTTCTCCATCCACAATTATTAAAACTTGTGCAGAACTATGTTTATGCCAATCCAAAGTTGAGTTAGCCTTAAAGGTTGCTTTTGTAATGTTATAGCCCAATTCTGTATCATCATGAATAATAGCATTTAACCAAGCTTCTCCAATATAATGAGTGTTTGGCGCTTTTGTCCCCTCCGTAAGATATGAGGAAACATTATATTCAGAATCTTGAGAAAACCCCAGTAATGAGGCTAAAATAAACAGTGTTAAAATTGAATTTTTCATTATATAAATTTTTAAAATATGTATTCTTTTTATTTGTTGCTTTATGCTTGCATACAACAAAATCCTTAAACTCTCTACGAAGGATTCACAGTATCACCTCGAAGTAATCGGTACTCTTTTCGGGCTTCTATAAAATAAATACTGTCTTGATGCTCAAAAATAATCCGTTCTAGTAACTTCTTGGCTTCTTCAGGTTTTGAAAGTTTATCTTTATAAATTGAAGCTAGTTTATACAATGCATCGTCCATAAGAATGTCGGTTGGATAAAACTCAATTATTTTCTGATAATTATATGCTGCCTTTTCATATTCCTCATGCTTTTCAAACAACTCTGCTTGTTTCAATAAAGCTTCATCTTCAATAGGCTCTCCTTTATGCTCTTTTAATATAATCTCCAACAATGCTATTGCCTTTTCATCGTTGTTTTGATAGGCTAATAAATCGGCTTTAGCATATAACTTTAACGCTGTTTGTATAGAATCTTTAAGCTTATTATCGGATATTAAAAGTTTTAATTCCAAAGCATCATTGGCTATTAATTGTGAGGTAGACGATTTTAAGACTTTCAATTGGGTTTCTGCCCACTCAAAATCTCCTTTATAGAAACTCGTTTGCGCTACTTTAAATCGTGCTTGCTGACCCAAAACATCATTTTTTAATTCCTTCTGAACTTGGGAATAATAAATCAACGCCTGATTAAATTTTTCGTCGTACACAAATACATCGGCGGTAGTCATTTTTATTTGTGCTTCAGCAAACTTATTTACAGGTAATTTTAAAGCATTTTTTAAAACTACAATAGCCTCATCACTTCTATTATAATTAAAGGCTAAAAATTTAGCATATTCCAATTGTACTTCTAGCGTTTGCGGAGAAATACCATAAGCATCTAGTAGCGTTTTAAATTCTTGCTCAATTGTATTATACTCTTTTTCCTTAGTATTTTTAAGCGAAATAGCAATTAACTTAAGCTTTGCAAAAATTAGTAATTGTTGATCTTGCGTTTGAGAAATTATGAACTCTAAAATTGATTGGGAGATTTCTATAGCATTATTCTCTAAAGCTATCTGCGTTAAATCTATTAACCCATTTAACGAAGGCTCGGCAGAACGCTTATAAATTGCTTTTTCTTGTGCAAATGCGCTTTTATAATCCTGCTGCTGAATAAATAACCAACTCAACAATTCGTTCCAAAGTAAATTCGGATTTGTTTGAGAGCGCTGTAAAAGTATTTTTTTAAACAGTATGTTATTTTCATCTTTAGCATTATCGCTAATAAATGCACCAAGGTTTCGCTTTATATTTCCAATTAAATTTTCGCGTTCCAACATTAGGTCTAGGTACATTTCGTACATATTTTCAATGTCTCCTTTTTCTCCGTAGATATAAGCCAAATCGTAATTAAAGTTAAGCTTCGGATTTAAAGTCATTCCCTTTTTATACGTTTTTATAGCATAGTCCAACAAGGATCTTTTTTTAAAAGCCCCACCAACGGCAAAAGCAAAATTAGGATTCTCATCAAGACTCTCAACAGCCTTATCAAAATAAACATCGGCTTTTTTCTCCTGATGCATTAATTGATAATTATAACCCGTTTCTACAAAAAGTACAGGATAAATATTTTTGTCTTCTAACTTTTTCAACAAAATCTTCTCGGCATTTTCTAGCTGGTTTGCCTGCTGAAAAGAAGTCACCAAAGCCATAAAGTAGTTTCTATTATTTGGATTTTTATCGTAGAGCTTCTGGTAATAAACAATTGCTTTCTCAAAATCGCCTTTCTCAAAATACTGTTGCGCTATGGCTTCATTCTGGGCAGAAAGACCCAAAATTCCTATCAGAAAAAAAAATAGTACGAATAAAAATCTCACAGTTTTTTGAATATAGTTATTTCAATCTATTTACTTCGTTATACCATAAATATAACACTTAGATTTCAAATATAATTTATTAATTCAGTAGTCTGTAGGTAAAAAATGTTATTCGTTATTTGTTATTCGTTATTCGTTAATTGTTATTTGTTAATAGTTAATTGTTAATAGTTAATTGTTGTTAGTTATTATGCTTGTCTTCTATATTGACCTTTTTTAATCTTGAACTTCAGACTTCAGACTTCTTCCTTTTTCAATATTTCAACTAAATGACGCAAAGATGTGTCAATTTGCTAATTTGAAGATTTGGAAATAAAAAAGGAGTCCGAAGTTGGGAGACAGTTGGCAAAAAAATGTTATCTGTTATTCGTTAATAGTTATTTGTTAATTGTTAATAGTTAATTGTTGTGAGTTATTATGCTTGTCTTTTATATTGACCTTTTTCAATCTTTCGGACTTCAGACATCCGACTTACGACTTCTTCCTTTTTCAATCCTTCAATCTTTCCAACTAAGAAGGTGCAAAGATGTGTCAATTTGCTAATTTGAAGATTTGGAAATAAAAAGGAGTCCGAAGTTGGGAGACAGTTGGTAAAAAAATGTTATTCGTTATTTGTTAATAGCTAATTGTTGTGAGTTATTATGCTTGTCTTCTATATTGACCTTTTTCAATTTTTCGGACATCAGACATCTGACTTCCGACTTCTTCCTTTTTTCAATCCTTCAATCTTTCAATCTTTCAATCTTTCCAACTGCCTTCTTAATTCTTTTTACTTCATACTATATACTTCATACTTCAATTAAGAAATCATATCAAAACCAGTATAAGGAACAAGCACTTCTGGGATTTTAATTCCCTCTGGAGTTTGGTAATTTTCTAATATCCCTGCTAAAACTCTTGGTAATGCTAAAGAACTTCCGTTTAAGGTATGTGCTAAAACACTTTTCCCATTCTCATCTTTAAAACGAAGTTTTAAGCGGTTTGCCTGATACGTTTCAAAGTTAGAAACCGAACTAATTTCCAACCAACGCTCTTGAGCTGTAGAATACACTTCAAAATCAAAAGTAAGCGCAGAAGTAAACCCTAGATCGCCACCACAAAGTCTTAAAATTCTGTATGGAAGTTTTAATTCTCTCAAAATACCTTGAATATGTGCTACCATTCCATCAAGTGCTTTGTAAGAATTATCTGGATGTTCCACCCTTACAATTTCTACTTTATCAAATTGATGTAGTCTGTTTAATCCTCTTACATGAGCCCCATAACTTCCTGCTTCCCTTCTAAAACATGGGGTATAACCAGTTATACAAATAGGCAAATCGTTTTCAGAAACTATTTCATCTCTAAAAATATTAGTTACAGGCACCTCAGCGGTAGGAATTAAATACAAATCGTCTGCCCCAATATGGTACATCTGTCCTTCTTTATCTGGCAACTGCCCAGTTCCATAACCAGACGCTTCATTTACCAAATGTGGCACTTGGTATTCGGTATATCCAGCAGCGGTATTTTTATCTAAAAAGTAAGCTATTAAAGCACGTTGTAAACGTGCGCCTTTTCCTTTATATACAGGAAAACCAGCTCCAGTAATTTTTGCTCCCAAATCAAAATCGATGATATCGTATTTTTTAGCAAGTTCCCAATGTGGTAATGCATCCCCAGCCAATTTAGGCACTTCTCCTTCTTTAAGAACCTCTTCATTATCATCTTCAGAATTTCCTGCTGGAACCGAAGGATGCGGAATATTAGGAATTTTATACAGCAAATTGGTTAACGCATCCGATTTTTCATTTAACTGTTCGCTAAGTGTTTTTGACGTTTCCTTTAACGTTCCTGTTTGCGCTTTTAATTCATTCGCTTTTTCTACATCGCCGCTTTTAAAATATCCACCTATTTCTTTGGACAATTTATTAGACTCGGCCAATGTGTTATCTAATTGCGCCTGAAGTGCTCTACGCTCTTCATCCAAGGAAATTACTTCTTCAATAATTGAAGCCGCTACATTTCTTACTTGTAGTTGCTTAATTACCTCCTCCTTGTTGTCTCTAATAAACTGTACTTGAAGCATGATTATACTTATTTAATTTATAAAATGAATGTTTTCTTTCAATCTTGCTCTTTTTAGGCAAAATCAAGTCACAAATTTAAACGTTTACGGGCGATTAAGAAATGTATTTCTCTTTTTTTATAATGAAGTTAAAATAAACGATTGACGAGGAATACATGAAAAAATAAAACTTAATTTATTACTTATTTTGGATGGTATGGATAGATCCATTCTTCATGCTTAAAATAATGCCAAGGCTCCTTAGCAAGATCTACCTCTGGCTTTACAAATGCCTCATATTCACTTCCATTCACACTTACTTTACTAGCGGTGGCATAAACGCTTATTTCTTCTCCTTTTTCTTGATATTCCTTTTTTAAATACTGTGCAAATTGCCAAATCACATCTGGTTTAGTTGCTACAATTTTTTGTTGTTTACGCGACAAATAATCTCTTAAGTTTACAAAATGTGTTTCTCCAGTGGTATGATTTACCAATTTAAAAGTTATAATCCCCGACTTTCCTCTCAGCATCATTCGCCAACTTAATCTATGTCCTTCTTCAGTCCAAAGAACATTATCCTTTATAACCCAATGGCGAAGCGGCAAAAGTATTTGAATTATAAAATAGATACTTCCAAAAAAAAGAAGCGCATTTTTATAATTAGGAATTTCAATTTCATTTGCGGTGTATAACTCTTTTTTCTTCAGAAATAAATCTCTTATTGTTTTAGGTTCAAAAAAGAACAAACTAAAAGCTAGCGACATATATGGAAAGATTCCTATTTGAAACACGAAAGAATTAAATAAATGAAAGAAAATAGAAGCAAAAAAAGCCCATTTTCGGGTTCTCTTAATTAATAATAATGGCACAATTAATAAATCGAATAAAATACCTGTATAGGTAATAAAAAAATGTACCCACCGCTCTTGTAGTAACCCCCCAATTAAAAAGTAATCTGCTTTAGATTGCATTAGCATTTTTGCTACGGAAAGGTCTAACCAGTCTGGATATAATTTTGCAATAGAAGCATAGGTATAAACAATCCATACTTGCAAAATAATAAGCCACTTACACCATTGAGGCATGGATATTTTTTTAAATGAAGGTTTTTTTAAAGCATCCAAAGAAAAATACCTACTTGCAGGCACTAACAACATTAACAAACACAAAAGTAGGAGTAAGTAATAGTGATTATTATAGGAGTTTTTTTGCATAAAATACACTCCAGCCCACATAATGGTAAATCCGGCCATACTAAACCTATATTTATAACCTAGCATAACCAATAATCCAAAAAGCCCCATAAGCGCAAAATAGAAATACATTCCGTTGCCAGGTAATGGCTGCAAAAAATCTAATCCGATAAAATTAAAAGTAAATTTCGGGTCGATTAAAGCACGTTTTACCCACCCAGTAAAAATAGCTCCAAAAGCCTCAGCGGCTATTAGAAACCCAAAAATAACCCTAAATACGGTTAAGGAAGCATTATCTATTCTAGTAAATAAAAATTTATTGAGCATGATAATTAGCAATAAAAGCTAACGTAGCTTCTTTATCTTTTATAAGTTGCTTTTTAAGATCTTCAATAGAATCAAATCGTTTTTCATCTCGCAATCTCTCCAATAATTCAACTCTAATTTCTTTATCATAAAGATCCTCATCAAAATCTAAAAAATGGACTTCAATAGTTTTCTTTTCGCCATTTACAGTTGGATTATACCCAATATTCATCATCCCATAAATAGTTTTGTTGTTGTATTCACTTTTTACAACATACACCCCAATTTTAGGAATAAGCTTATATTCTTCTTTGATATGAATATTAGCTGTTGGAAAATCTATTTGCTTTCCAAGTCCTTTTCCTTTAGTAATAATTCCTGTTAACATATAGGAATATCCTAGAAAAGTATTTGCTGTTTTTATATTCCCTTCTTCAAGCGCAACTCTAATTTTTGTAGAACTCACCGAAACCTCATTTACCTCTTCTACAGAAATCTGCTCTACATCAAATTTGTACTTTTCTCCAAACTTTATAAGGTCGTCTATGGTTGCAGTTCTATTTCTTCCGAAACGATGATCATAACCTATAATCACTTTTTTTGCATTGATACTCTCTACAAGCACCTCTTTTACATACTCTTCTGCGGTAAGTCGAGAAAACTCTTTTGTAAAAGGGTGAATAATTAATTGATCTAAACCTGTTTCTTTTAGAATTGAAATTTTCTCTTCTAAAGTATTAAGTAACTTCAAATCTGATGCCTGCTGAAGCACCATTCTAGGATGTGGAAAGAAAGTTAAAATAGTCGATTTTAAATCGTTTGCAGTTGCATTTGCTACAATTTTATCAATAATTTTTTTGTGCCCAACATGAACTCCATCAAAGGTACCTACAGTTACTACTGTATAGTAATTCTCTTCTTTATCAAAAAGATTACGCTTTATAATCACTTAAAAGCATTTAAATTAAACATCATCAACCACAAAATAACGAATTTAAAAGTGAATATTTAATTAAATTAAAAAAGGTATTTATTAATTTTTTAAAAATTGAAGCGTAAAAATGATTATTTTTATCACTATACTTTTCAATACATGAGAAAAATTACTCACTTTTTTATCCTTTTTAGTATATTAACAAGCTATGTATCAGTTTTTTCACAAAACAATTCTACATGGTCTTCTGTTACTATGCAACAGAGAAATATTTCCATCAGTAAAGAAAAGAATATTCCTAGTTTTAAGCTTAACATCCAAAACCTAGCTTCTCAATTAAAAAATGTGCCTAAAAAAAGTAATCAATTTTTAAATAAAACTGCAGGAGTAATAGTTGATTTTCCTTCGGGAAAAGATTCATTTACAAGCTATAGAATTACAGAAAACAATGTGCTTTCCGATAAATTAGCAGAAAAGTACCCTACTATAAAATCATATCTAGGTGTATCTGTAAAAAATCCTCTTGAAAAAATATACTTTTCTATGGACGAAACAAGCTTCCATGGAATGATTCGGAACCATAAAAAAACATATTATATTAACCCTTCCGAAGAAAAAAATGACCTCTATTATTTTGTAGAAAAAACTGCTGTTAAAGCTTTTGGCTTTGAATGCAAAGTAGAAGGAGCGCTAAAAACAAGTACTTCAAAAAAAGACACACAATACAGTCTTAAACCAGTAGACGATAGTCAGCTTAGAACCTATAGACTTGCACTTGCTTGTACCGCAGAATATGCTAAATTTCATACCGACAGAGCTGGAGTAACAAACGGAACAGAAGCACAAAAAAAAGCGGCTGTACTTTCCGCCATGAATACCTCGGTAACAAGAATAAATAGCATTTATGAAAACGATTTGGCAATTAACTTACAATTAATTGACAATAACGATGCGCTTATTTTTTTAGATGCTGCAACCGATGGCCTTACCAATGGCGACGGACAAGCGCTAATTGATGAAATCCAAGATGTAATAGATTTAAAAGTTGGTTTTGCAAATTATGATATTGGACATGTTTTTAGCACAAGTCCAGGTGGTGGCGATGGAATTGCCCAACTGGCTTCTGTTTGCACCACTAATAAAGCCAGAGGAGTTACTGGTTATGTAAGTCCTGTAGGAGATGCTTATGATGTAGATTTTGTTGCCCATGAAATTGGTCACCAATTTGGAGCCACTCATACTTTTAATAATTCGTGTAATTCAAATAGAAGCGGCGCTACTTCTGTAGAACCTGGAAGCGGATCTACAATTATGGCATACGCAGGAATCTGTCCAAGTAATGTACAAGGAAATAGTGATGCTTATTTTCATGCAATAAGTATTTCTCAAATTTGGGATAATATTACGCAAGGTACTGGAACCTGTGCAACCACCACTCCTATTAACAATACAGCACCAGTTATCTCCCCTCTAACTAACTATACAATTCCAGCAGGAACTCCTTTTGTATTAGACGCTGCAGTAACAGATGGAGATAACGATGTTTTAACCTATTCTTGGGAGCAACAAAATAATGAAATTTCTGTACAGCCTCCTCTGGCAGATGCAGATGAAGGACCATCTTTTAGATCGCTCCCTCCCTCCTTATCTTCTAAAAGGTATTTCCCAGAAGAAAGTGCCCTTTTAAACAATAATTTAGCAGCAACTTGGGAGGTTATTCCTACGGTTTCTAGAACGCTAAATTTTTCGCTTTTAGTAAGAGATAACAACACTAATGGAGGACAAACAGCAAGGAGCGACCTCTCTGTTTCCACAGTAAAAACAAGCACTCCTTTTGCAGTAACTTCTCAAACAACTCCAGAAACTTTACAAGGAGGTTCTGTTTATAAAGTTATATGGAATGTTGGAGAAACTAATAAAATTCCTATCAGCACAAGCTTTGTAGACATTTATCTCATTCTTAATAACGATTTTGAAAATCCAATTCCACTATCCGAAAACACCAAAAACGACGGAGTTAAGCAGGTGGTAATTCCTGGTGATATTACTACCTCCAATGCCCGTATTATGGTAAAGGCTTCAAATAATATATATTTTGCGCTAAATGAAGCCACCTTAAGTATAGAGGCTTCCAATTATGCACTTATTTTTGAAACCTTAGAATACAATATATGCAAACCAAATAGCTTATCCATTCCATTTACCTATAATAGTTATGGAACTTTTGCTGAAACTGTAACATTTTCAGCAACAAATCTTCCTACTGGATTAACAGTTAATTTTAATGAAACAGAAACTTCTGTAAATGGCACCTTAATTGAAGCGACTATAACAAATACTGATAATTTAGTTGTAGGAATAAACGACTTTACAATTGTAGCTACTGCTGAAAGTGGAGAAACAAAAGAATATCCAGTAGAACTATCTGTTTTTGAAGACTCATATGATGCCATAAATTTAATTGCTCCAGTAAATCAAGCCACAGAAATTCCACTCCAAACAGTTTTAAGTTGGGATGAGTACTCTAACGCTAATAGTTACAATCTTCAAGTCTCTAAAACTTCAGATTTTAGCTCCATAATTGTGTCTGAAACGTTAACCGCAACACAATATCAGCCTACAAACTTAGAAGAAACCACCACGTATTATTGGCGCATAAAACCAATAAACGCCTGTGGCGAAGGTAGCTTTGGCGCTGCGTTCTCTTTTTCAACTGTAAATATATCATGTGGAGATTACACCAACAACTCAACATATTACATCTCTAATTCAGGATCCTCCACAACAGTCTCAAATCTTAATATTGTAGATAATGGTATTTTAAACGACATTACTATTACCTTAGATATTTCTCACACATGGCTAGAAGATCTAACCATTAGTTTAATTTCTCCTTCTGGAACTGTTATTACACTACTCTCTCAACAATGTGGAGAGAGAGATAACATAGCGGCTTCTTTTAACGACTCTGGGAGTATTGTAACATGCTCAGCCTCTGTTCCTACATTATCTGGAACTATAAAACCACAACAACAACTACAAGCCTTAAACGGAGAGCCCATAAAAGGAATTTGGAAGTTAAAAGTAGACGATGCTAATGATGAAGATGGAGGAAGTATTAATTCCTTTAAAATTGATCTTTGTATTAATGGAGGTTTTGATTTAGACACAGATAAAGATGGTGTTTTGGATAGTGAAGACAACTGCCCGAACACCCCTATGGGAGCAAAAGTGGATGTAAATGGTTGTGAGATTTTTAATCTCCCTATAAATAATTACCAAATAAAACTAACCGACGAGAGCTGTATTAATAGTAATAACGGTAATATCTCCATTGAAGCTACGCAAAATTACAACTATACCGCAACACTTACAGGCAATGGTGTTGATACTTCAAATACATTTAAAACAACTACCGAATTTACTAATCTAAGTTCTGGCACCTATCAACTATGCTTTACTACCGATGCAAGCACTAGCTACAAACAGTGTTATGAAGTCAACATTAATGAACCACTTCCTTTAAGTGTATTCTCTAGAAGAAATTCAACTGAAAATAAAATTTCATTGGACTTATCTGGAAGTGATCTATTTACCATCGAATTAAACGGAGAAATTTCTAAAACTAATAGAAGCTCCATAGAACTTTCATTAAATAAAGGAATTAATAGACTAAAAGTTTATACTGATAAAGAATGCCAGGGGCTTTATGAAGAGCTTATTATTAGCACTGGAGACATTGCTGTTTTTCCAAATCCTTTTACTACTGAAGTAACTATTTACACCCCTTCTCCTAATACAAAAACTGAAATAAATATTTTTAATATTACAGGAAAATTGGCAACTGCAATTACTAAAAATAGTGATGCTAATGGCCAAGTTAAACTCAACCTATCCCAACTTACAACAGGGATGTATATGTTGAATGTAACTAATGGAAAAAATATTAAAACCCTAAAAATACTTAAAGAATAAAAGCATGACAGTAAAGAAATATCTATATAGTATTGTATGTATTTTGTTTTTTGCCAATTGTGGTGGCGGGGGTGATGATGGACCAGCGCCATTACCTCAACCTCCAACTGCTGCCGAACTTGTATTCCCTTTGGAAAACTCTGAATGTACCGAAGGTGTAATTACAGCCTCCAATCTCAGCACCAGCACAATTACTTTTGAATGGGAATTAGCCGAAAACACCGACTCATACGAACTTACTGTTACCAATTTAAACACAAATAATTCTGAAACTTTTACAAGCCTTTCAGGGTTTCAAGAAGTAACATTAAACAGAGGAGTTCCATACTCTTGGTATATTACTTCAAAAAACTCAGAAACGCTTGAATCTGCAAAAAGTGCTATTTGGAAATTTTACAATGCTGGAGAAGGCGCAACTAACTATCCACCATTTCCTGCCGATTTACTAGAACCAACTTCTGGTTATACCGTTTACAGCACCAACAGTAGTATTTCATTTTTATGGAAAGCTTCAGATATAGATAATGATATTTTAAGTTACAGCTTATTTTTAGGGACTAATAATCCTCCAGACAATAGCATCGCTACAAATATTTCAGAACAAAACTTTGTATACGCAACTCCAGCAGTAGGCACTTACTATTGGCTTATAAAAACAGAAGACGCCAATGGAAACATTTCTACTTCCCAAGTTTCTGAGTTTAAAATAGAATAAACAAGCACAAATTAGGTGTTATTAAAAGCATTCATGGTATTATTAACCCCAGCAGTACCAAAAGATTTGATTAACTCTTTAGATTTCTCTAAACGCTCTTTCATTTGAGATTCTTCCTCCTGATTCCATTCTCCAAGCACATAATCAACTTGGCGACCTTTAGAAAATTCGGCTCCTACACCAAAACGAAAACGCGAATAATTTGTTGTTCCTAACTGCGTTTGGATATCTTTTAGTCCATTGTGTCCGCCATCACTCCCTTTAGTTTTTACTCTAATGGTACCAAAAGGTAAGTTAATATCGTCTGTAATTATTAATATATTTCCTAGAGGTATTTTTTCTTTGGTCATCCAATATTTCACAGCCTTTCCACTAAGATTCATATAGGTACTTGGCTTTAAAAAAATAAAAGTTCTCCCTTTGAATTTATAAGTTGCTGTTGCCCCTAATTTATTAGTTTCAAAAGTAACCGATTCTTCATCAGATGCAAAAAAATCAAGTATCTTAAAACCTATATTATGCCTAGTATTTTCGTACTCAGCACCTATATTACCTAAACCTACTATTAAAAACTTTTTCATTAAATCTATATCTTCTATTTCTTTTTCTGAAAAGAATTTCTTTAAAAATTGTAACATCCCATTGGTTGGTTATACTACAAAAATAAAAAAGCACCTCGAAAAAGAGGTGCTTTTACATCTATAAAAGTTGAATGCTTACTCAGCTTTAGCTTTACCAGCAGCTTTTTCTTCTTTAGCAGCATCTTGAGCAGCTTTCATTGCAGCACGAGATACTCTAACTTGACAAACCACTGTATTCTCTGGGTGCATGATTTTATAATCATCATTTCCAACAGCTGTAACATATAATTTGTTACCGATTTCTAATTTAGAAATATCAGCATCAATAAAATCTGGCAAGTTAGCAGGTAATGCTTTTACCTTAAGTTTACGCTGATTCATACGTAAAACACCCCCAGCAATAACCCCTGGTGAATTTCCTTTTCTTCTTACAGGAATTTCCATAGTTACTTCTTTATCATCAAATAACTGATAGAAATCGATATGCATAATTGCATCAGAAACTGGGTGGAATTGAATATCCTGTAAAATTGCATTGTACGTATCCCCGTTATCTAATGAAATAACTACTGTGTGCGCATTTGGAGTGTACACCAAGTCTTTAAATGCTATTTCTTCAGCTGAAAAGTGTAATGGCTTATCCCCTCCGTATAATACGCAAGGTACCTGTCCAGCATTACGTAAGGCCTTAGTTGACACTTTGCCCACGCTTTCTCTTTGAGATCCTTTAATTGTAATTGACTTCATTATATATAAAAATTAAATAATTTACATTAAAAATTTCGAGCTAATAGAAGTATTATGGTGCACTCTATGCATAACATCTGCAAATAAATCTGCACAACTTAATACTCTTACTTTATCACTCTTTTGTTTTGGCGGAATTGAATCTGTTACGATTAACTCCGTAAGCTTAGAATTTTCAATTCTTTCATATGCATTTCCCGAAAGTAATGCGTGTGTACATATTGCCCTAACACTTAAAGCCCCTCTTTCCATCATCAAGTCGGCAGCCTTTGTTAGCGTTCCTGCAGTATCCACCATGTCGTCTACCAAAACAACATTCTTTCCAGTTACATCTCCAATAAGCTCCATGTGGTCTATTACATTGGCTTGTTTACGCTGCTTGTAACATATTACCACATCAGAATTTAAAAATTTAGAATATGCGTAAGCTCTTTTAGAACCTCCCATATCTGGCGATGCAATTGTTAAATCCTCCAAATTAAGACTCTTTAAATATGGTAAAAAGATAGTAGATGCAAATAAATGATCTACTGGCTTTTCAAAGAACCCTTGGATTTGGTCTGCATGAAGATCCATTGTAATAATTCTGGTTGCTCCTGCAGATTCTAATAATTTAGCTACTAATTTAGCTCCTATTGGAACTCTAGGTTTATCTTTTCTATCCTGTCTTGCCCATCCAAAATAAGGCATCACAGCAGTAATGTGTCTTGCTGAAGCCCTTTTAGCTGCATCCAACATTAATAACATTTCCATTAAATTTTCTGAACTTGGGTTTGTTGAGCCTATTATAAAAACTCTAGTCCCACGTACAGACTCTTCAAATGATGGTTGAAATTCACCATCACTATACCTAGTAAAAGATACTATCCCCAAATCTGTTCCAAACGCTTTTGCAATTCTCTCTGCTAAATCTTGACTCTGAGTACAAGAAAAAATCTTTGGATCTGGCACCGAATATGGCATTGTAATATCTTGTTTAATAGTTAATTATCGCTATCTCATGTAAAATGAGGTGCAAATTTAGAAATTTATTCCAACTCTTAAAGCATTTTGTTACTATTTTTAGCTTGAAGATTGAAAATATTTTATAGTTTTGCATTCCGAAATTGATAGAATTACTATTTTTCTATTCTATTAATTCAAGAATA
>Ga0208029_1000605_pt1 | contig 20645 bp, 17 predicted proteins | sample MalvireepMed_s12_FD_184242 | JGI IMG/M metagenome (GOLD analysis project Ga0208029, IMG submission 184242) | Marine viral communities from the Global Malaspina Expedition - Malaspina viral metaG DeepMed_s12 (SPAdes) (version 2) | ecosystem: Environmental > Aquatic > Marine > Oceanic | place... | reverse complement strand
TCTTGCTGGAATTAGCGAAGGAAACATGCACCAGCAGTAGGTGAAGCATCAACCAGATAATCCGATGAGATGCCGGTCTGTCTCACTCTCATGCAAAGGTAAGATCAACCATTTAATCCGCTTACCCTAGATTTTCTGGTTGCTCATCCCACCGGGGGCGATTCGCCCTTATTTTTCTGACTTCCTGCATCCACCCTACCCCGTCGATTAACTCACCGGTTTCGTGGTCGATGGGCGGATACGACAGGTTGCGGTCGTCGCAGTAGCGCTTCACCGTGGGCTGGCACCAGCAGAACAGCAGGCGGTTGTATTCGTCATCCGGCATCCGCCGCTGGTCAAACATCCCCGCCAGCTTTCGCTGCCGTTGTGCCTCCGAGAGGATGATGGAACAGGCTGAGGACACGTTCAGCGACTCCACCATCCCCATCATCGGAATCACGATATGCTCATCCGCCTGCTCGGCGGTCACCGGGTTCACCCCGTCCACCTCGTTACCCATGATAATCGTGCACGGCACGGTGAAATCCACCTCCCGAAAATCCACCGCCCGGTCTGACAACTGCGCGGCATACAACTTATGCCCCTGCGCCTTCAGCTCGATCACCGCGTTGTCCATGGTGGGATGGGTGTGGGTTGTTACCCAGTGAAAGCTTCCGCCGGCTGTTTTGCGAAACGCCCGAAAACCCTCCTTCGGCCAGACCACGTGCATGTTCGCCACACCAAAGGCGTCGCAGGAGCGGATAATGGCGGACAGGTTTCTGGGTTTATGCACCTGGTCCGTCAGCACCCGCAGGTCGGGTTGGCGGGTGTTCAGGACTTGTTTGATTCGGGCGAGGCGTTCGGGGGTCATAACGTAATGTCTGTCGGAATCCAGGAATAGCGTTGGTGAAGGCTTGTGGGATGGGGCTTCCAAAAATTTGTGGAGCCATGGATGGCGGAACAGAAGCGCCACATGGATGTGCCGTAAGGAGCGTTTTTTGGAAGCCCCATCCCACAAGCCTTCTTGCACCCACGCCGGAAAGCTGGAAATGATACCACAGCAAAACTAGAGACAATCCGAGACAACGGTGGTTGAAGTTTAGGCACCCCGTTATAATACGCAGTCAATTTTTGCCAGCGCCCCACACCCCGGCGCAACATACACCAAACTACGTGAGACCCATGGCCAAGAAGCTGTTCATCAAAACCCACGGCTGCCAAATGAACGAGTACGACTCTGCCCGCATGGCAGACCTGCTCAAAACCGGCGAAGCGGTTGAAATGACCGACAACCCGGATGACGCCGACATCCTGCTGCTGAACACCTGCTCCATTCGCGAAAAAGCCCAGGAGAAAGTGTTCCACCAGCTCGGCCGCTGGAAACGTCTCAAAAGCAAAAAGCCCGACATGATTATCGGCGTTGGCGGCTGCGTAGCCAGCCAGGAAGGCCAGGCCATCCTCGACCGGGCCCCTTACGTAGACATGGTCTTCGGCCCCCAAACCCTGCACCGCCTGCCGGATATGATCAGCGAAGTTCGAATGAAAGGTAACGGCGTAGGCGTGGTCGACGTCAGCTTCCCGGAAATCGAAAAGTTCGACAACCTGCCCGAACCCGGTGCCGACGGTCCGTCTTCATTTGTTTCCATCATGGAAGGCTGCAGCAAATACTGCACCTTCTGCGTGGTGCCCTACACCCGTGGCGAAGAAGTCAGCCGCCCGGTGGATGACGTCATCGCCGAAGTGGCCCACCTGGCCGCCCAGGGCGTGCGCGAAGTGAACCTGCTGGGGCAGAACGTAAACGCCTATCGTGGCGACACCCACGACGGCGACCAGATGGACCTGGCAGAACTGATCGAAGTGATCGCCACCATCGACGGCATCGACCGCATCCGCTACACCACCTCTCACCCGGTGGAGTTCAGCGAGTCACTGATCGATGTCTACGAGCGGGTTCCGGAGCTGGTCAGCCACCTGCACCTGCCGGTGCAAAGCGGCTCCGACCGGATTCTGGCGGCGATGAAACGCGGCCACACGGCGCTGGAGTACAAATCCAAGCTGCGCCGTCTGCGCAAGATCCGCCCGGACATCAGCTTCTCCTCGGATTTCATCATCGGCTTCCCGGGTGAAAGCGATAAGGATTTCGAGGACACCATGAAGCTGATCAACGACATCGGCTTTGATATGTCCTTCAGCTTCATCTACAGCGCCCGCCCGGGTACTCCGGCGTCGGATCTGCCGGACGATACGCCGATGGAGGTGAAGAAGCAGCGGTTGAGTATTCTGCAGGATCGCCTGAATCAGAATGTGATGGATATCAGCCGCAAGATGGTGGGTTCCACTCAGCGGATTCTGGTGACTGGTCTGTCCAAGAAGGACCCGGGGGAGTATGCGGGGCGTACGGAGAACAACCGCATCGTGAACTTCCGCCACGAGAATCCTGAGGTGGTTGGCCACTTCATCGACGTGGAGATTGTCGAGGCCTACCCGAATTCTCTTCGTGGTGTGCCGGTTAGTTCGGAGTTGATTTAGGCTTCGGCACCTATGTGCTTGTTGTTTGGGGGCGGGATCTTGGGCGGGTAGGCCTTCCAAAAACCGCTCCTTACGGCACCCCTTCGGGGTCCGGCCCACAATCACAGATTGTGGTCGCTCAGCTGTCGCATGAAGCATTGCTTCATAAGCGCTCGGCTGAGCCCCTGTGACGCTTCTGCTCCGCCATCCATGGCTCCGCACATTTTTGGAAGGCCTGCCCGCCCAAGCTCCGACCATCAACAGTGCAGCATGCCAAAACGCTCACCACAGTGCGTTCATCATGAAGCAACAGCCAAGCCAGCTTGATTTTTAATCAGCGAACCTGCACATAGCAAGAAAGGCCGGTGCGTGGGTTCGCTTCCACAGGGTATCGTAGGCCATGGATGGCCGAAGCTAAGCGAACAGGACGTCTTGAGCGTCCCTGTGGAAGCGAACCCACGCATCGGCCATACTGCCCAATTCAAGAAATGCATACTCCCTGATACCCGGGAGTAGGAAACTCGGAGAAAACTTGAACACTCACGATACCAGACAATTTGACCTGCACCCGGTGAACCAGCGTCGGCTGGCGACGCTGTGCGGGCAGTTTGATGAACACCTGAAGATGATTGAACAGCGCCTGCAGGTGAAAGTCGGCCGGCGCGGGCATCATTTCCGGGTGGAAGGCCACGCTGAAAACGTGGCAGCGGCTACCGAGGTCATCCGGCACCTGTACCGGGAAACCGAGGCCAGCGAGGACATTCCGCCGGATACCGTGCACCTGTTTATCCGAGAAACCGGCCTTGAGCGGCTGCCGGATGACGTGCCTTATGATGAAGGCCAGACTACCGTCATCAAGACCCCCAAACTGACCGCCAAGCCCCGGGGCCGGAATCAGCAGAAGTATGTGCACAGCATCCGCACCCACGATATCAATTTCGGTATCGGGCCGGCAGGCACGGGCAAGACCTGGCTGGCCGTGGCCTGTGCGGTTGAGGCACTGAAGGACGAGCAGGTGAAGCGGATTCTGCTGGTTCGGCCAGCGGTGGAAGCCGGCGAGAAACTGGGCTTTCTGCCGGGCGACCTGGCACAGAAGGTGGACCCGTACCTTAGGCCGCTGTACGACGCGCTTTATGAAATGCTGGGCTTTGACCAGGTTACCCGCCTGATCGAGAAGAGCGTGATCGAGATTGCGCCGCTGGCGTTTATGCGCGGGCGCACGCTGAACAACTCGTTCATCATTCTGGACGAGAGCCAGAACACCACACGGGAGCAGATGAAGATGTTCCTGACCCGGATCGGTTTTGGCTCTACGGCGGTGATTACCGGTGATACCACTCAGGTGGACCTGCCACGGGGCCAGAATTCCGGCCTGATTCACGCCGCCGGCGTGTTGAGCAAGGTGCCTGGCATCGGCTTTACCCGTTTTGAAGCCAAGGATGTGGTGCGCCACCCGCTGGTTCAGCGGATTGTGGAAGCCTACGATTCCTTTGATGACGGGAGTTCCGGCAGCCGATGAACAAGCTGACTGTGGACTTCCAGATGGCCTTTGACGGTGCGGGTGTGCCGGATGAAGCGCAGTTCCACAGCTGGGCCGAAAAAGCCTGGCTGGGCGAGGATCCGTCCGAGGTGACCATCCGTATTGTCGATAACGACGAGAGCCGGGAGCTGAACCACCAGTACCGGGGCAAGGACAAACCCACCAATGTTTTGTCCTTCCCATTTGAAGCGCCAGCGGGTATAACGATGCCATTGGCCGGAGATCTGGTTATTTGCGCACCGGTTGTTGAAAAAGAGGCGCAGGAACAGCATAAAGAGCCTGTAGCCCACTGGGCTCATATGGTGGTGCACGGTATGTTGCACCTTCAGGGCTACGACCATATTGAAGATAACGAAGCCGAGGTCATGGAAGCCCTCGAGGTTCGGCTGCTGTCGCAGCTCGGATTTGCTAACCCTTACGAAGCAGAGGAAACGGAACCAGACTCATGAGCGACGATCAGTCGAGTCGCAGCCAGGGCAGCAAGTCCTGGCTGGAGCGTATATCACAGGCCTTTTCCAGCGGGCCTGAGTCCGTTGAGGACGTGCTGGAAATTCTGCGGGACGCCGAGTCCCAGAGCATTATTGATACCGATTCCATGAGCATCATCGAAGGTGCCATGCAGGTGATCGATATGCGGGTGGATGAAATCATGATTCCCCGCTCACAGATGATCACCGTGAAAGCCTCCCAGGAACCGAAAGAATTCCTGCCCGAGATCATGTCATCTGCCCACAGCCGTTTCCCGGTGATTGGTGAAAGCCCGGACGACGTGCTGGGTGTTCTGCTGGCCAAGGATCTGCTGCCGCTGGCCCTGAACAACGACCTCAACTGGTCCCGCATCCGTGAAATCCTGCGCCCGCCCACCTTTGTGCCCGAGAGCAAGCGGTTGAACCAGTTGCTCAAGGAGTTCAAGGAAAACCGCAACCACATGGCCATCGTGGTGGATGAGTACGGCGGTACGGCAGGCCTGATTACCATTGAGGATGTTCTGGAGCAGATCGTCGGCGAGATCGAAGACGAACACGATTTCGACGAAGAAACCCACATCAAGGCCCGGGGCGATGGCACCTTTGCGGTGAAGGCCGTGACTCCGGTTGACGACTTCAATGAATTTTTTGGCACCGACCTGGACGAAGAAGAGTTCGATACCATTGGCGGCCTGGTGCTCAAAGAGTTCGGCCACCTGCCCAGACGGGGCGAAACGGTTGAATTCGGCGGTTTACAGTTTACTATTGCGAACGCCGATAACCGAGTCATCCGTTTGCTGCAGGTAACCCGAAGTGAGTCATGAAAACGGCCTGAGCCATCCGCTCAACCTGAAATTTACTGCCCATCCCTGGCTGGGCCCGGTGATCCTGATGATCGCCGGCGCCCTGCAAACCCTTACCTTCTCGCCGTTCCATATCTGGGCGCTGGGGCCGGTATCGGTTCTTCTGATCCTCCTGGTTACCCTGAACCTGCCCTCGGAGAAGCTGTTTCGCGCCGGCTGGTTTGTCGGCCTTGGGCTGTTTGCCTCCGGCGTGAGCTGGATTTACATCAGCATCAGCAAGCACGGCAACACCTCGATGCCCATCGCGGTTCTGCTGATGGTGCTGTTCGTGGCAGGGCTGGCGCTATTCCACGGGCTGGCGTTCTGGTTCTGGGGCAAGCTGGCCAGGCAAAGCATGGTGCGCCGGCTGATCCTGTTTCCCGCCATCTGGCTACTGGGGGACTGGCTCCGGGGCTGGCTGCTGACCGGCTTTCCCTGGCTGTACCTGGGCACGGCCCACACCGATGGCCCGCTGGCCGGGCTGGCACCATTAACCGGTGTGCACGGGCTGACCTTCTGGATCGTGGTTACCGGCGCAGCGGCTTACGGGGTGTGGTGGCTGATCCTGGCTGGCCGAAAAACTGCGGCGGGTGCAACAGCGGCGATCGCGGTATTACCCTGGCTGCTGGCTCCTGCCCTTAACCAGGTCAGCTGGACCAGTATCAGCGAGGAGCCGAAAAGCTTTGCTGCCATGCAGGGCAATATTCCGCAACAGATCAAGTGGGATCCGGAGTTCCTGAAAGACCAGATTGTGGCGTATCTGGGGATGACTGAAGAACACTGGGATAAAGACATCATCCTGTGGCCGGAAACCGCCATTCCCATTCCCCAGGACCAGGCCGGCAAGATCATTGACCACATCGAGGAACGGCTTGGCGAGAACAGCACCCTGATTTCCGGTATTCCCTGGTATGGCTACAGCGGCGAAATCGAGGACTACACCTTCCACAACAGCATCCTGGCTGCCGGTGGCGGCGAGGGCATGTACCACAAACAGAAGCTGGTACCTTTCGGCGAGTATGTGCCGCTGCAGGGATTACTGCGGGGACTGATCGGCTTCTTTGACCTGCCCATGAGCAGCTTCACCCCGGGCCCGGGCCAGCAATCCGGCCTGAGCGCCACCGATACCCGGCTGATGCCCTACATCTGCTACGAAGTGGCCTACCCGGATTTTGTGGCGTTCAACGCGCGGAATACCGGCATGCTGGTGACCATCAGCAACGATGGCTGGTTCGGCGACTCTATCGGCCCTCTTCAGCACCTGCAACTGGCCCGCATGCGCGCCCTGGAAACCGGGCGCTACATGCTGCGCGGCACCAACAACGGGGTAACGGCCATCATCAACGAAAAAGGCCAGATCACCGAGCGCATCCCCCAGTTCCAGCGGGCCGTGCTCACCGGCGAGGTATTCTCCGCCACCGGCAGCACGCCCTACATGCAGACCGGCTCGTGGCCAGTGCTGACCCTGGCGGTGATTCTGATTGTGTTTGTGCGGGAGCGGGTGATTCCTAAACGCTGATTTTTAGCCACGGAATCACCCTTCCTTAGGCGGCCACCGGCTGGTTACGCGCTCGAAGTAGTGTGAGCCACAGGCCTCACAAGGGTGAAGGTGGCTGGTTTTGGTCAGGCACAGCATATGGCTGCAGTTCAGGCAACGGAACATGCCGGCGGTGGCCACTTCGCCGGAGATGTAGTGGCTGACATCTTCGTTCTCCAGCTTCTGGGACAGCTCCAGGGTATCTACCAGGGTCTGGTCAGCCACCGACAGCAGGCGGTCGGCCAGGGTCTGTTCCAGCAGGGAGATGTCCAGCTGCAGCCACTCTTTCAGGCCTTCCCCGGTTTCCTCCACAAAGTGCATCAAATGCTGGAGATCCCGCTGCAGGTAGGCGCCCAGCAAGTCGGCTTCCTCCCGGGTCATCTCCTCCAGTTCGTATTCAAACTCGACCGCCTTCTGCACTTCTTCTTCCAGAGTCTGCAGGGACGTCTCCTGCAGATCGTGCAGGCGGGTCTGCACCCGCTCCAGCATTCGGTCATAGGCCTCGAGGGCTTTACCTGAAAGGTGACTGCGTTCCGGTTCTGTCATAACGGCTCCTTCAACCTGACTTCCAACCTGACTTCGGGGCACTGGCCTGCGGCCTTCGCCATTACTGACAGTCTGGCACATCCCGCAGAATTTGGCAGACTACCTGTTAAGCCTTCGGTGCGTTAGAATGTTCGGCCTTTTCGAACATCCTTTTCTCACAGGGTACTTTTGGTAATGGTAGGAATGGACGAGCAATACAACCCACGTGACGTAGAACAGACCGCCCGCAACTTCTGGGAAACCAACGAAACCTTCAAGGTGAAGGAAGAGCCGGGCAAGCCCAAGTACTACTGCCTGTCCATGTTCCCCTACCCCAGCGGCAAGCTGCACATGGGCCACGTTCGCAACTACACCATCGGCGACGTGATTTCCCGTTATCAGCGCATGCAGGGCAAGAACGTGATGCAGCCTATGGGCTGGGACGCCTTCGGCCTGCCTGCGGAAAACGCCGCCATTGCCAATAAGTCCGCGCCGGCAAAGTGGACCCGCTCCAACATCGATTACATGAAGAACCAGCTCAAGCAGCTGGGCTTCGGTTACGACTGGAGCCGTGAACTGGCCACCTGTGACCCGGAATACTACCGCTGGGAACAGTGGTTCTTCGCCCGCCTGTACGAGAAGGGCCTGGTGTACAAGAAGATGTCCACCGTTAACTGGGACCCGGTTGACCAGACCGTGCTGGCCAACGAACAGGTGGTTGACGGCCGCGGCTGGCGCTCCGGCGCGCTGGTAGAGCAGAAAAAGATTCCCCAGTGGTTCATCCGCATCACCGACTACGCGGAAGAACTGCTGAACGACATGGACGACCTGGAAGGCTGGCCGGAACAGGTCAAGACCATGCAGCGCAACTGGATCGGCAAGTCCACCGGTACCGAGCTGACCTTCCCCCTGAAAGACCGTGAAGACGGCCTGACCGTTTACACCACCCGCCCGGACACCCTGATGGGCGTGAGCTACATGGCGGTCGCTGCCGAGCACCCGCTGGCCAAGGCAGCAGCAGAGCGCCACCGCGACGTGGCGGAGTTTGTGGACCAGTGCCGTAACAGCAAGGTCGCTGAGGCCGAAATGGCCACCATGGAAAAGAAAGGTATTGATACCGGTTTCAAGGCCATCCACCCGCTGACCCAGGAAGAGATTCCGGTTTGGGTCGCCAACTTTGTGCTGATGGACTACGGCACCGGCGCGCTGATGGCCGTACCGGGCCACGATGACCGTGACCACGAGTTTGCCCGCAAATACAAACTCGCCATCAAGCAGGTGATTGCGCCGAGCAACCACGAAGATATCGATGTCCAGGAAAAGGCCTACACCGAAAAAGGTGTACTGGTAAGCTCCGGCAAATACAGCGGCCTGACCAGCGATGAAGCTTTCGAGGAAATCGCCAGCTACCTGGAAGCCAATAATATCGGCAAGCGCACCGTCAACTACCGCCTGCGCGACTGGGGTGTTTCCCGCCAGCGTTACTGGGGCGCGCCCATCCCGATGATGACCCTGGAAGACGGCACCGAAATGCCGGTTCCGGACGACCAGCTGCCGGTTCGCCTGCCGGAAGATGTCGAGATGGATGGCGTGCAGTCGCCCATCAAGGCCGACCCGGAGTGGTGCAAAACCGAGTTCAACGGCCAGGCCGCCACCCTGGAGACCGACACCTTCGACACCTTCATGGAGTCGTCCTGGTACTACGCCCGTTTCTGCAGCCCCAACTACGACAAGGGCATGCTGGATCCGGCCGCCGCCAACTACTGGCTGCCGGTAGACCAGTACATCGGCGGTATCGAGCACGCCATCCTGCACCTGCTGTACGCCCGCTTCTTCCACAAGCTGCTGCGGGACGTGGGCCTGGTAAACAGTTCCGAGCCGTTCAACCGCCTGCTCACCCAGGGCATGGTGCTGGCCGAGACCTACTACCGTAACGAAGACAACGGCGGCAAGACCTGGTTCAACCCGGCGGACGTCACCGTAGAACGCGACGGCAAAGGCCAGGTGGTACGCGCCATCCTGAAAGCCGATGGCCAGCCGGTGGAAATCGGCGGCGTTACCAAGATGTCGAAGTCCAAGAACAACGGCATCGATCCCCAGTCAATCATTGATGAGTTTGGTGCCGACACCGTGCGCCTGTTCATGATGTTTGCCGCACCGCCAGAGCAGTCCCTGGAGTGGTCTGACAGCGGCGTGGAGGGCGCGCACCGCTTCCTCAAGCGCCTGTGGCGTATGGTGACCGAGCATACAGCCGGCGGCGACGTTCCTGCCCTGGATGCCAGCGCTCTGAACAGCGGCCAGAAAGACCTTCGCCGCAAGACCCACGAGACCATTGCCAAGGTCAGTGACGACATCAGTCGCCGCCTGACCTTCAACACCGCCATTGCAGCCGTAATGGAACTGCTGAATGAAGTGGGCCGCCTGGGTGATGAAGAACCCCAGAGCCGCGCCGTGCGCCAGGAAGCCCTGGACACCGCAGTACGGGTGCTGGCTCCGATCGTGCCTCATATCTGTCATAAACTCTGGCAGGTGCTGGGCCACAGCGAGCCGGTGGTTGACGCCAGCTGGCCGGTTGCCGATGAAAGCGCCATGGTCCGCAGCGAGATCGAAGTGGTTCTGCAGGTGAACGGCAAGGTGCGGGCCAAGGCCACGGTCCCGGCCGACATCAGCAAGCCGGACCTGGAAAAGCTGGCCCTGGAGAACGAAAACGTTCAGCGCTTTGTGGAAGGCAATACCGTTCGCAAGGTGATTGTGGTGCCCGGCAAGCTGGTTAACGTGGTGGCCAACTGATATGACCACCACCGCCCCGTTCCTGAAAGCTTTGAAACTCGCCGCCCTGGCCCTGGTTACCCTGGTGCTGGCCAGCGGCTGCGGCTTTCAGTTACGGGGCACCTCGCCGGTACCGGCCGCACTGCAACCCCTTGCAGTAGACTGCCCGGACAACCTTCCGGGCCGTTTCTGTCAATCGGTTCGGGATCAGCTGACCCTGGGCGGCGTCCAGGTTGCTGACAGCGCCGCCCAGGCCGATTACATCCTGCGCCTGCGGGATTACCGGCAGGACCGCCGGGCCTCGGCCATTACTGCCCAGGCCGCTGCAGCAGAGTACGTTCTGCGCCATACTGTCGCCATTGAACTGCTCACGGCTGACCGGATCCCGCTGATTGCCAGCACCAACCTGAATGCCAGCGAAAGCTACCGCTACGACGAAACCAACGTACTCGCCAAGCAGCGCGATGAAGAGGAGCTTCGGCAACAGCTGGGCGACCGGCTGGCCCAGCAGGTTATCTTCCGCCTGGCCCCCATGACCCGGGAACGGATAGACACCATCATCAACGATTACCAGGCCAGCCAGGAACAGGCTGAGGCGCAATGAAAACCCAGCCTGGCCAGCTCCCTCAGTTACTGAAAAAAGGCCTGGCACCGGTTTACCTGATCTCCGGTGATGAACCCCTGCTGGTTCAGGAGTGTTGCGACCAGGTTCGAAAGGCCGCCCGGGATGCCGGTTACCAGGACCGCCTCACCTACCACGCAGATCATCAGCTCGACTGGAACTCCGTAGCAGACGAATGCAACGCCATGTCGCTGTTTGCGGAGAAACGCCGGATCGAGATTCACCTGCCCACCGGCAAACTCGGCGATGGTCGCAAGGTACTGGAGCAGATCCTGCAGGCCCCGCCCGAGGATGTCGTCCTGTTGCTGATCAGCGCCAGGCTGGATGCCGCGGAAACCAAGCGTAAATGGTACAAGGACCTTCAGAAAACCGGCGTACATGTGCCGGTGTGGCCGGTTGAGGCGGACAAATTCGCCAACTGGCTGCAGCAACGGGCAAGCAATCAGGGGCTGAGCCTGACCCGCGGTGCACTGGGAATGCTGGCTGAACGGCTGGAAGGCAACCTGCTGGCGGCGAGCCAGGAGCTGGATCGCCTGACCCTGCTGACCAACGGCAAAACCATTGACGAGGAAACCGTAGAGCAGGCTGTCCAGGACAGTGCCCGCTTCAACGGCTTTGAGCTGGTCACCGAACTGCTCACTGGTAAGGCCGGCCACGCCAGCCGCATCATCGGCGTACTGCAGCAGGAAGGAGAAAATCCCCTGGGCCTGCTGAGCGTGCTGGTGCGCGACCTGAACATGATTATCGAGCTGAAGACCGCCCTGCCCCCGGGCGACAACCCCTCGGGCTTCCTGAAGAAACGGGGCGTTTTCCAGCCCCGGCGAGCGTCTGCCATCCAGCAGGCAGCCCGCCGCCTGACCCTGCCCCGCCTGAACCAGGCCCTGGCCCTGTGCAGCCAGACCGACCGGGCCGCCAAGGGCTTTGATGACCTGACGCCCTGGCATTACCTGCGTGACCTCTCAATTCTGCTGGCCGCAACCCGTAATGGCTGACCTGGGCCAAACCCGGGCGAGTACCGGCCCCGGCGGCACTTGACACGATTTTGCAATCAGGCGCATTGTACATTCTCCACTCAATCAGGGAAGGAGAACCTGCCGTGAGCCTGCAAGACGAATTCAACAAGCTGTCCGAGAAAGTCAGACAATACCGCGACGAAGCCAAGGTGCAGATGCACCTGGCCAAGGAAGATGTGAAGGACGAATGGGACGACCTGGAGCAGAACTGGGACAAGTTCCGTTCGAAGCTCGACCAGATTTTCCATGACGCAGAAGATGCCAGCCAGGAAGCCCGGGAAACCGCCCGCAAGATGGGTGAAGAGCTAAAATCCGGCTACCAGAACATCCGCAACAAGCTGAAGTAAACGTTAACCCGTTAACAAACAGACACATCAAGACAGGCACAGAGACACACGTCTCATCGTCTCTGTGCCATACTTCACAGTAAGAAATGAATCTCACGTCATAATTTTGTCGTGTTGTTCATTTTGCCACCAACTTGCCGTCTGGCTGGCCAAGGAATATGGCACATACTGTGAGGTATACCTGTCATATGAAAAAAGTTACTGCGCTCTCTGTCACTCTCGCCCTGTCTCTCTCTGCCGGTCTGGTTACTGGCCAGAACATCCGTTTCAGTGATCCCGAAACCGTTATCAAGAATGAGTTCTGGGGCAACCTGTATGCGGAAGGCGGTTCATCCTTCTTCTGCGAAAAGCCGTTTACCAGCAAGGGCTTTGTACTGACCGACGGTTATATCTACCCGCTGGCGGATGTGCGTTCCGCCCTGGATTGCGGCACCACATCCCAGTGCAAGCGGGACAACCGCTACCGGCAGATTGCCTCGGATTTGCACAATATGGTGCCTGTAACCAGCCGCATAGAGATGCGTCGCCGCAATGCCCGCTATGAAAACATTGGCGCCAGCGCCCAACCGGATGACTGTGGTATTCGTGAAAGCACCCAGTTTTCGAGCCACCCGAGCATGCCAAGGGTGATGTGGCCCGGACGATGGCGTACATGGTCGATACGTACGGGTTGCCGTGGCTGGGGGCTACTACGCTGTTTCAGGGCTGGAACGAGCTGGATCCGCCGGATGATGGCGAGTTGGCGCGGCATAGCCGGATTGCCGAGATTCAGGGTAATGAGAATCCCTTTGTGGTTAATCCCGGGCTGATTAGTCGGCTCTGAGATTGTTGATCTCCCCTTGGGAGTAAGCACCAGTCAGGGGGTAGCTTTCCAAAACACGCTGTGGATACGTCCGTGTACGCTCTGCTCCGCCATCCCTGGCTCCGCAAGGTTTTGGAAAGCTACCCCCTGACTGGCGCCCGCACTTCTGAGATCAGCTCCGCAAGGTTTCGGAAGGGCCTCCCCGATCCAATGCCCGGACATTTCAGCTAGCATCAAACAAAAAAGCAGGCCACCTGGGCCTGCTTTTTTGCTTTCTGGAAGAACGAAACCTGTATCAGATTTCGTTAGCCGCCAGAGCCATCATGGCATCGCTGCCACTGCGAATGCCTTCGGCCAGGGACACGGTCTTTGGCAGCAGGCGGTCGAAGTAGAAGCGGGCTGTTTTCAGCTTGCCGGTGTAGAAGCCGGAGGTGTCACCCTCTGCCTTCGGAGCGGCGGCTTTGACGGTTTTGGCCCACATGTACGCCAGGGCGGTGTAGCCGAACATGTCGAGGTAGTCGACGGCAGCGGCGCCGATGGCATTGGGGTTGTCGCCGGCTTGTTTGATGACGTGTTCGGTGACGTCGGACAAGCGCTCGACAGCAGCCGCCAGCGGCTCCAGGTAAGGCTTGAGGGCGGCGTCGCCGGTGTTTGCTTCAATGAAGGTGGCTACGTCCTGTACGAACAGTTCGTACAGTTTGCCCTGGCTGCCGACGACTTTACGACCCATCAGGTCCATGGCCTGGATGCCGTTGGTGCCTTCGTAGATCTGGGTGATGCGGCAGTCGCGTACCAGCTGCTCCTGGCCCCACTCGCGGATGAAGCCGTGGCCACCGAAGACCTGCTGGCCGATGATGGTGGTTTCCAGGCCGCGGTCGGTCAGGAAGGCCTTGGCGACGGGGGTCAGCAGGGCAACCATGCCTTCGGCGTGTTTGCGCTGTTCGTCGTCCTGGGAGTACTTGGAAATATCCAGCCACTGGGCCACGTAGGTAGAGAAAGCACGGCCGCCTTCCACGTAGCTCTTCATGGTCAGCAGCATGCGGCGTACGTCCGGGTGTACCAGGATTGGGTCAGCGGCTTTTTCAGGCTGCTGGGCACCAGTCGGCGCGCGGCTCTGGATACGCTCGTTGGCGTATTCGCGGGCGCTCTGCAGGGAAGCTTCGGCGGCGCCGATGCCCTGGATGCCCACACCCAGGCGCTCGTAGTTCATCATGGTGAACATGGCGGCCAGGCCTTTGTTTTCTTCACCAACCAGCCAGCCCTTGGCGCCGTCGAAGTTCATCACGCAGGTGGCTGAGCCTTTGATACCCATCTTCTTCTCGATGGAACCGCAGCTGAACTGGTTGCGCTCGCCCAGGGAACCGTCGTCATTCACCATGAACTTGGGCACCAGGAACAGGGAGATGCCTTTCGGTCCCTTGGGAGCATCCGGCAGTTTGGCCAGCACCAGGTGGATGATGTTCTCCGCCATGTCGTGCTCGCCCCAGGTGATGAAGATCTTGGTGCCAGTCACGTTGAAAGAGCCGTCGTCATTGGGCTCGGCCTTGGTGCGGATAATGCCCAGGTCGGTACCGGCGTGGGGCTCGGTCAGGTCCATGGCACCGGACCATACGCCGGAGTACATGTTCGGCAGGTACTTCTCTTTCAGCTCCTGGCTGCCGTGGGCGTCGAGGGCCAGGCAGGCACCGGCGGTGAGCATCGGGGCCAGGCCGAAGGCCATGTTGGCGCCCTGCATCATTTCTTCAAACTGGGCCACCAGGGTTTTCGGCATACCCATGCCGCCGAATTCCGGGTTGCCGCCCAGGCCGTTCCAGCCACCATCAACGATGGTCTGGTAGGCTTCCTTGAAGCCTTCCGGGCTGGTTACTTCGCCTTCATTCCACTTACAACCCTGCTCGTCCGCTTCGCGGTTCAGGGGCGCCAGTACGCCGCCGGTGATCTTGCCAGCTTCTTCAAGAATCGCGTCGGCAGTGTCCGGGTCTACGTTTTCGGCAATCTTTGGCAGAGAGGCCCAGAGTGCGGGCGCGTCGAACACTTCGTTCAATACAAAACGCATGTCACGAAGGGGTGCCTGATAATCAGCCATGTATAACTCTCCAGAAATTCAGTCAGTCACTTGGGGAACCGGGTAACAACGCCTTCTGTGTAAAGGTCTTCGGGTTCGCCCGCTCGGCTATGTGTCCGAAACAAGGTTGTTATTCTGTGGCCCGCCATTCTACCTCAAACGTGCCACCAAACTCATGAAAAAAGCCCGCCTCCGAGCGGAGTACGGGCTTTCTCTGTGCCATCAACCAGATAGCAACCCCGCCTTAGATAGCGAAGGCTTCTTCCGGCATGTCCAGCAGGCTGTCTGCACCGGCCAGCATGGTTTCTGCGTGAGTCCGGGTACGCGGCAGCAGGCGCTTGAAGTAGAAGCGCGCAGACTGAACCTTGGCGTTGTAGAACATCTCCTCGGAGGTGCCGTCAGCCATCTTGTCCAGTGCTACCTTGGCCATACGGGCCCACAGGTAAGCGAAGACTGCGTAACCGGAGTACATCAGGTAGTCCACGGAAGCGGCACCGACTTCTTCACGGTTCTTCATGGCGGTCATACCAATCTTCATGGTCAGGTCGCCCCATTCCTTGTTGATCGCAGCCAGCGGCTCGATGAACTCTTTCAACTGCTCGTTGTCGGCGTTCTCTTTGCAGAATACGTGAACCTGCTTGGTGAACACTTTCAGAGCTTCGCCCTGGGTCATCAGAACCTTACGGCCCAACAGATCCAGCGCCTGGATACCAGTGGTACCCTCGTAGATCATGCCGATGCGGGAATCACGAACGTTCTGCTCCATGCCCCACTCGGCGATGTAACCGTGGCCACCAAACACCTGCATTCCCAGATTGGCAGATTCGTAACCGATCTCGGTCAGGAAGGCCTTGGCGATCGGAGTCAGGAAGCCCAGCAGCGCATCGGCGTGCTTGCGCTCTTCCTCGGTCTTGCCGGAGTGAACCACGTCCACTTGCTGGCCAGCCAGGTAGATCAGGGCGCGGGCGCCTTCAGCCACAACCTTCTGGGTCAGCAGCATGCGGCGTACGTCCGGGTGCACAATGATCGGGTCAGCGATGCCGTCCGGATTCTTAGGACCGCTCAGGGAACGCATGGCCAGACGCTCCTTGGCATAGGCCAGGGAACCCTGGAAGCCCAGCTCGGCAGAACCCAGTCCCTGGATGGCAGTACCGATACGGGCAGTGTTCATGAAGGTGAACATGCAGTTCAGGCCTTTGTTCTCCGGCCCGATCAGCCAGCCCTTGGCACCGTCGAAGTTCATCACACAGGTCGCGTTACCGTGGATACCCATCTTGTGCTCCAGGGAGCCACAGGAAACGGCGTTGCGCTCACCGGCAGAACCGTCTTCGTTCGGCAACTGCTTGGGCACGATAAACAGGGAGATACCCTTGGTGCCTTCCGGCGCGCCCGGCAGACGGGCCAGTACGATGTGAACGATGTTCTCGGCCATGTCGTGCTCACCGGCAGAGATGAAGATCTTGGTACCGGTAATGCTGTAGGTGCCGTCAGCGTTCGGCTCGGCCTTGGTGCGCAGGGTACCCAGGTCAGAACCACAGTGCGGCTCGGTCAGACACATGGTACCGGTCCACTCACCGCTGATCAGCTTGGTCAGGTAGGTCTGCTTCTGCTCTTCGGTACCGTGGGCTTCGATGGTGTTGGTGGCGCCGTGGCTCAGGCCCGGGTACATACCCCAGGACCAGTTGCAGGTGCCAACCATTTCACTGACCACCAGGCCGATGGAGTGCGGCAAGCCCTGGCCACCGTAGTTGGGGTCGGCAGTCATGGACGGCCAGCCACCTTCAATGTACTGCTGGTAGGCCTCTTTGAAGCCGGTCGGGGTTTTCACACCGTCTTCGCTCCAGGTACAGCCTTCCTGGTCACCTACCTGGTTCAGCGGAGACAATACCTGCTCACAGAACTTTGCGCCTTCCTGGATGATGGCATCAACCATATCCGGAGTCGCGTCTTCAGCACCTTCCAGATTGGCGTAGTGCTGCTCGCTGTTCAGCAGCTCGTTCATTACGAATTTAATGTCACGCAGGGGCGCTTTGTATTCAGGCATGGAATCCACCTCGGTTTGGTCTCGGCTGAATGCAGTAACAGCCTTCGGCCTTGGGTTTGCTCAGACACCACGATGCGCTGCACCGCGGCCTTAATTAAACACTTGTTTGAAACATACGTTTTGAGGCACGGAATTGTCAATAGCCCTGAGCAAATTTTGTGTGGCCCAGGCTGCAGAACCTGTCAGCCGTCAAATAACGGCGAGATATTCAGAAACTCCGCCAGCCGGGCCGGCAGGCGCTCGGTTGCTGTGTCATCAAGGCGGGGTAATATGCCCAGACACGGCGCCGGAATATGGTTGACCAGGTAACCGAGGGTTTCCTGTTCGCAACTCATGGTTTCCTGCTCCGGGTGATTGGCTACCCAGCCGGCTACCGTCAGGCCGTCATTCTGAATGGCCTCCACCGTGAGCATGGCGTGATTGATGCAACCGAGCTTGAGAGGGACCACCAGGACCACGGGCAGTTTCAGCTCGCGGGGCACCGCTGCATAGGTTTCGCGGTCGTTCAGAGGAACCCGCCAGCCGCCGGCGCCTTCCACCAGCATAAGATCGGCCGGGCGAATCTGCATTCCGCGGCAAAAGCCGACCAGCCGCTGGGCACTGAGTTGTTTGCCGGCTTGCTGGGCGGCTACGTGGGGGGCGATGGCGGGTTCCATGGCGATGGGGTTGATGGCGTCGTAGACCAGTTGTTCGGTCATGGCCGCTTGCAGCATCAGTGCGTCTTCATTGCGCAGCCCGTCGGGGGTCTGGTCGCAGCCCGATGCAATGGGCTTCATGGCCAGGGTGCGTTTGCCCTGGGCCTTGGCGGCCTCAAGGATAGCCGCAGCTACGATGGTTTTGCCTACGCCGGTGTCGGTGCCTGTTACGAAATAGGTTTTCTTTGCCATTTTCTGGAGTTCCTACTGTATCGGTTTCGGGTGCAAGGTGAGGATGTGGTGTGTCTTTCCGGGACACGCTCAAGACTTCCCTGTGCGCTTAGGTCGGGCCATCCCTGGCCCTCTATAGTCCCGGAAAGACACACCACACCCTCACCGCAAACTTTCGAGGTTGACGTCCTCATCCGGTCATTGAAAGTCGTAGTCAGATCGGCTTTGACCAGTACAACCAGCCTGCATGGTAGCTGGCGATGATCTCACCGTTTTCCAATGTCGGATAAGCGGCACACATCGCTTTGAACCGCCCCGGGGCGGTGATGGTTCTGCGTCGCTCTTCGCCTTTGAACACGGCACCCAGGTGCTTGAGCTCACGGTTCAGGGCCATGGGGGAATCATAGGGCAAGGTGAGGGTTGCCGTCTCGAGGGTGGAACCGGGGAGTTGCCGGCTGGTTAATTGCTGCCAGTCAGCATGGTGGGTAAAACGGTTTACGTGGGGTTGGCCGGGGTCGGCTTTGGTCCAGGCTTGTTTGAGTTCTTCGAGGGTGCCATCCAGCAGGGTGGAGATGGCGAGGGTGCCGCCGGGTTTGAGGATTCTTTGGCATTCCGCCAGGACGGTTTCAGGGCGGGTGCTCCATTGGACCATCAGGTTGCTGAAGATCAGGTCGGCGCTGTTGTCGGCCAGGGGGAGCTGTTCGGCATCTGCGTTAAGCCAGATGATGGTTTCAGGGCTGAAGGATCGGGCCTGTTGCAGCATGCCGGGGGCGAGGTCTGCGCCGGTGACGGCGGCATTCGGGTATTGGTTTGCCAATTTGCGGGTGAACCAGCCGGTGCCGCAGCCGAGGTCCAGGATGCTTGTTGGTTCGAAGTTTTCGGGAATGCGGGCGAGCATGGTGTCGCCCATGGCTTTTTGCAGGCGGGAGGCGCTGTCGTAGGTTCCGCTGGCGCTGCCGAAGCCCCGGGCGATGCAGGCTTTGCTGCCGGTTCCGCCTTCGGAACGGGCTATTGCCGTCAGATCGCTATAGGCATTCATACCGCCACCGACTCCTGAACGGCCTGCTCCGGTAACAGGGAGCGGCACCGGGCCAAGGCTTTCAACAACCGATCAACCTGCGCTTCCGAATGCGCGGCGCTCAGGGTAACCCGCAACCGGGCTTCGCCTTCCGGCACCGTGGGCGGGCGGATGGCGGTGACCAGTATGCCCTGCTCCTCCAGCGCCCGGCTTAGTGCCAGTGCGGCATGATTATCACCCACTATGATGGGCTGGATGGGCGTGTACGATGGCATCAGTTGATAACCCAGCTCCTGCGCGCCGGCACGGAACCGGGCAATCAAGGCCTGTATATGTGACCGGCGCGCATCATCCCGCTCGATCAGGTCAATACTGGCGCAAGTGGCTTTCGCCAGCGCCGGCGGCATGGCGGTGGTGTAGATATACGTACGCGCCTTCTGCACCAGGTAATCCATCACCACCGCCGGCCCGGCCACAAACGCCCCGCTGGTGCCCACGGCCTTGCCCAGGGTTCCAATCAAAACCGGCACATCCGCCTCCGACAACCCCGCCTCCAGCACACTACCCCGCCCCTGCGGGCCAAGCACGCCAATACCGTGGGCATCATCCACCACCAACAACGCGTCATGGGCCTTACACACCCTGGCAAGCTCCTTCAACGGCGCGATATCACCGTCCATACTGAACACGCCATCGGTTACCACCAGCTTATGGCCCGACGTCTCCGCCAGCATCGCCTCCAGCGCAGGCACATCACCATGGGCATACCGGCGCACCTTCGCCCGGCTCAGAACGCAGCCATCGATGATCGAAGCATGGTTCAACCGATCCGAAAAAATCGTATCCCCCCGCCCTGCCAACGCTGAAATCACACCCAGGTTGGCCATGTATCCAGTCGAGAAAAACAACGCTGAACTACGCTGCGTGAACTCCGCCAGCCGCTGTTCCAGCTGATGATGGGCGTCGTGATGGCCGCAAACCAGGTGAGAAGCGGCGCCGCCCAGACCGGTTTCAGGCAAAGCTTCACTCAAAACTGAAATATTTCCAGCATGATTTGCCAGCCCCAAATAATCGTTACTACAGAACGACAGCAGCGGTTTTTCATCGGCTATCAGCTCAGGTTTCTGGGGCCCAGACACTAACCGGCGAGTACGGTACAGCCCGGCCTGTTTTCGCTGTTCAATCTCGGCGCCAAAGTCACGCATAGTGTCGCTTACTCTCAAATGCTGTACTTAAGGTTCCGCAGCAAACCGGGTAGGGCTTTCCGGGACACGCTCAAGACATCCCTGTGCGCTTAGCTTTCGCCATCCCTGGCGAAAGATAGTCCCGGAAAGCCCTACCCGGTTCGCCGCTCACTTGGGGCGTAGCCTGCAGGGTCACAATCGCCCAGGTTTACTGGCCGCGGGGCGGGGTCCCCTTTCCGGGACCATAGAGGGCCATGGATGGCCCGACCTGAGCGCACAGGGACGTCTTGAGCGAGTCCCGGAAAGGGGACCCCGCCCTGCGGCCCTCCACCGTGAGCCCCGGTGAAAGGCCAAGACCAAAGTCAGACTGAGGCAGCCGACTCCCGACTCGCGTCATAGAACAGATGCCGCGTCGCCTCATACTCGACGGCGTCGGCCAGCGCCTCCACCTCCTGCTCCTCCGTAGCACACTGCTCCCGCTGCTCCGGCCGGATACCCAACTTACGGAACAACTGCA
>Ga0208029_1000604_pt1 | contig 20677 bp, 18 predicted proteins | sample MalvireepMed_s12_FD_184242 | JGI IMG/M metagenome (GOLD analysis project Ga0208029, IMG submission 184242) | Marine viral communities from the Global Malaspina Expedition - Malaspina viral metaG DeepMed_s12 (SPAdes) (version 2) | ecosystem: Environmental > Aquatic > Marine > Oceanic | place... | reverse complement strand
ACCGATCAGCACGGTGGGTTTTGGCAATAACGGGCTTGCGAAAGCCAACTTGCACGGGGCGAATGATCAAAAAGTGCTCGCTGGCGGTGATAGGGAAAGTGTCGGCGCCGGCTTCACGGATTCAGGTTATTACTATTACTACTGTGCCATGAGTCATGGGCGCTCGAAATAGTATGCCCAGAATTGTTGGGTTTTAAAAAGTTATTGGTTTTTTTTGTTGCTCATGTTTGCAAGGTCTTGATCTAAAGCAACTTGTGCCCAAGTGCTAAAATAGCCTCGAAGCTTGAATAGTGACTTGGATACAGCCTGAGGAGTAATACCAAGCTGTTCTGCTATTTTTCTTTGTGAAAGCCCGGCTGCATAAAGCTTTAGTATCTTTTTTCTTCTCTCATTAAGCTTGGCGTGTGAAAACGAAAAAGCTTTCTTTCGTATGGCCTTCTGTTTTTCTAAATCAGAAGTTAAACTAAACTCCTTTTCTCCGCCAAGCGTAACAATCCATTCTTCAAAGGCTTCTCGGTACCGGTGATCGTTGCGATATATTGAAGGGTTGAGGCTTGGGCTATGCTCTTTGCAATATTTAGCGTTACTTGCCTCGGTTTCCCCACTGTTTAAGTAGCGTTCATAAGCAATGGTGTAACGCCAACAAAGCTGACAAAACGGGTTTTCTAGTAGATGTGTTTTTTTTGCTGTGGAATATGATGCGTTCCGATTTTTTATAAATATTAAGACTTTTCTGAGATTGTCAATATCGGTTATTAGTTCCGGCGTCATTCGGTTTTGATGGGATAAAAATTTCAGGATTTTAATTAGGTTATCACAGCCGGTGTACTTCAAGTGTTGTGAAAAAGAAAAATTTGGACTCAAGCGCGATGATAAACGACTCATTGAGGATTCTGCTGCGTCATCGAGGTGCTTGGCAACTAAAGATACTAAGCTGTAGCGCCTTGAGCGCAGCGTATATGAGGGGGTGACTGAAGCGTAGAATGACTCTATGGCGTTGGCCATCTTTGGAGAGCAGCCCTCAACCTCTAGAGACTGGTGAATCGGCGATCTGAAGGTAGTCATACGACTATCAACCTTTTTGTCATAAAATAGATCTGTCATGCGCACGATCCCACATTAGGCTGAGGATGTCTACCGAAAGAAGGGGTGCGTAATATGAAAGATACGAAGCTTAGCCTGGAAGAGTCGCTTCTGAACAAGTATGGCCCGCTTTTGACGATGCCTCAGCTGGCCGACCTTCTGCACCGAAGCCCCGATGGGCTAAGGATCGCTCTACAATCACGGCAGCCTTATACGGAGGAAATCAATAAAGCAAAGCTGAAGATAGGCCGCCGTGTCTATTTCCGGGCTTCACAGATAGCCGAGCTGTTGAATAGTGATCGGCTCTGCGGTGATCGGGGGTGACAAATGGCTATTGACCTCATTGAGGCCTTCACTGAACCGCCACCGCCGGTTGATTACGTCCTTCCTAACATGGTTGCAGGAACCGTAGGTGCGCTTGTCTCGCCTGGTGGAGCCGGTAAATCCATGCTAATCCTTCAGCTGAGTGCACAGATTGCCGGCGGCCCTGATCTACTGGAAGTGGGTGAGTTGCCCACGGGGCCGGTAATCTATTTGCCCGCCGAAGATCCACCCGCGGCTATCCATCACCGGTTACATGCCCTTGGTGCGCAGCTTACACCCGCGCAGAGGCAGGCTGTGGCTGATCACCTGCTGATCGAGCCACTGATCGGGAAATGCCCCAACATCATGGCTTTTGACTGGTTCGATGGCCTCCAGCGGGTGGCTGAGGGACGTCGTCTGATGGTCTTGGATACTCTGCGCCGTTTCCATATCGAGGATGAGAACGCCAGCGGTCCCATGGCCCAGGTCATTGGCCGCATGGAGGCCATAGCCGCCGATACTGGCTGTTCCATAGTGTTTTTGCATCATTCCAATAAGGGCGCAGCAATGATGGGCACCGGTGACCAGCAGCAGGCGAGCCGTGGTTCATCGGTGCTGGTCGATAACATCCGGTGGCAATCTTACCTGTCCGGTATGACCCAGGTCGAGGCCAATGAATGGGGCGTTAATGGAGGTCAGCGTGGGTACTTCGTTCGCTATGGCGTCAGCAAGGCGAACTATGGCGCGCCTTTCCAGGAGCGTTGGTTCAGGCGGCATGAAGGCGGCATTCTCAAACCTGCTGTACTTGAGCGACAAAAACGTCCCGCGCCTACGAAGCTCAAGGCCGTAGCAAGGGGCGGCGATGATGACTGGTAACCGCGTTGCCCCGACCAGCACGGCATTGCAGGCTAGAGTAATGATCTATCAGCCTAGCCAGCGTCCCCAGGAACGAGCGGGACAGTGGATGGAAACCGATTTTGGTCGATGCCGAGTCACCGGCAGGCTTGGGCAACGGCACGCCGATATCGTGGAGTCCTTGCTCTATGTTGCCGAACGGCGGCGTGAAATCTCAGATGGTGGCGTTGAGCTGCTGGTTGATCCGGCGAAGCTGCGCCGGACACTATCAGACCGCCAGTACAGCTACGATCGCATCAAGAAGCTGCTCAGAGATTTGCGATCTGCCACGGTAGAAGTCGTGACGCCAGAACTGGAGCAGAGTGGTGACAGCATCATCGGCGGTCTGATCGATCACGTTATTCCGTCATCCATGACCCGCCGCGACCCCCTCACGGGCGGTGAGCGGCATTTGTGGCGTGTCCGGCTGGGCATCGCCCTGGTCATGCTAATGGAGAGAGACCTGTCCCTGTACTACCCGCCAGCACCGATTGCCAGGTTGCAATATGGAATAAGCCAGGCGGTTGCTCGGCATGTACTCACCCACAAGAATAACCCAGTGGGCGGCTGGTATCTGGACACGCTGATTCGGGCAGTATGCGGTATTGCTGTGAGCAGCATGAAGGTGCGCAACTATCGGCGGAGAGTAAAAGAGGATGCTGGCGGGTTGACCGAAATCGGCATCGAGATAGATGCCACGAGTAGGGTAAGGCGTGTCACAGCGGCCCGATAGCGTGCCACATCGGCCCGATAGCGTGTCACACCGGCCCGATAGCGTGCCACAGCGGCCCGAATTTTCGGGTTTTCAGCAGGATATTCAGGATATCCAGGATATCCAGGCGGTGTAACCACCCGCTGGATGCGGGTGATTACACCTTTGGCGATAAATCCTGAAGGCTTTATCGTTCGGCCTACGGCCGATGGTTGAACGCCAAAAAAGAAGGACGCACCTTGGCCTGTGCATAATCCCGATGCTTGTTTTATCCAACAGCCTAGGAGTGTGACACGGGTAAGTGCGCTGGCAGCCATAAGAATAATAAGAATATTATTATTCTTATTATTGGCGGGTTGGAGCCGGCCTGATTCCGACGCCAAGGCGAGAATGTTCCCATTTTGGCGTTTAACGCCGGGCAGCGCCCGTCAGAGAGAGCCCCCGTACAGGCGGGGGGCCGATTATGCGTAGGGGGTCCGGTTATGCGTAGGGGGGTCCGATTATGCGTACCCTCCCACGATGACGGAATGATTCACTCGTTGCGTTCAGGCGTCGAGGTGACTGCGCTTATCCTGGGGCACTGGTCGCCATGAGACGGCTTTCATGATGATGGGGTAACACACGGGCAACGATAGCCAGGCCACCCAGGAACCGCTAACAGCGAGCCCGACCAGCAACAATGCGACTGCCAGCCAAGCTGCGAGATACCAGAGAGGGGCTTGCGGACGTTCATTGTTCATCGTTATGGCTCCCAGCGGGTGATCGATAAGGTACCTCCGCGCCGACAGCCGCGCTGGCTGCCGGCGCGGAGGGGGTCCGATTATGCGTAGCCTGGGGGGGCTGATTTTGCGTGTCGTTTTCGTTAGTAGTCGGTGCCCCACGGATAGTCCCCTTCAGGCCATCGGACTGGCCGCTGCTCTGCTGGCCACCCGTATGGTCAGACTCGCTGCCGCCTTCCGCCATACCGAGACGTTCAGCCCGGAGCTTCTGCGTCATGGAACCGCCGAAGGAGCCGTGACTGGCATTGTAGTCACCCATGATCTTGCCACCCATGGTTTCACCTGCTGCCTTCGTCAGGTTCTTCATGGTCTGTCCAGCGTGAGCCATGCGCCCAGCACCCAAAGCGGCACCGCCCGATGGCGAGGCGGTGCCCGGCATGGGAAGCGGCCCTGTTCCACCACTTGGCGAGCTACCACCGCCTGGCGAACCACCTGCTGGAACGCCCAGGAAGGAACTGCCACCGGACGACCTACCACCTGGAGTTGCCGCCGAGGCGAGCGCTCCACCGCCACCGAGCTGTTCACCGGCCAGCTTGGAGGCTTCACGCACGGCCATAGCGCCGCCCGCAGCGCCTACAGCAGCACCTACCGCTACAGACCCGGCAGCCCTTGCCATGCCACCTACTGTCGGCGTTGCACTACCGAGAGAAGCCCCGTTGATGATTCCCTGCACCGCATCTGGAATCATCTTTACCAGAATAGCCATCATCAACAGCACACCGATAATGGCGAGAATGGCCCGGAACGACTCGTGATCCTGATTCACTGCCCACTGGTGAATGAATTGTTCACCCGCGCCGATGACCAGGAACATGACATAGAGCTTGGCACCGATGCTGATGGTGTAGGTGATGTACTTTTTGGCGTAATCCACCGTCCACTGCGAACCGCCAAAACCAAGAAGCACGATCCCCGCTGCCGTAACCACGTACATTTCAGCCAGCACGAAGAAAGCATAGGCGGCAATCAGCGTGTACAGGATCACAACGGGGAGCGCCAGGATGGTGTAAGCAATCCGGCTTAGGCCACTGCCTGCCGAAATAACATCGCCCCCAAGGGTAAACCCGCGCTCCAGGATCTCCGGAACACTCAGGCTCAGATTGGTGCTGGTAGCCTGGCCACCTATCCAGATCCAGCCCCTGATCATGGTCTCGGCCAACTGTTGACCTCCTTGTATCAGGAACAGGAAGAATCCGGTGAAGATCACTAGCCGGACGAACTCCGCCACGAATTCACCCAAGTCAGCATTTCGCAGTACCATCTGGCTTGCCGACCAGGTATAGGAAATTACGGCAAGAGAAAGCAGCAACCAGGTCGCCACTTGCTGCAAAGGGGCATACCACAGTGCCACTGAGTCTCGGAATCCTTGCTGAAGCTCACGGATTATGTCCCCATCGGCGGCAGCAACTGGCCCACAGAGCAGTAGCAGAGCAGCAGGAATGACTAGATGCAACCAAGGTTTCATCGCTTGTTACTCCCATCTCCTGAGCCGAATAGGTCATCTTCAGTGATTGGTCTTTGAGCGGAAGGGGCGTTGTCACGCGGTATAGTGGCGCGCTCCCAGGCGGCATCCTCTTCGGCCTTGTCGAGTTTCCATAAAGCTGCGGCGGTGGCAATGCTCGCTACTAGGACAGCAATGACAATCAGAGTCTTGGTACTGAAGCTCATTACTCACTCCTCAAAATAGATCGTCCGCATGGATAGGCTTTTGACTGTCGGGGTCGTTGTCTCGTGGTTCAGTGGCGCGATGCCAGGCCGAGTCGTCTTCCGCCTGACGATCCACCTGACCGCCTACATGCGAGGCCTGTAGCTGAATTTGCGCCATCTGAAGTTGCCGAAGTTTCTGAAGTTGCTCCACTTGCAGGGCTGCGATAGCACCACCGGCTTCCAGTAATTGCCTTTCGCCTCTAGCGCTTTCTATTTGGTGTTCAATCGCTCTTAATGCGGAGTCCTCACGCGAAAATTGTGCGGCCTGCAGGCCAGCCGCTCGAAGAGCACCCCGCACGCTATCGTGGTTTGTTTGTGACCACTCCCGATAACGAACCGCATAGTCCTTATGGCTCCCTTTATTGCTTTGGGCGTAATAGTCGAAATCTCTATATCCTCGCTGGTAGTCTTCATCTACCTGGCCTGAGCTATAGGCAATGGCTCGTCCGGTGGCGACGATGTCAGCAAGGTCTTGAAGGTCGGAAAGCGCCTGTTGCTTGATATGCTCCGGAAGACTGAGAAAGTTTTCGTACATGATTTCATATTGGCGGATGGTATATGCAAGACTCTCAGCTTCGCTGATGGCAACATCAATTAGCTCCGCATTGTTGAGAAGTTGAGTGGGTTCAGTCGCCCCGGTAAATCCGCCTCCTCCTGATACTACTTGGCTGGATTGAGCGGTGAGGAATATGAAAATTAGTGCGGTGGTGAGTTTTTTCATGGCTCACGACTCCCGATTAGTTTTCTAATGTAAACAGTGAATTGATTGTATTTAATTGGCATCTCACCTTTTTTATGAAGATGCTCCCAGATGTCTATGGCGTTGTATCCATTGTTTAGTGCTTCCTTGATTTCCTCCTTGTGTTTGAGAAAAGCATACCGTCCATGCGTTTTAGATTTTTCCTCTCGTCTCTTCTTTAAGCCTTCAATTAAGTCCATGTCGGCTATTCCTGTACTGCAGGTATGGTGTGGTTTTGGTTTGCCTAGATATGTTTTTTGATTGGTTTATGTGTCGTTGTCAAGGGTAGCTTTATTTGAAGAGAAGTTTGGCGAAGTTTGCCGCATTTTGTGTGTATTATGATTCATAAATTAGATATTTTGGCGCACTAAAATAGTGTCGCCTACTCAGTGTGAATATTTTGATTCACGATCAATGGAATATGGCGCAAGGGTTATGCAATGCATTGATTATGCGTTTCGATATGGACATAGTGAGCATCGTTGTAGCTGTGTTGCAGCGAGGGAGGCGGGCAGGATGTGTATTTGCTATACCGCCGCAAGCGTCGATCTAGCAAGTACCCACAACTTACTCACCTGCCGGCTCGACGTATCCTGCTCTCCGAGGGTGCTGCTGTCGCAGCCAGCGGCTACCGCCGCATCAGCAAAGGATAAAGAGAATGGGTAACGAAACCAGGAAGAGAACCACGCATATCATGGTCCGGGTTAGTCCTGATGAAAAAGAAGCGATTGCACAGGCGGCAGCCAAGTGTGATTTGAAGGTCCCCACTTATTTGCGTGAGTTAGGACTAGGCTATGCACCAAAAAGTACCGTTGATGCACAGGCGTTTGAACAGTTGGCAAAGCTTTATGGTGATTTAGGCCGCATGGGTGGTCTTTTGAAAATGTGGCTGTCTGATGGGTCCCGGTCTGCCTACGGAAATCATCTCGGGGTCCCAGAGTTAGTTAATAGAATAGGCGAACTTCAGCAAGAGATTAGAGAAGTGGCCAAAGGCATGTATTGAATAAAGACCCTAAGGCTTTTCAGGCCGGTCTTGATATTGGTAGGTCGCTTGTCCTCTTGCTGCAGCAGCTCTCCCATGGATGTATGATCGTCGCAGTCTTGGTATTTGCCTATTCATAAGGGGGCATCGTGAACACGGAGAGTCACTCTCAGCTGGCGGCCTTCATCTGGTCCGTGGCGGATCTGCTGCGCGGCGATTTCAAGCAGTCCCAGTACGGCCGCATCATCCTGCCCTTCACCCTGCTGCGGCGCCTGGAGTGCGTGCTGGAGCCCACCAAGGCCGCGGTGCTCGACGCCGCCCGCGCCCACCAGGCCAAGCCCGAGGCGGTGCGCGAGAAGCTGCTGCTGCGCGCGGCGGAGCAGCCCTTCTTCAACGCCTCTCCGCTGGCTCTGGGTACGCTCTCCGATACCCAGACCGCCGACGACCTGATGAGCTATGTGCAGTCGTTCAGCCAGGACGCTCGGGAGATCTTCGAGCACTTCGAGTTCGAGAGCTTCGTCCAGCAGCTTTCGGCCAGCAACCTGCTCTACCAGGTGGTGCAGCGCTTCGCCTCCATCGACATGAGCCCCCAGCGGCTCACCAACTACGGCATGGGCCTGGTGTTCGAGGAGCTGATTCGCAAGTTCGCCGAGAGCTCCAACGAGACGGCGGGGGAGCACTTCACCCCGCGTGATATCGTCCACCTGACCACCTCGTTGGTGCTCACCGGTCAGGAGCAGAAGCTGCGCCCCCACGGCATCGTCACCGTCTACGACCCCACCGCGGGCACCGGTGGCTTCCTCTCCGAGAGCGACGAGTACATCCAGCAGGTCAGCCGCGACGTCACAGTCTCGCTGCATGGCCAGGAGCTCAACCCTGAGTCCTACGCCATCTGCAAGGCCGACATGCTGATCAAGGGCCAGGCGGTGGAGCAGATCAAGCTCGGCAACACCCTCTCCGACGACCAGCTGCCGACCGAGCGCTTCGACTTCATGCTCTCCAACCCGCCCTTCGGCGTGGAGTGGAAGAAGGTGCAAAAGGCGATCACCGACGAGCACAACCAGAAAGGGTATCAGGGCCGGTTCGGCCCTGGCCTACCGCGGGTCTCGGACGGCTCGCTGCTGTTCCTGATGCACCTGGTGAGCAAGATGCGCCCCCGCCAGGAGGGCGGCTCGCGCATCGGCATCATCCTCAACGGCTCGCCGCTGTTCACCGGTGGCGCCGGCAGCGGCGAGTCCGAGATCCGCCGCTACCTGCTGCAGCACGACCTGGTGGAGGCCATCGTCGGCCTGCCCACCGACATGTTCTACAACACCGGCATCGCAACCTACGTGTGGATCCTCTCCAACCACAAGCCCGCCGAGCGCCGCGGGCAGGTGCAGCTGATCAACGCCACCGGTCGGGCCAGCAAGATGCGCAAGTCGCTGGGCAGCAAGCGCCAGTTCGTCGCCGACCGCGACATCGAGGAGATCGTGCGCCTCTACGGCGCCTGCCAGGAGAGCGAGGAGAGCAAGCTGTTCCCGGTGGAGGCCTTCGGCTACCGGCGCATCACCGTGGAGCGTCCGCTGCGCCTCAACTTCCAGGCCAGCCCCGAGCGCCTGGCCCGGCTCGATGACGAGAAGCCGCTCCAGAAGCTCGCGGAGGGCGAACGCGAGGCGATCAAGGCCGCCTGCGCCACCCTGGACCCGGCGCAGGTGTTCACCAATCGCGACGACTTCACCAAGGCGCTAAAGGTCGCGATCAAAGCGGCGGGCCTCAAGGTCGGTGCCCCGGTGCAGAAGGCGATCCTGGGCGCTCTCTCCGAGCGCGACCCGGACGCCGATATCTGCCGGGACAAGAAGGGCAACCCCGAGCCCGACACCGGCCTGCGCGATAACGAGAACGTGCCGCTGGACGAGTCGGTGTTCGACTACTTCGAGCGCGAGGTGAAGCCCCATGTGCCCGACGCCTGGATCGACGAGGAGAAGCGCGACCCGCTGGATGGCCGCATCGGCATCGTCGGCTTCGAGATCCCCTTTAACCGGCACTTCTACCAGTTCACCCCGCCGCGCCCGCTGGAGGAGATCGACGCCGACCTCAAGGCCTGCACCGAGCGGATCAAGCAGATGATCGAGGAGCTGTCGGCATGACGTTTCCGAAGTATCCCGAATATAAGGACTCCGGCGTCGAGTGGCTGGGGGAGGTGCCGGCGCATTGGGAGGTAGTAAAGCTGGGGTACCTCGCCATCTCACAGGGTGGTGGGACCCCACCGAAAGATGATCTTCAGTATTGGAATGGAAACATCCCTTGGGTTACTCCTAAGGATATGAAGCAGCAGTGGATAACCTCCACTATTGACACGCTATCCGAGGCCGCGCTGCACGGCTCACCTGTCAGCATGATTGAGCCAGGGCATGTCTTGATCGTGTTCAGGTCCGGGATATTGCGGCACCGGATTCCTGCGGCCATCAATCAAGTTCCGGTTACAGTGAATCAAGATGTTAGGGCGTATAACGTTCGGCCTCGCCTCTTGCCTGATTTCTTCCTGAGACTGACACAAGGTTTGAATCGTGAGCTCCTTCCCGAATGGTCAAAGCAGGGGGCTACGGTGGAAAGTTTGGATTCTGAGCTCGTCAACTCGACCCAGCTTCCTGTCCCGCCGCGGGGCGAGCAAGAAACCATCGCCACCTTCCTCGACCACGAAACCGCCCGCATCGACGCCTTGGTGGAAGAGCAGCAGCGTTTGATCGAGCTGCTCAAGGAGAAGCGGCAGGCGATGATCTCCCATGCCGTCACCAAGGGGCTGGACCCCAACGTGCCCATGAAGGACTCTGGGGTGGAGTGGCTGGGAGAAGTGCCGGCGCATTGGGAAATCACTCGAGTAAAGCATATTGTCCGCACTGTCGAGCAAGGCTGGAGCCCTCAGTGTGAAAATAATCCGGTCGAAAGTGAGAGCGAGTGGGGTGTGCTTAAAGTGGGGTGCGTCAACCATGGTAGGTTTGACAGTCAAGAGAACAAGAAACTTCCTGCCGCGCTTTCTCCGAGACTGGACTTATCCATCAAGGCTGGTGATGTCTTGATATCTCGTGCCAATACAAGAGAGCTGGTCGGTAGTTGTGCAGTCCCTACGATTTCCTACCCCAACTTGATGTTGTCGGATAAGCTATTTCGTCTGCGTCTCCACGAGACGGTTGCAGATCCAAGGTTTTTAGCTTTTTTCATAGGAGCTTCCCAAACTAGACAGCAAATTGAGTTGGAGGCAACCGGAGCTAGTAGCTCAATGCTGAATATTGGACAAAGCACCGTGCTTGAGATGCCCTTCCCATGCCCTCCGCTTGAAGAGCAGGCAAAAATCCGCGACGAAGTCATTAAGCAGACGTGGAGCTTACTCAACTTGGCAGGGGAAGCTCTAGAGTTGAAAAAAAGGCTGGAGGAACGCCGTTCTGCCCTGATTTCCGCTGCCGTGACCGGCAAGATCGACGTGCGCGGCTGGCAGGCCGATCAACAACTCGAGCAGCCTGAGGGGTTGATGGCCGCCGAAGCGCGGGCCACCTATGGCTAAGGCAAGGAGCCCCATATGACCCAGGGACGCAGCATCCGGCTCTTTCTGGTGGACGGCACGCCCAACGGCCTGCTCACTGCCGAGATCATGAACTGGACCGGCCACGTGCTCACAGGGCCACGCAGCAAGCTCAGCGAGCTGGTTCAGCGCCCGGAGTGTGGCCGCACCGGGATCTACTTCCTGGTCGGCCCCGATCCCGATAACAGCCTGCGCCCGCTGGTCTATATCGGCGAGAGCGACGACGTCGGCACCCGCCTCAAGCAGCATAACCGCCCCGAGGACAAGGGCGGCAAGGACTTCTGGGAGAAGGTCTGTCTAGTCACCAGCAAGGACCAGAACCTCACCAAGGCCCACGTGAAGTACCTGGAGAGCCTGCTGATCCAGAACGCCGGCCAAGTCGGCCGCTGCAAGCTGATCAACGGCACCGCCCACGAGTACATCAACCTGCCCGAGTCGGACCGCGCCGATATGGCGTTTTTCACGGAGCAGATCCGTACCGTGCTGCCGGTGCTGGGCCTCGACTTCCTGCGCGAGACCTACGGCAACAAGGCGAAGGCCGAGCCCAGCGACGATACCAGCGCCGACTCTCCGCGGCTCTATATGCAGATACCCAAGCAGGGTATCCAGGCCAGCGCCCAGGAGTACGAGGGCGAATTCATCGTCATGAAGGGATCCACGACGCGAGATGAATGGGGCGCGAAACCAGGGGGTTACAGCGCGCTGTTTGCCCAGCTTTGCGAGGAGGGTGTGCTCTCCGAACCGGAGGGCAAGGTGCGCCGCTTCACCAGGGAGTTCGCCTTCTCCAGCCCCAGTGCCGCCGGCGCCATCGTCGCCGGCTACAACGTCAATGGCCGCACCACCTGGAAGGTCGAGGGCAGCGGACAGGTCTACAGCGAGTGGCAGGACCAGCAGGTGAGTGCGGTGGTTAATGAAGCAAGTGAATAGAAAAAGAGTAGAGGGTGGGGATGGGTGATTTTGGAGAGTATATCGTTTACGTGGATGAAAGCGGTGATCATGGCCTCAAGAATATTAACCCTGATTACCCCGTTTTCGTATTGGCCTTCTGTATCATCCACAAGCAAGATTATCTCACTCAGATTGTGCCTAAAATACAGGAGCTGAAGTTCCGCTATTTTGGCCATGACATGGTAGTTCTTCATGAGGCCGAGATACGCAAGTCAAGAAAGCCATTTGATATCCTTCTCAATCCTAATATCAGGCGTTACTTCATGGGAGACCTATCTACTATTATAGAGAACTCTCCTTTCACACTGGTGGCTAGCTGCATCATGAAAGAAGAGTTTTCAAAGAAGCATGGTGTTGATGGAAATCCTTATCATGTTGCGATGGAATTTGGCCTGGAGCGCGTCTTCATGGAACTGCAAAGTCGCGGACAACGTGGCCAGCTAACCCATGTGATTTTTGAGCAGAGAGGGCTACAAGAGGATCAAGCTCTGGAGCTTGAGTTTCGACGCATCAAAGATCGATCACGGATGGAAGGACTGGAAGAAACGCTGGATATCGTCATGGCCAGCAAGAAAGTGAACTCGGCTGGCTTACAGCTGGCCGACATGGTGGCACGTCCCATAGGCCGGCACCTATTGAATCCTGGTCAATCCAATCGAGCCTACGACATTCTGAATAGCAAATTCCGGCGTAGCCGGGCGGGCCGTATCAAGGGGTGGGGGCTGAAGGTATATCCTTGAAAACAAAAGGCCCCGACGCATTCGCCGAGGCCCCTTGCCGATCGGGCATTCCCAATCCATAGTCATATAATAGGCAGTCAGGCCGATCTTGGCAACCACTGCGGCTACCGCTACCCGGCAACAACGCCCCCCACGCCTCTCACGGAAGCGCACCTTGGGGGGGGGTAGTTTTTGTGCAGGTGTCGCTGACGGCGTAGGCTAAGGCAAGTAAAGACAAATGCACAGGGGAGTTTATGGCGGACAGTAGGGAAGCCCGCTTCCAGCAGGACATCATCGAGGCCATGACGGCCCACGGCTGGAAGACCGGCCCGGCCAGCGGTTTTGAGCGCGCCTCGGCGCTCTACACTGAGGATCTGCTCGGCTACGTGCGCGAGGCCTGGCCCGAGCGCTGGGAGAAGTTCTGCAAGGCGAACCCCCAGGCACCGGAGCAGGTATTCGTGCAGAAGGTGGTCCGCGAGCTGGAGCGGGCCGGCACCCTGGAGGTGCTGCGCCACGGCTTCAAGGTGCCGGGGGTGAAGTTCGACCTCTGCAGCTTCCAGCCCGACCACGGCATGAACCCGGTTTCGCTGGCCCGTTACCGCGCCAATCGCCTGCGGGTGGTGCCCGAGGTCTCCTACTCGCCCCACGCCCGGGAAGGGCAATACAACCCTCGCCTCGACCTGGTTCTGTTCGTCAACGGCATCCCCACCGCGACGCTGGAGCTCAAGAGCCAGTTCAAGCAGACGGTGGAGAACGCCAAGCGCCAGTATCGCCAGGACCGCCCAATCAAGGATCCCGTCTCCCGCAAGCCGGAGCCGCTGCTGACCTTCAAGCGCGGTGCGCTGGTCCACTTCGCGGTGAGCCAGGACGAGGTGGCCATGACCACCAAGCTGGCCGGCAAGGACACCTACTTTCTGCCCTTCAACCGCGGCACGGAGGAGGGCGGTGCGGGTAACCCGCCGGCGCCGGACGAGGCCAGCTACGCCACCGGTTATCTTTGGGAAGAGGTGTTCGCGCCGGACGCCTGGCTGAAGGTGCTCGGTCGCTTCCTGCATCTGGAGAAGAAGACCAGCGAAGACTTCCACGGCCGTCGCACCACCAAGGAGACGCTGATCTTCCCACGCTATCACCAGTGGGAGGTGGTCAATCGCCTGGTACAGACCACTCTGGCCGAGGGGCCGGGGCAGCGTTACCTGGTGCAGCACAGTGCCGGCTCCGGCAAGTCCAACTCCATCGCCTGGGCCGCCCACCAGCTGGCCAACCTCTACGCCGAGGACGGGAAGAAGCTGTTCAACTCGGTGATCGTCGTCACCGACCGCACCGTCTTGGACAGCCAGCTCCAGGACACCATCTACCAGTTCGAGCACGCCCACGGCGTGGTGCGGCCCATCACCCGCGACATCGGTAACCAGAGCAAGTCGGAGCAGCTCGCCGAGGCACTCGCTAGCAACACTCGCATCATCATCGTCACCATCCAGACCTTTCCGGCGCTGTTCGACGCCCTGGACAAGCGCCCCCAGCTGGCCGAGGGCAACTACGCGGTGATCGCCGACGAGGCGCACTCCTCGCAGACCGGCAGCTCGGCCAGCAAGCTCAAGGCACTGCTGGCGGCCGCCGGAGAGACCGCTGAGGGCGACGAAGACGAAATCAGTGCGGAGATGATGCTAGATGCCGCCGTGGCTTCACGGCGCCCCAGCGAGCGCATCAGCTACTACGCCTTCACTGCCACCCCCAAGGCCAAGACCCTGGAGCTGTTCGGCCGTGCGCCGGATCCCGACCTGCCCCCCAGTGCCGACAACAAGCCCGAGCCGTTCCACCTCTACTCCATGCGTCAGGCCATCGAGGAGGGCTTTATCCTCGACGTGCTGCGCAACTACGTCACCTATAGCACCGCCTGGAAGCTCGCGCATTCGGATGGCGAGGAGCAGGAGGTCGATTCCAAGAAGGCCTCTCGGACTCTGGCCAAGTGGGTGCGCCTGCATCCCTACAACATCGCCCAGCGCGTGGAAGTGATCGTCGAGCATTACCGTGACAATGTCCGCCATTTGCTCGATGGCCAGGCCAAGGCCATGGTGGTCACGGCCAGCCGCCAGGAGGCGGTGCGCTACCAGCTGGCCATGCGGCGGTACATCGAGGAGCGGGGCTACGCCGACGTTCACCCCATGGTGGCCTTCTCCGGCAGCGTGCCGCCCGATGAGGAGATACCCGAGGAGGTCACCGAGACCAGCCAGTTGCTAAACCCTGGGCTCAAGGGCCGGGACCTTGCCGAGGCGTTCGATACCGACGACTACAACGTGATGATCGCCGCCAACAAGTTCCAGACCGGCTTCGACCAGCCCAAGCTCTGCGCCATGTACGTGGACAAGAAGCTGCGTGACGTGGACTGCGTGCAGACCCTCTCACGGCTCAACCGGCTGTTCCCCGGCAAGCAGACCTTTATCCTCGACTTCTACAACGACGAGCAGGAGATCCTCGATGCCTTCGCGCCCTACTACCGAAAGGCCGAGCTGTCCGATGTTTCCGATCCCAACGTGGTCTACGACCTGCAACGCACCCTGGACGCCAGCGGTATCTATCACTGGTCCGAGGTAGAAGCCTTCGCCAAGGCCTTTTTCGACCCCAAGGCGCCGGCATCGAGCCTCAGTTACTACTGCCGACCCGCCCAGGATCGCTTCAAGCAGCGCTACCGGCTGACTCTGGAGCAGCTGCAGACCTGGAAAGAGGCCCGCCAGATCGCCGAACAGAACGGTGACGACAAGGGCCTGAAGCGTGCCGAGCAGGAGCTCAAGGAGGCTGGCACCACCCGCGACGAGCTCGATCTGTTTCGCAAGAACCTGCAGAGTTTCGTGCGCACCTACGAGTTCCTCAGCCAGATTGTCACTTTCGACGATCCCGAGCTGGAGCAGCTGTGCGTCTTCGCCCGCCATCTCCACCCGCTGCTGCGCACTGATCGCCTGCTGGAAGAGGAGAGCATCGACGTCAGCGAGCTGGAGCTGACCCACTATCGCCTCACCAAGCGCGAGGAGAAACGCCTGCGCCTGGAAGAGGCCGAGGGCGACTACGGCCTCACCCCGGTCAGCGAGGTGGGCTCAGGGAAACCCCACGATCCCGAGAAGCAGCGCCTGGCCGAGATCATCGATCGGCTCAACGACCTATACGGTGCAGAGGTCAGCGACGACGACAAGCTACACTTCGCCAACGGCATCGCCGACCGCATCGAACGCGACGAAGCGGTGATGGCTCAGGTCCGCAACCACAGCGAAGGCCAGGTGATGCACGGCCTCTTTCCCAAGCGAGTCACCGAGGCCGTGCTCGACGCCATGAGCGACCATGAAAAACTTAGCATGCCGCTGCTGGAGGACGAGGAAACGGGAAGGCAGTTTGCGTTGTTGATCCTCAAGCTGTTGGCAGGGAGATCGGGGCGGGATGTTCAGCCAAGCAGGTAATCGATCGGCCTTACTGTGTGGCTATGAGTTCTCTGGATCCTTTAATCGTCAAATTGGTGAAGCTTCCGTTATTGGGGCGTGTTTGTAATAATTCGGAAGGTTCGTGTTTTTTAGCTTTCTGCTCTAATTAGGTTCTTGTTTAAAAAAGGAGTTAGTGATTTGTATATAAAAAGAGTGCAGATAGATGAGGGTTTTTTGGATGGGGTTGACGCTTATTTCTCATCTGGTCTCAATGTTATTATTGGGGCAAGGGGTACTGGGAAAACGTCTCTTATCGAGCTTATTCGATATTGCTTAGATGTAGAAAGTTATACAAACGAGACAGGTAAGAAAAGCCGGGAGCATGCCCTCTCAGTCTTGGGTGGGGGGCAAGTTACTGTTACGCTCAGCGATGAAAATGAAGAAATAAAGGTGACTCGGGGGGGTGATGATGAGCTGCCAAGATTTTCATCCGCCTATGTTAAGCCAATAATTTTTTCACAGACTGAAATCGAGAGTGTGGGATTGAAGCCTAATGGAAGGTTGCAGCTTTTAGATAGCTTTGCCCAGCAGAGAAAGAACACGAGCTCGAAAGAAAAAGAAATTGTCGCGTATGTTAAGTCTCTTACATTCGAGGCCAATAGTCTTAGAAAAGAAATTGAGGGTTTTGACGATAAGCTGAGCAGCTTGCCTATAATAGAAAAAGAAATTGAAGAGCTGTCGCCCCAAGAAAAACAAGTTTCAGCTCTTTCAGAGCAAGCGGGTGTTAAAAAAAGTTCACTCAATAATTTGTCAGAAAAGATTGCCGCCGCGTCTGTAGAAGTAGATCGTCTTCAGCGATTTAGAAAGGCATTGAAAGTTTGGGAGTCAAGCTTAGTTAAAGCTCATCAGGATAGTGCTGAAGAAAAAGATTGGAGTGATGATAAGGAATTTGACCCTCTCGCTAAAGCCAAGAGACATGTACAGAAAGCTCATGCAGGCATTGAATCCTCTCTCAAAGAAATAGCGAGCGCAACAAAAGAAGTAGAGAAACTTATTGAGGTTCACGAACAGGAAAAGATTGAGCTGGAAGGACAGTCAAGAGAGCTTAGGAAAGAGATCGAGAGGCTTCAGGAAGGGGCTGGAGCAGTTGCAAGAAAAGGGCAACAGTTGAGGGAGAAAAAAGCTCAACTAGAGTCCTTAAAAGAGCTGTCAGTGATGCGGAAGCAGCAGCTTAAAAAATTGTTGGAAGTTAGAAATAAGAAGCTTGATGAGTTAGATGAAGCAAGAGAAGAACGATTCAATGCTAGACTTGAGGCAGCCCATAAGCTGAACCAAGTGCTTGGCCCAAGGATAAAGATCGATGTCACAAGAGCTGGACAGTATGATGATTTTAATTCCGAGATTTCAGAAGCTTTAAGGGGCAGCGGCTTGCGTTACAATGATTTGGCCCCTCTGTTAGCTGAAAGTATTAGTCCTCGCGAGCTTCTAGAAGTGGTTGAAGCGTATGATTATGACGCTTTAGCTAAGTGGACAGGGATAAGCAAAGATAGAGCAGGAAGGGTTATAAACCAATTAGGACAGGTTGATCTAGGAGCACTTTCAGTTACACCTGTTGAGGATTTTGTGGAGTTTAAGCTTTTAGATGGTGCTGATTACAAAGATATACTAGAACTTTCGACTGGTCAGCGTTGTACTGTGATTCTACCGCTTGTTCTACAACACACAGATAGGCTTTTAATAGTAGATCAACCAGAAGATCATATTGATAACGCTTTTATAGCAGAGACCCTTATAAAGTCAGTGCTGTCCAGAGATAAGGCAAGCCAGATCGTATTCTCAACTCATAATGCAAACATACCGGTGCTAGGGGATGCTGATCAGGTTGTGCAGATGGGATCTGATGGTAAGCGGGGGTTCTTAATTGCATCCTCTGGATTGCAAGATCCCAAAGTTGTTAATGCTATTACGACGGTGATGGAAGGTGGTGAAAAGGCCTTTAGCCAGCGTGCTGAGTTCTACAACAAGCATAAATATTTATGACTAAAGAAGAAGCGATAAAGTTGTTAGATACAGGGTCTTCTCATGAAAGACTCAAGGCAGCTCGATTTTTGGCGGACAATCCAGAAATAGAGAATATCATAGCTTTAAGAAAAGCAAGAAGAAAAGAGACTGTGTCTTATGTGAAGAAAGGTATTAACCTTGCGATTGATAAGTTGGATAATATGCCAGCCGAGCAGGCGGTTAATGAAGGTGACGAGACTAGTGTTTCACAGGAAGTTAAAAAACAGATAAAAAGTCAAGCTATAGAATGGATAGCTGGTTTGCTGTTGCATGAAATAGCATCACCAATAGGGCTGGTAAAAAGATCAGCTGCTAGAGAAATCGATAACTATAAAGAATCTTCAACGAAAGCTCATCTCGATAATGTTTCAAATATATTTGAGGCTATTGAGCAGCTGAAGAGTGCAAGTGCCACGCCAAAAATACAAAATTTCGATTTTTTCGAAGTTCTAAACGGAGTCGTTGAAGAAGAGGTTGAGAAAAAGGGGGGAGGGGCTCCGTCACTTGTCGGACCTAGGCCTATGATGATTTTGAGTGACCCTACATTAGTTAGGTTAGCTGTCTCAAATGGGATAAGAAATGCTATTGAGGCTGTTAATTCTCTAGGTGATGAAAGAGCACACCCAGTTACTATCAATTGGGGCGAAACAGATGTCGACTACTGGGTTTCAGTCATTGATGAGGGCCCTGGGCTTTCTGGCCCAATGCAAGCAGCCTTTGAGATTGGTAGAACAAACAAGAAAAACCATAGCGGGTTTGGTCTGGCTATAGCTAGGCAAGCTATGGAAAGCCTCAATGGGGAAGTGTCACTAGAGCCAGGTGCGAATGGTGGGGCTCGTTATGAAGCAAGGTGGGAAAAATGACTATGCATCTCTTAATTGTCGAGGATGATGTCGGCTTTGTTGATGAAATAAAGCAAGTTATCGAAGATCTTCAGGTGGATGTGAACTGCTTTTTTGCGAAAAGCAGGGATGAAGCTTATTCTGCTATCGATGAAAAGCATTTAGATTACGTCATCTTGGATTTAAAAATTCCAACAAAGAATGAGGCTTTAGATGAGGAGCCTGAACATGGGCTGAGTGTTTTTACTAGATCGAGAAGTGCACTTCCTGGGGTTCCGATATTGGTTTTGACTGGTTCATCTGCTGAGAACTTTATTCCAATAATGCTTAATGAGCAGCAGCAAGTTGATATTTGGAGTCAAGGTCAAACGTTTGGGACAGTAGATTTTTTAAAAAAAATAGATTTCGAAAAACTTCCTGAAAAAATACAGGTTGTTTATCAGGCTATAGATAGTCTATCTGAGGTAGAGGTAGACAGAGGAACGGTTGCTCTAAGTTTAGCTGAGCAGAGAATTCTGAGGATTTTTGCAAAAAAATTTGGAGGAGTTTTTTGCAAAATAATACAGCTTGGTGGAGGGTTGTCGGGAGCAAAAGTCTTGCGTGTTAAGGTTACCGATACCAGTGGGGCATTAATACATAATGCTGTTGCTAAGATTGGTTCCATGGCAGAAATACAAGATGAAGCCAGAAGGTTTGATATCCATGTTTCAAGGCTTAGGCCAGAGGCGACGCCAAGGAAGCTGGCAACAATCGAGTTTGGTGGAGGCGCACTAGCTGGGGTTTTTTATGGTCTGGCCGATGGGTACGATAAATCTGTTTTAGACGTTCTTCAGGACGCTCCACAGTTCTCTGATAAGGTTGTAGAAGCTATAAAGAATACTACTCGCCAATGGGGCGAGGGAGTACCTAGTACTAGGCGGAATATATCAGAAATACGCAGAAGACTTCTGTCAGACAGGACTTATGAGAAATTAAAAGGTGGCTATGACTTGTCTTTTCTTCGGCGAATGGAAAATCGGGAGTATCAAGTAAGATGGCCTTGTGTTCATGGAGATTTGCATGTTTACAACTCTCTCATATCTGATTTTGACTCTGCCGTTTTAATAGATTACGGAGATGTTGAGTATGGTCCTGCCAGCTTGGATCCCTTAACGCTCGAGTTGAGTTTGATTTTTCATCCTGAAACCATCTTGGATGCTTCCTGGCCAACTATACGACAAGCCAGGTTGTGGGGTGATCTGGATGCATATTTAGAAGATTGCCCTTACGAGGTCTATGTTCGTAGTTGTCGGAGATGGGCAGAAGAAGTCTCTGCAGGGAAGAGAGAAATATTAGTGGTTGCATACTCATACCTGCTAAGGCAGCTGAAGTATGAAGACACTAACAAGGAATTGGCTCTTGCATTACTTGATGGGGTTATGAAGTCGTTTGAGAAAACTTGAGATCAATAGAAAGCATCGGAAGTGTATTTTTATATAACCTTGTGTTTTAAAGCGATTCGGGGATAACTTGTTTGGAGGCTAATTTTACATTAAAACTCTTCATGGCTGCACAGTATATAGTGTAGCCATTTAGGGTTATGACAAGCTCGTATAAGAACACGATATGCTCGAGACTGAGCTGCCATAGAGTTTGGAGTTTCCGCTGATTTTCGATCTGGTGCTCATCGCCTATCAAGGTACTCTCTAGGTACACACACCAGCTTCGTGTGCTATCCTCAACCTTCGCTAAGCTACTGATTCCAAAGAACTGTACCTTTCGCTCGATTACGGTTGCTTTTCCTTGTGTGTCAGTAACTTATTGTTTTAAAAACGAACTCATAATCCCTTGGTCGTAGGTTCAAGTCCTACTGGGCCCACCATTTCTAAAGGTTCTGCTTTTCCTCGATAGCGATTTATTGATTTCTGGCTCCTTTTGCCATGTTTTAGCTCCCTTCTATTTA
>Ga0208029_1000602_pt1 | contig 20710 bp, 22 predicted proteins | sample MalvireepMed_s12_FD_184242 | JGI IMG/M metagenome (GOLD analysis project Ga0208029, IMG submission 184242) | Marine viral communities from the Global Malaspina Expedition - Malaspina viral metaG DeepMed_s12 (SPAdes) (version 2) | ecosystem: Environmental > Aquatic > Marine > Oceanic | place... | reverse complement strand
CTATTACATCGAGTTCGGCTTCTTCTGCTAAGTATTTTTTCGTTTCGGCAATCTGTGCCTCTTCTATTTTCTTATTGCGCTTTTCTCTATGTTTTTTACCAATCGACATCCACTCTTCTTTGGATAGTGGCTCTCTATTAGATTTACGCATACTTTCAGCATACCAATCATAACCCGTTTTCCTTTTTGGTTTTTCAGGAACAATAGACATAACTGGTTCATTAGTTTCAGGGTCAACATGATATGTAACACCATCTATTTCTTTCACAGGATATGTGCTATAATCACCCTTTACAAATCCTTCTGGTAATTCTACTGGTTCGTCTTCAACTACAAGTTCTTCTTTAACCACTGGTTTTTCAATTACCTTTGCTTCCTCTGTTGCTTTAACCACTGGAGGCTCATCTGTTGTAGAAACAATATCTGTTTCAACATCTGTTTCAGCAACATATGGAGCAGTAACATTCCCAAACCCCAGTGTTCTCATGGCTTCGTTTATATCTGCTGGGTCTGCTCCAGAACCAACCATTGATACATACATTGCCTGCATTCTTTTCGCTTCAGAAATAATATCAGCATCACTGATTCCCTGTTCCCTCCTCTGCTGTACTGCTTCTGAACTTCCATAAATTCTTTCTGCCAACCGTAAACCAGATATCTTTGCTTTTGAAGCTCCAGTATGTTGAGCATATTCAGCAGGTGTCATACGACCTAATTCAGCTTTTGGTACACCAAGCTCTGGTGCGCCCTCTATAACACCACCCTTAGCCATTTCCTTGAATTGACTGTAAGTAGTTCCTGCTGGAATGCTTTCATCCATTACTGCTTGCCTGAATCCAGCGATATTCTGTCCGTATTGAGCTATTCCAGCCGATGCTACAGAAGCAACACCTCCAATAACATCCGATGTAAGTTGACGTTTCCATTGGGATTCAGCCGTTTTAAATGCTTGGTCTGCCCGTGCTTCTTCTGCTCCTATTTGTGCCGTTATGCCTGCTGCCCTCTCACCTACACGGGCTGTCTCTGCAGCTTGGGCAGCCACCGCCTTATCAGTCGCTGTAGCAAGTGCTTCCTGTGTCTGCTGACCAGCGGATAACCTCATTTGAGCTTCTATACCACTGCCACCAAGACCAGATTTAGCTACGTCATAGCCAACCTGACGTTGCATTTGTCGTCCTTGTTTTCCTGCGACCCTTAACGCTGGCTGCATTGCCAAGTGCATTACTTCCCTATCCGATGTTCGACCACGAAGATATGATAAATATTTCTTCATATAATCGGTTTTGGGAGCAAAATCTTCTTGTTTTGGTTTGGATAATGCAGTACCAGCCACCTTTGCTGCCGCTGGTAATGCCGCTGCCAATAATTGCCAAGCCATTATACTTTTACCTCTGCTTCAATATCTAAGTCATACATGATTGATGAAATAGTATCTGCGTTGTTAACTATAAATTCTACAGACCTACCCCTATTTTTTCCAAGTGGAACACCTCTCCATTCATTTGACTCTGCCTCGACTTCATGTATTATTTCTGTTCCCACCATATTCCCTACGATTGATTGAATATTTTTATTATCATCATCACCACTATAATCAACTTTAATCCTTTTTAGAGTTCCCTTTTCAAAAAACATACTTTTTGTTTTAATGTTTGAATCATCTGGTGTATAGGTATCAGTCGGGTAAGAATCTATTGCAGGTGAATTTTCATTCAAAAACAAATTGATATTCTCCAATTGCGACCCGCCAGTAAGAGTTATAGCCTGCTTTACATCCAGACCGCTGAACTTAGTCCATGCGTTCCTTTCGATATGATAAACATAACTTGTACCCTGATTCAAAGTATCATGTAGTACATATTGGTTGTTTAAAGGCATATAATAACCTATCAACGACGACTTTATTGGAACATCGATTATGTTCTTAGTTATTAAACCAAGTCCTTCTCTGTCCCATTTTACAACACCTACTTCACTTAACCAGAATAAAGCATCTCCAGCCCTGACTAATGACTTCTCAGCCAATAGACCATACTGCTGCTTCTCTTCTATGAGTGAACTCGATGAACCACCCCAACCACTTGCAGAACCTTGCAATACAAACCTGTTGATGCTGTTCCTTGTGAAGATAATGAATGTGTTCTGATACTCAAATTGTAGAAAAGAAGGTGCTGGCATTATTTTAATGACTGGTTCTCTAACCTTCTTGAAATATAAATCAGGAAACGACTTGCCGTTTACGTTTGTCCACTTGACCATGTTCCTGTTAGACTTGTATTTGATTTCCTTTGTTTCGTCAAAATCAATATTATTGTTATATGTCACATCCCAATCATACCCTATGGCATTCTCATACATGGGTTGGAAATTCCACAACTGATATATCCTATGAAGATTGTTAACATATTCACCTTTATAGACAACAAGATTATCAACATATGTATTACTTGGGACTTCAGCCCTATTTGTTGAGCCATATTGACTTTTCCCAAATCTAAAATCTGTTATTACAGCCTCTCTATAATCAACAAGATAATCATTCTCAACACTATTCTGGTATCTTCCCTCCTGTAAATCATCAATCTCGCTTGCATAAATACCATAATTTAAACCAACTCTGGAAAAGGTTCTGCCTGTATCATATAATACAAGAGTTGACTTTAGTAAATCAAAATCCCAACTCCAAAATACATTGTATGTTTTTATTGCAGCATCACTTTCACTATAGGTAGGCATATCTATGAAATTATTATCCCCAGATATTGCATGGTCACCTTCTCTTGTTTGTCTTGACATTCCCCATGTGAATACTTCAGTAGACGCACCATCGCCATTTAACCCCAGTGTGACTCTATTTATGGAATCAATATAAGTTGAATCACTAACAGCCAAAACAAAAAATATTCCTTTTTTGTTACCATTAGCGTCTGTCGCAAGATTAGATAATTCACTTAAATCAAATGTGATTGTTGCAGAAACAAAACCTCTACTCAGATTTATCTCACTTGCTGTAACTCCAGAACCATCAGTATATAACATTTTATATGTTATCCTACTACTACTATCAGTTGTTGCTTTATAACTAAGGCTTCCCATCTTAAATTCACTAAAGGACTCAAATTGTGGTATAGATGACCTATAATCAGTGCTTGATAAAATGTCAGTTAGTGTGCCATCTACATTAGTATTAGCTTTATTTAAAGAACCCTGCCCCGATATCGAAAATTCCTGTGGAGTAATAATTAATGATGATGTATTTCTGACTCGGCTATTGTTCCACACTTGTTGTCTATTAAAATTCTGGTATCCTAATTGCATAACCAGACCATAGTGGATTCCAATATTCCCATCCCAAGAAATATCATTATTAACTAAATTATTGTATACATCTGGCACACCATCGTAATAATCCATATTGGCTTCATCTGTCCAACATAGATAGACCACATGAGAAGAACCAGCGACTGATAACGGAACCTTTACATATAAATCAACATAACCACCAGCAACTGATTCTCCCTGTTTCCAAGCAACCATTATTGGGGTAGTTGAATCTTCATCGTATAACCTCAAATGCTGTGCATTTTTTGTCATATCATTACCCGGAGTCCCTGATTCAAAAAAATCACCAACACTGAAATGTTCAATCGCATCATCATTCCCTGAATCTTCATCGTATAGGCGTATCTTAACAACAGCATCTACATAATGTTTATTATCTTTATTACTAATAGTTATTGGATGATAGTATTTGAACTCATGGGGGAAATTAATTTTTGTCTGTACATTTCCGACCATCGTGATGCCGCCCAGAGATGCTGCGGTCTTTGATATTGGAGCAACATCATTTTCATAATCTGCCGTATCGCCTGCAGTGACTTCCACTGTCAATGGATAATTATTACCAGTAGTCCCAGTTGTATTTGATTTATCTATTATCTCAAACTGTTCTGTCAAGTCTAATGTCTGAAGTGTTTCTCCCTCAGAATAACGCATAACACGCATATAAACCTTGAAATATTTTACATCTTCTAAATCATTTTTAGATATGTCTGGAACAGATAAATCAGTAATAAAGACCTTATCAATCCACCTTTCATCTGCACCATTCGCATCAATCTTAAAGAACTGCATATCCAGTGTATCAGATAGTGGGGCAGGATTACTTTCATCCCCTGATTTCGTAACCGCTGTATATGTGCATTGGAATAGACCAATCTGTGATAATCTCGTATTCGTGGATGTTTCTTCAAATAAAGAATCGTCCCACTCGGTGATATGTTCGACCCTTGCCTTATTTGTCGGGGCTGGCATCCCTAATTTCCCAGCCCTGAAAAACCCATCTACGTCAATAGTGACAAAATGGGCTGGATTAACATTGTCAGTAACAATAATCCTGTCATCTGACACGACGAATTGGACATCAGACTCAGCAGTATACACAACACCAGAATCGGTCAATAAAGTATTTAATGTTGTTTCTGCCCCGCCTACAGCATATTGAGCTGCATTAGTCCATGTTTCATTGACCTTATACAATGTATGCATCTCGTATGTACCACTATCTGTAATACCAAATGCAAGTAAAATAAAATCAGAGTTTAATGTGTATCCGTTAGAATTAGTAAGGTCAATATCTGTTACAAAATAATACGGCTCTGAAATAACTTTTACAGTATTGAATAACTCAGAAAGTTTAGTATTTAAAACGCTATCAAATGTGTCTTGTTCTGTCCTTCGTTTCAGTACCCCATCACCAGTAATCTCGTAATTTAGGCATTCCTGAAGCTGACTATCGTCTATTAGGTCAGAACGGGCTACGTCGTTTAGCCCACCCGTAAGGAGAGGTAATGCCCTTTTAGCCATTTACCAACTCCTGTTAAAATGTATGCTGTACTAATTTCCAGAATGCACTCCATTTCATGCTGGATGTCACAGAATCATCTGTTACTTGGGCAACTACTGTATTAGAGTCAATCGCTACTTGTGCATTGAAACTGGTATCCGAAGTATCTAAAGAAGTTACATTTGTCTGGATAACTGAATATGTACCACCATCATTCTCAGCAAGGAAATCTATTACGAACCCTATTGTAAGAGCAGCACCTGATGTAGAACCGACAATCATCACTTGACCGCAAGCCACTGTATCACTATCAAAGGTTATACCGCCAGTTCCACCATTAATACTTTGCCAACTTCCAGACATGGTGAGAGTGTCAAGTTCGTGGAACATACAACATCTTGTATCACCAACAGCGGCAAAATAATTAGCAGAGAACGATACTTCTCCCCTCCTATCTGCCTTTCCTCTATATCCGAGTGCGGTAGAGAATGAACCTGATGAAACATTGGCAGCACCAATTGCAATACTACCTGCAGCAGAAGCAGTATTTGTATCACCAATCGCCACACTATTAGCACCGGAAGCCGTATTTGTATCACCGATAGAAACACTATCAGTTGCGCTTGCCCTTGCAGCTCGTCCAAGTGCCAGTGCCTTGTCTCCATCAGCATTCGCATTATTACCAATTGAAACAGAGTCCTCACCGGGGGCGTTGGTGTTCAACATCATAATCCCACCAGTCCCATTGGCAGTTAAAGTAATGTCCCCATTACTATCTGTTGAACTTAGTACATTACCATCAAGCCTTAGATTATCTGCATTGACCTGTCCACCAGTAATTACATTTGTCCCAGCGGCTATTGCACCACCAAACGTAGCTGTTTTATCGTAGGTAAGAGTTAACACATCATCTGCCCCATCTATGGAAGCTAAGGATGCTCCTGAGATTGAGTCATTAAGCCTAAAATGCATCTGACCATGCATATCAGCAGAACTACCTTGGTGAGATACAGTAATAGCTGCTAATTCATGTACTGTTGAAGCTCCAGTTTCCCCTTTAAATAATAATTCAGTATCACGACCACCACCACCATTTTCTTCATCAGTATTACTTAATGTTATTCTTGATATTGTACCCGCTGATACAGCTAATGCAGTATATGTTTGTGTTCCTACAACATAAAGGTCACCACCAACTTTTAAATTATCCTGAATCAATACATCTGATGTACCATTACCAATTGCTATGTCACAATTTGCAGTATCCGTCCCTATTCTAATAACCGCATTTGTAATACTTGAAGCACTATCCGATGCCATATTGGTAATCGCACCAGTTTTCCCAGATTCAATACTTATACCACCAACATCAGATAATACATAAATTGAATCATCTCCAGTCCCTTGGTCTGCATGAACCTTAATTGTTTCACTTGTTCCACCATTTGCCCTCAAGTAAATGGCGTTTGCAGCATTTTCTGTTGATGTTACATTAACAGATGAAGATGTTGATATATCAATATCTTCTCCTGCACTACCAGATGATGTAATGTCTATACCACCAGCACTCGCACTTAATACAATCGCATCCGCAGCATTCTCAGATGAGGAAATATTTACAGACGAACCTGTTGCTACAATGTCAATATCTTCACTTGACGCTGCCCCTGAAGCTAAAATATCTATACCACCAGCCTTAGATTCCAAGACTACAGCATTAGCCGCAGTCCCAGCAGATGACATTACCAGTTGTTGTGTTCCACCACCTGCAACTGATAGAGTTAAATCTTTACCAGAACCAGTAACAGTTACATTTGAATCATCCGTACCATCTATAGATAAGGTTGTTCCATCTAATGTGAATCCAGCAGAATCAATGTCTACTGCACCTGAAGTTACAATATCAATTTCCGCTGCGTTACCCTGTATTGTAACACCACTATGACCATCTACTTCTACTGTAGAGGCTTCAGAATCTATGTTTATACTACCAGATGTTGTTTTCCAAGTTGAATTTGCTGCACCAGTAAGTTCCAACGCCCCACTACTCATAATATCTAATTTTGTACCATTACCTTCAATCTTTTCACCATCATCACCAAAAGTAAGACCAACATTTGCGGGGATATTAATATCCGTAGTTGCCGTTAAATTAATATCGGCAGAAGCACCAAGAGTTAAATTTGTACTATCTCCAGATAAATATTCATTTCCATCAACAAATTGTAACTTGACCCCAGTTGCAACAGTTACAACACCCGTGTGTGCAGTTGTCCCGGTGACAGTTAAATTATCCGCTACTGTAGTTTCTGAAGTTGAATGACCAAGTGTAATAGGCATCCCACTGACACCAGCACCAATTTGAACACCATTTGAAGTATTGGTATTGTCAATAGTACAGGCGGTAGTAGCATTTATATCAACAGTTGCTGTCGCTAAATCAATCTCTCCGTCAGCAACAAGATTCATAATTGTATCTCCAGAGCTATATATATAAATAGCATCATCACGGAATCTTAGTTGGTTTGATGATTCAATCCTTAAAGCTGATGTAGATAATTTAAATGAAGAAGCATTACTGGCTCCAGAACCATCATCTGTGAATACAGATTTTAACGATGCTGTTAACCCAGCATGGTCTGCTGCTCCCCCTACACCCAATAATTGTTGGTAGATTGTCGCTGGTGTGTTACCTTTTAGAAAATCAGTCATGTTGAACCCCTGCTAATATTTGTATGTCACATCCCGTGACATATATGTTGCTTCAAGATTTGCATATTGCCTCTGTAATGAAAATAGTTCCATATCAAATATTTCTTTATTGACCTTAAAAATATCAGGGTCTTTGTATTTGGGTCTCGCTGTCAAAGCATATAAGACTCCAGATATCAACAACTGCCTGTAACTTTCAGGCAAATCTATTATCGCATCCTTACCTACAACATTATCAAGAAAAGAATACGATTTCTTACATCTTAATCTAAGAATTTCTGATGAAGTAGATAAGTCTTTTGGGAAGTATATGAATCTGCCTACCTGCGCCCAATAATTTTCAGTTGAATTATTACTATCTTTTACCTTCGCATACGTTACCTGTTCCCACTCTTCATCATCAAGATAAACTTCATCAACTTCTATAACTGTGTCATCAAGGCGTAGTCTATTATCAGTAGAAAAATAGTCCCAACCATGATTGAATCTACCATAATCTTCTATTTCATCAGTTGTTTCAGATTGAATCACAGTCGTTGACATCAAATCAATGGACGTTGAAATAGTTGATGGTGAGACTGTAACCAATTGTCTCCATAATCCTATCTCATCATTGACCCTTCTGATGACCTTGTTTACTTCTGCCTTGACAATCGAAATATTCGGCTGTTCAGGCAACTCAAGAGCTATGTCCTGATATACATCATAAAACAATAGTGGAAATAATTGTGTAGCAGAACCTTCCTCAATTTTACTTAAATAAGGTGCTTGGTTTGCGGAAGGAGTCTGTTCCTGTGTCGGTTGTTCGGGAAATAAACCCATTAGCTATATGCTCCTTCCTGAGCTGGCTGACCCGTGAATGCTGGAAGATTCGATATATTAACCACTGTCTCAGAAATGATTCTATATATGAAGTTCCTTGAGTAATTCAGGTCAGTAATTAAATCTGTAGATATACCCCAATCATCTGGATTCGGATTCTCAATAAACTGGAATACAACACTAATTCCGACCTCATCATCAGCTATCTGACCAGAGACAAAATAAATATTGTTCCCACGCCTGAAATAGAATACTTCTTCAGATGTGGGTCTAAACGCAACTTCAAGAGCCATGCGCTTATATTCTTCTTTCGGTATTTCTTTTAAGGTAAGGGAAGATGTGAAATTCTCATCTGGTCTCTGGAATACATCCAAAAGCCTTATCACACTTCCAGACGCTGCCAGTGATGGCAAAGAGACAGTATATTGTGAATTCTCAAGATTTAAGGTATGGTCTATTTCCTGAATCAAGTCTGGTATCTCAACCATATTATAACCTTCTTCCTTGGCAAGAACAGAACACATACTATCAACAAAGCACTGGCTTATAAGACCACGAAATCTTCTAAGGTCTGGGTCACCAAGCCTTTTTCCGATTTCTCGCTGTATGTCCCTGTAAACCATTTATTCCCCGCTTTGCTGCTCCCTTATCCTGCCTACACCGTAATCAATTACTTTATATATAAAATTAAAGGAATATAACTTTTCAAAAAAAGACGCAGCAAAAAGATTGTCTGTATAAGCATAACTATCTGGTTCTGCAATATAAGTAATAACTAATTTTTGACTAACCATTCTTTCTTGTGGATAAAAATAAATATAATCACCCCTTTGGTAATAGAATATTTCATCATTGAACGGGCTATAATCAGGGTCATTAAGACGATTAACTTCAGCCAATGATAATTCTATATACCGATGTTCTGTGATTCCACCAATTATAACCTCGTCTGGTGCTGTAAGGTCGTCAACAATACTGATAATTTTAGCTGGGTTATTCTCTAAATCTTTATCATCACCTTTAATCTGTAACTTACCTCCAAGGTTTGAAACATCAACTACTTCCGATTTCAAGATTCCTACAATATCATCTTTGGTCACACCTTCACTGACTGCTAACGATGATATACCTTCATACACCAATTCTTTCGCCCTGTCAAGATAGATATCACCATCGGCATCATTCACCCGCTTGAGGATTTCCTGCACCACATCGTAGTATGTTATTGTCTTGTCAGCCATCTAATTCTTCTATTGCCTGTATCAATAATTCTTTTTTTACGAATGTATCCTGATTTGACATACCCTTGGTTCTACCCATTCTTTTCAAATCGTTGTACTTCATTTTTCTAAGGTCTTCCTTTTTATCGTGATATTGAACCGAATTATACTTATCAACAAGCATATCTGCCTGCTTTCGTTCAACCATCAGCGGAATTTTGTGTTTGAATATAAAGCTCTGGCGATTCCATATCCATTCAGAATCTATCTTTCGCATCTCTGCTTTTGTTAAAAACTTTGATGTAGGTGCGTGTGGCACTGTTTCTAAATCTAATAATCCTACTTTCATTTGTCTTTCCTTGTCTCTGACATCTCTAAAAAGTGACTAATTGTTCCAGCTCCAGATTCCGTATTGTAGTGGTCTTTCCAGTAACGGGCAAGACCTTCTATGTCATTCGGTATCGGTGTTGGTACTCTACGATATTTAAGCCTGCAAAAGACTATACCAGCAACAATATCATGCCACAGCAATTCATGTAAATCGTCCTGAGACATCTTCTTTACTTCATCGACATCCCTCTGGAGCGCAGATGCAACATCGGAAAATGTCCTGTTCCTGAAAACAAGGTAGTTATCAACACAATCTTTTGCTGTAAATGATTCCACCTGCCAGAACGAGCGTGCTATTCCTGAACCTATCTGGTATATATAATCATAACCAGACTCTACAAGCCCTGTCAAGAATACAAGCTCTACCGCTTCTTCAGACCACATATGCATTTTTTTCAATGTGGTATCAATCAGCTTTTTGATTTGCTTATGATTCATCTATGCTTTTTTTCAACTGGCTGAACCATACATCATCTAATCTGGTCTTGGTCGATTTAACATACTTTTCTGCCAAACCAAGAAAGACTTCCTTTAAGAATGCTTCACTCATACAGGTCTTGAGACCCTTGAAAATAAGCGTTCTTACAAATGGAACGTAGCCAGCACCGACTAAAACACCAACAGTGCCGCCAACAACCATCCAATTATCTTTACAGAATTGTACTACAGTATCCATTATTTCTCCGTTTCTATATTACTTTTATTATTATTGATGCAATGATTGGAACTATCAACACTGCAAATGAACCATATGTCTTGATTCTCTCGATATCTATCGAGTGTTTTTCTACTTTACCATTCATATTGCTCAATTGTTTGTCCACCCTTTGCAATGCCTTAAATATACTAATTTGTCGCTCATCTAATTTAACAAGCCTTGCAGTAACTTCTTCCCGGTATCTTTCTACACTCATTTCCCGTTTATCCTTGATACAGAGCCTTTGACTTCCATCATCACATCACTCAAATCATTCAATTCCCCTACCATATCTTCGTGCCGCCTGTCTCTAATCTCATCTGAACGATTCCACCTGTCCAAGAATTTCAGCACGATAGCCTCGATATTCTCAATATTTTTAGATTGACCCTCATTTTCAACTTTTAACGCTTCTAATGATTTTGCCTGAATATCTGTTGTTTTACTTTGCTTTATGAAAGTGATAACAAATAAAATTACAAGTATCCCAACTGCGCCATACTCAGCGTATATTTTTATGAATTCCATTTACAGTACCATCCACCACGCTACACCAGTTTCAACAAACACATCAGCAAATGAGTTATATGCCCATCTTTTCTTTGAGCCATAGGTTTCCTCATCTCCCTCAATAAACCACTCAAATACCTCCCATAAAACGCCAATAATGAATACTCCAGCCACACACCAGAAGTCTGACCAGTGCAGCCACTGGAATATCTTGCATAAAAATACTCCTGCTGCTAAATGATAAGATGTCCAATGGTCAAGCTGACCAGTAGATAGTTGCCAATTAACAAACTTAGCAATTGGGCTTTTCATGTTAGAAGCCCGTCAGCCAACCATGTGCTGAAGCAACTCCAGCTACTAAAAATCCAATAGTAAATCCAAGGACAAATCCAAAGATTTTATCTAAATGTTCTTTTAATGTTTCCATATTAATTCCTATAATGTTTTGTTTTGCTGGCTTCGATATTAATAACGATTCTTGACAGCAATTCATTTTTAGTTTCACTGTTTTTATAAACAATGCCACGCTTATCGTAAAAATCTTTTATTTGTGATTTAGTATTCGATGATGTTGGATATTCTGCTTGTGTGGTGGCAACACCATTAACAAGATTATGCTTTCCAACAAGCAGTCTACCATGTCCATCACCATGTTTCTTGGCACACTCAGCCACATAAAAATTTTCAATGGTCTTAAAACTGTTACTTCTCTTTTCTATATCACCATCTACATCAACAAAGTATGTATAAGACGAAGGGTAAGTCAGAGTCTCTGTAGACCCATCCGCATAAGTTTTTGTGCGTATTGCACCCGGAGTTGTATTTCTATGAATCCTAACTCGATGACCCTGACTACACCTTCTTACAATCATGCTTCTGCTTCTACCTCTTCAGCTTCAGGTTCTAAGACTTTCTTGAGTTCTGCATGACCTTTTTGAAACTTCTCTACAAACACCTTTTCGCACTCAACTAATTGTTGCCTAACGAAAGCATTTGTTCTCAGCTTATTCTGTATATCACCTACATGGTCTTGGTCTAATGCCACTCGACCTGCAAGTTCTTTTTGTGAATCAGTCATATCATCAATGAAATACTTTTCTCCATCGAGATTCAAGACTGGCTTTTCTTTTTTGTCTTTAGCCATTATTGACTCCTGTTTGTTAGTTAATTATTCTGGTGCCTGTTTAGCCGCCCATGCCGCTTTCACTTCATCAGTCCATAGTGCAGATGCCATACCTTTTATTTCATCTGATTCAGACGATACATCTGCATCGGGTGATAATACCCGTCTGCTATATGAATACGATAGTTCCTTACCATCTTCCTCAACGGCAGTTCGTTTTCTTTCTTGAATACATTTATATTCGCCACGAACCTCATAATCGTATGTTACTTTCTTTTCTAAAGCCATTATTGACTCCTTGTTATTTGTTCCACTTAACTATCCAGTTAAGAATATTTATCATTTTAATCTTCATATACAACAGACCAGTAGATTACATCACCGGTTGCCCAAGTAAACGGTGTCGTTGCGTTAATCGCCGCATTACCAGCAATCCCTCTCAGATATACGACATTTGATACGACAAAACCCCAAGCAGGAAAAGTAGCCGTTCCGCTATCCTCGAACATACATTGAATTGGAACGGAATTGTTTGGAACAGCAAACGGTAGATTTGTAAAAGTCCAAGCACCATCAACGCTTGAAGTTCCGCCAAGGGTGACTTTACAATTAAGATGAACCAACCGACCAATCTTTGTATATGTTGCCACTACAGCACCATTCCCAATAGTCATATTGGTAAGTGTAGGTGTCCAAGTGCCTTCTTCATAATCGTCAAGAGTGTTTCCATCTGCACTTGCCGCCTGAGTTGCTGGGAATTTTATACCACCACCTACTAAATCAATAGCGGCATCTACATTAGAAGCACAATTAATTTGCATACCATAACAATCACCAGCAGAAGCATCGTCATCGTCTACTGATATTTTCATCCCGATAACATCACCAGCAACTTCTAACGGGGATTCTATATCTACATCTATATCAACTCCAAAAACATCTCCAGCTACAGCACCATCATCACCATCTACCAATACCTTTACACCATAAGTATTGGTATCTACTGTACCATCAGTAATTAAAGCAGTAGCTTCTACACCAATAACATTATTTACATCAGCATCTGCGTGACCAACCTTACCCCTAAATTGTCCACCTACAACCTCTCCAGAATCAGCACAATCAGTTGCAGTACTATCTCCGTTTACTGCAATTAGATTCCGAAATGCACCAGCACTTTGAGAATCGTCAAATTCAACTGCAATTATTGCACCATATAAATCCTCACCACTATCAAAATCTTTACCTGATGCTCCTGTGTATTTAAACAACCCACGAATACCAATAAAGTCATCAGAAGTAGTATAATCATCAGAATTAATGGTAATATTATTAACTTCAAGCATTGCTGTGGGAGCCGCAATTCCAATTCCCACATTGCCTGCTGAAGTGATACGTATTCTATCTGCTGTACCCTTCGTTATAAACTCTAAGGAATTATCATTATGGTCATACCTAATAGAACCTATATCATTTGAACCATCATCCGCAAAATAAAGTCCTCCCTTTGAAGTATTTCCTGACAATATGCTAATTCCTGAACGTGCTGACCCTTCTACTACTAATTCATCTCCGTGGGCAGTGACAGATGCACCACTATCAGCGGTTTTAATATGGAGCTTACCTAATGGAACCGATTCGCCAATTCCCACATTGCCTGAGGTTGGTTGCAATATTATATCATCAGAATTTTGAATTGTAGTTGAATTATTACTTCCTGAAGCATTTAAATTCAAAGTACAGTTGCCGCCTGTAAATGTCTTGTTTGTTCCGATAGTAAAGTTCGCATTAGTTGCTATTGTCCCACCACCATCCACTGAAAACCGATTTGTCCCAGACGCACTTGCGACCTCAAACGCCGCACCGTCAGAATTAATTTCAAGTGCTGCTGCTGGTGTCGCAATTCCAATTCCCACATTGCCACCAGATAAGATGGTCATTTTTTGCGTGGGAGTTGCTCCTGTGAAAAAATTAATATCTGTGTCTTCTTGATGATAAATAACAAATTTCTCATTTAAGTCTAAACCTATCCTTGTCCCAGAAGATGCATCGCTATTTCCAGTTGTGCTATTTGTGAACTGCATATAAGTTGCACCAGATGTCGCTTGATGTAAATGGAGTGGGCTTTGTGGCGTAGTTCCAATTCCCACATTGCCATCATGGTTAATCCGCATTCTCTCTGTTGGTGTGCCTGCGGATGCTTTAGTAGAAAAATAAAACGCACCCCAATCATCAACACCATCTTCAATAACACCGAATCTTGATGTGCTTGTTCCTACACTATTTTCAAATTCAAAATCAATATAAGTGCCAAAAGCAGTCGAATTACTTTGTGATTTAGAGTTTACCAGTTTGAACGCCGCAAAATCATCAGATGTAGACCCATTAAGTTCAAGGGCACTGCCTGTACTATCTTGCTGAATCTTTAATGGAACCACCGCAACAGAACTTGCATGGTCATTATGTAAGTGCATTATATTGGCTATTTTACTTCCACTATTAGCACTATGAATAATTCTGAAAGCACCTGTATTTCCCCCCGTTTCAAGGTTTGCAGATGTTATATTTGCATTAAATATGGCTCCAGTTGTTAAAGCACCAGCACCATCTATTCTTATAACAGCCGCATCTGTTGTCGCTGGTTGGTCAAAAATCATACTATGATTAGACGATGCATTCGTATCTATATATACGCCATACGAAGCACCATCTTGCTGTATCCATAAAGCCGTTTGGTCGTCTCCAGAATTGTCATTAACAATTTTTACAAGCGGAGCATTGGTCGCTGAAGATGCTAAGTCTCTACTAACATAAAGACCAATACCTGTAGCTTGGTCAGCAGTTTGAGTAATAGATAAATTGCCTTCTAATACTTCTGAATATGCAAATCCACCTTCACCACTTACAGTTAAATCACCTGAAATGGTCAGGTCGCCACCTATTGTACCGCCACCAGTTAAATGTGCCGCACTTACGAATTTCATAATCTACTCCTTAGAACATTGCCATTAAAGCAAAGGCAGTCTCAGCAGAATCAAACTGCCACTTTTTGATTGCCAATGGAAGAATTGCACCTTTTAAAAAAATATTTTTTGCCTGAGCGTTTGTCATTGTTGATGTAACATCGTCACCGAATGTTAACGTAAGGTCTCCACTACCACCGATTTCTGCAGCAACAACCACACCTCTTGGGACACCATTAGCCCCTGTTGCAAATGTACCAGAAGGTGTTGCATCTGCCGATGTAACGTATTCTACCTTAAACGCTGGAGAAAGGTTTTCTTGGACGGAATATCTATGTAGTTTGGGGGATTTGTTCATATCAGCCATTTATTCACTCCTTTGAAGTCGGGCTTAAAGGTCGGGCGAGACCGTGAATACCCTGTTAAATGATTAGGGGGGCTAAAAAGCCCCCCTTAACATACTCAACACAAAATGTTTGAGTCAATCCTTATATGGGGCTATTACCTCCCCAGTTTTAGATTTTAGTTTTTACAATGGTAAAATGTCGATTACTATCATCCCTGCGAATACAGCAGTAGCAACATGAACTTTTAAGTCATCGTCGCCAGCAGTGAACTCCCAGTTCGCATCATCTATTTCGGTTGCTCTGATAACATCAGTATCACCAGCCATAGTTAATGTTGCACCACCAAGTACAGATGAACTACCATTATCAATATCTAATACTGCAGCAGTTCCTGCCGTTGATATAGCATATACATCTACTACTCTAAATGAAATGGGTGTAGTGATGGTCATGGCAGGGTCATTGACCGCAACATCAGCAACATCAAATATAATTTGATTGCCTTGAATTACAGCCGTTCCCGTGCCTGCACCAGCCTGAGTCAATGTCAGTTCTGTTGCACCACCTTGAGTTCTCCACCAATTGCTCGACTTTTGCTTTTTAAATGCCATTACTTATCTCCTGTTACTCATCGGTCGTTGAAAAAATCAACGAACTTTGATTAACACAAGACAACTCAGCGGCAACATGAGCAGCGGATTGGTTCTTATAGAACGCATCGCCACTTGCTTCACCACCATCATCTTCAGCAAAAAAGTCTGCACGGTTATAGCCGTTGATTACCGCACCACCGAGTTCGATGGTGTTGGCATGGTCATCCACTTCAGAAGTGAAGTGAAGGTCATTAGCAACAGCTTTGCCCATTGCATTCTTACCGAACACAACTGCATTGTATACCCGTACACCACCAGCATCAGAGTGAAGTGTAACTTCAGAAGCGTCGAATCGTGCGGATGTAGTGGCTCCAAAAAAGTAGCCAGCTTCGTCCCATTCACGGACTCCAACGATATCTTCATAAATAGCAAAACCAGAATAATACCCAGCCATTCCATGAAGTTCTGGCATTTTAGCACCACCAGAACCCATAAAACCGTAGCGTTGGGCATTTTTATAGTCGCTATCTGCCTGTAATCCAGCAAGTTGTGCAGGATGAACTACCATACACCAAAACCTGTGACCATCAGCAGTTTCCATTTGCGGAATTTTTAATGCCATACATTTAGTACGCAAATCCCTTAAAATTGCAGCGGTTAAACCAGTATCACAAGTAGGTGCAGTAGCGGCAGTCGTGCCAACAGCAGCATCAAGCTGTGCATTGGTTTTGAGTGTCTTTGCTGTACCAACAGTAGTTAAAACAGCACCGTCGTTAATGTACCAGTTCGGGTGATATCTGTAAGGGAGACCAAGCCCATCGGATGCCGTACCGGTGGAAAGGTTAGGCGATACACCTTCATAGAAGGATTGAAATACAGCCTGATTTTCCCACTTGGTGAACCATCGTGCAAGTTGTGGTCTCGCTTCGTCCATCAGTTTAAAGACTTTCTGGCGTTGTTCGCTCATAGAACCAGACTTTTTCATAACCGCTTTACGAGACTGATTACAGTACGCACGCAGCCACTTCATAGCTTGGTCTTCACCAGTGCCTTTCAGAACTGTATCACCATATACGGGTGAACCAGATAATTCAGAAAGGAAAGGAATGAGCATATTATCCCGACCCTGAGCGACATAGTCGTTCAGAACTTCAATGGGATTCCCAGAAGGAGTGTAAACGGGGTTGCCGTTATCGTCCTGTGAGATGTCCACATTACCGGAGAACTTAGCCCAGAAAGTATTGAACCAACTTTCTTTGCGGAGCAGAGAGTTTAGAATTTCAACATTTGCAATCCAAGTTTGTGAGGATTCCATTTGTTAATCTCCTGTGTTTTTAGTTAACTGTTAAGCTGTCCATAGAGCTTCTGAAGTTCATCCACTGAAAGATTATCGAGAGTGCTGCGGAGTTCTTTCTGGCTCAGGTCAGCGACCCTTACCAGTTTAGCGTTCTTGCCTGTACCACGAACATCGACCTTTTCAACTTGCTTGGCTGAAGCATTTTGAATGTCTTGTCTGGCTTTACGCTCTCCTGACATCTGGTAGTTTTTTGCTACCTTGTCTACCCCAAATTCATCAATCATGGCTTTGTGGTAGGCTCTCTCGGTTAACAGCCCATTTTCAGTGTATTCCTTCGCTCGCTCATTGACAGCATTGAACTCATCATCAGATACCTCAATTCCATCGTCGTTAAAGCGTTGCTTCATTGTAGAAACAAACGCTTCATTATCACGACCATTCAGCCGTGATTCGAGATGTTCCTGCGTCCGTTTGTTAATCAGGTCGTTTTCCATCTCCCGAATAAGGCTGCGCTGTTCAGAAACAGCATCAGCATCATAAGGGTCGATTTCATCCAATTTAGCCTTTTCCGTAGAAAGGGCTTCCTGAACATCGTTCGCAGAGAGTCGTTCCAAAAGCTCGGTTTCAGACAAATCCTCGTCTTCTGCCGTTAGCTTGCGAAGTTCGCCAATTTCGTTGGACTGTTCCCCAATCATTTTTTGGGCATCAACAACCATATTGACAAGGTCATCCTTCGACTTGTCGTGGAACGGTGATGGTTCATTTCCATCGGTGGTGTACTCATCTGACTCTGCAGTTTCCTGACTCGATTCTCCACTTTCATGGTCTGCGTCGGCTACCGCTTCATCCGATTCGCTGTTTATATACAGCTCACCGTCTTTTTCAATAAGATTTACAGTAGGCTCTTTAGCTTCCTGTTCTTCTGTCTTCGGTTCAAATTTATTTTCAAGTTGCTGAAGCTCTTGTGTAAGAGCAGTATCTGTCTGCACTTCGCTATTTTGGTTTTCTGCCATTTTGTTTTCCTTTGTTGATTATATTACTTCTCTTTGCTCTGAATACATTTCGCAATGCATCTTTCTTTGTATACGGTATTCTACCCTCGTATTCATTTTCAACAACTTTTTCAGGTCGAATAATAGGTATATCTATAATATCATTAAAAGGCATTATTTCTTTTTCTTCCGTTTACCCCAAGAAAGGGGGTTAATATTAAATTCTTTTTCGTAGAAGGAGACTTTCTCTGCCAGCTCTTCTCTCTCAATCCTCTCGTCCACGATGTGTTTATCAAGTAAATCCCCAATCTGCTCATTTGCAGCAAGCATTTTATCTTCAAGTTCCCCCAACCTGCTTTCCACACGCCAATAACCATACACAAGCATACCGACCAAAACACATAACTGCCCCAGCCATTTGAGGTTAAGGCTAATAACAGCATTATCGTCAATAATAGTGCTATTATAACTTCGTGCTGTTTTAACTTTTTCACCCACTTCACTTATGATTTTTTTCTAAGTAATTTTACTTTTTTATATTTTTTGTATTTAGGGGATTTTTCTTCTCTTGTCTTTTTTACTTTAACCTTATACATACCATGCGGCATACTTTCTCTTGCGGTCTGTTTTTTCTTTTTCTTTTTCTTGGCGTACTTTTCGTATCTACCAGCCATTATTCAGCTCCCTGTTTTGCCCTGTCCTGCCCAATCTTCTGGGCTTCCAGCCTTAGTTTCTCTTCATCGGTCACCATGCCACGCTCGGTTTTCATGTTGTCCAATGTCTGTTTTGTTGAATCCAGCTCTGACTGACGCTGTGCAGCTTCTGACTGCATTTGCATAGTCTGGTCAATATATTCCACAAATTTCTCTGAGCCTGAGATGGGTGCATTCTCCACAAGCGTCCTGATATCCACGAGCTGCGGGTTGATGGAGCCTATCAAATTAGCGAGGGCTACCATACGGTTGAAGTTCTCTTCCTTCTGGGTGATATTGCTTTCACCTTCATCAAGCTCTACATAGAGTGATGGGTTCCTCACATCGTTAAAGACCTGTGCGCCAACGCTTAAATTCATAATCGTTTCAGCAAATACATCGTTTTCCTTGACCCGTATAACCCTGTCCATCTCGGAGTATACATGGCTGAAATTGTCTACAAAATCCTTGGCAAGCACCTTTCTCAGTCGGCTTAAATTTTTAAAGTAGGGATTAATGGCTGCAGCAGCACGCTGTACTTTCTGTTCGAAAAGAACCCCAGACTCTCCACTGCGTGCAGTCTCACCTTTCATAGCTTCAGAAATAAGCGAAACACGCTGTGCGAATGCAACGCTGTTCTCAGCATTTAGCATGATATCTGGCGGCAGCGAAGAAGGAGAAAGTCTCTGGGGTAAAATGGAAGGGTTATTCAGTTCATAAACCATGTTAGGCTGATTGCCTTTCTCCTTGAGAGCTTTTATTGTTTCTTTCTCACGCTTATCAATAAATACACCGCCTGAGAGTATCTGGGTCACATAGTCCCTGACCTGAGATTTAGCCTTATTGACATCGTCCTGAATGTCAAGCAGGTGGTCAACAAGCGACGTTTGTTCGTTTATCTGGACATTGTAGTTGTAACTCCAGACCGGGAAGCAGTCAAAATTTGATGTGGGCTGTTCCATATCGTCGTCCTTGACGATAAGGTTCTTGAAATAGGGTATGATTGTTGTCACATGAATCTGGTCTTTATTGAACTCATTGACCATCATCAGGCTGGGATTCTCTTTTCTCAGCTTACGGTACTCGTTTCTCGGCAGAATCATGTAATCATTACCATCGAATACATTCACCATCTTGGTCGTGACCCGTTCCTGCATCTCAAGCACCCGATAGCGGTCATTTATCTTGTCATAGTTCTCCAGATTGGATGAGTAGGTCTTATCGGTCATGCGACGGATTGTTTCAGAGAGTGTCTGATACCACGCCTTTGACCGTTCCACTTTCACATCGTAGGGGTCAATGCTGTATTTTTCTGATATAACATCCAGCGGCTCCCAGCCTTCCTTGACCAGCCAGCGGCAGTGTTTCAAATCATAGTCATTTGCCCGTGTCTCCGGGTCTACATACACACGGAAATTATTCAATACATCGTACTTAAAATCCAGATACCCTTCTTCGTTCACTTCCCAGCTCCGCTGAATCCAGCCGCCAAGTTTCGTTGAAAGA
>Ga0208029_1000601_pt1 | contig 20725 bp, 23 predicted proteins | sample MalvireepMed_s12_FD_184242 | JGI IMG/M metagenome (GOLD analysis project Ga0208029, IMG submission 184242) | Marine viral communities from the Global Malaspina Expedition - Malaspina viral metaG DeepMed_s12 (SPAdes) (version 2) | ecosystem: Environmental > Aquatic > Marine > Oceanic | place... | reverse complement strand
GGGAAAGATAAGAAGTTGCCAAAAGGTGACAATCTAAAAGCTTTTTGAAGAGAGCCCACATATTCATAATTAGGAACCGTATCGCGTACTCGTTTTGCTGCCTCCCTCTTAATTTGTTCTTCACTCCATTCTGGAAAAGCTCTTTTTAAACGCATCTTTTCAAATGTATTAATAAACATTTTCCAAAAGTCGTCTTCCGCTACGTACGCGTCTTGAAATTTTTTAATATATTTTTTCCATACTTTAATTGGCTCTTTACTCGTCGCATAACCTAAAGGCCCGCCCGCTCCATGGACATCATCCATCAGTCGAGTAACATCCCCCAATCGCGCATTGGAATTAACAATCCCCAACTCCAACATTTCTCTATAGACTCGATTGGCCTCTTTAGTGTTCCCTGATTTAAAAGGTCCCTGTAAAGCTTTATATGATTCTCTCCATGCTTGCCATACAAGTTTGGGATGTAAAAGAGCCTCGGTCGCAACACCTGTGGCAGCGGTGAAATAACCTGCACTAATAAAGTTTCGTGCATGGGTAAATTGTCCAAAAACAGTTTTAGCTAAATTTGTATATCCTTTGGGTAAAAGTCCTAAATTTTTATATAGCCAGTCAGCAATTCTAAACCCCGTCGTTTCTCGCCATGGGGATTTTTGGGCTACTTCAAACATTTTTGCATGCTCACGCGGAGCATAGGCTCCTTTCAACGGATTCGCTAAAAATGATTCTCCCATCTGGGTTCCTTGATGGAACTCTAAACGTACTACCTTTTGATTCGGATATACATGCGTTTCTAAAAATTTAATTTTATCTGCTTCCGATCTAAAACCGCCCAATACATCATCAGGTACAACTATAGGGCGGTATGTAGATTTAGTTGCATCAAAGCCAGTCACCATTTGTTGTTCTACTCCATCAGGACCTTTAACAATTTTTGTCGTCGCTCCTCTCTTAAAATTCTGTCTTGATGAATTTACAATGTCATTGAATGTGTTAAAAATATGTGTGGTCTGTACGAGGTTCATGGCTGCATCTAAAAAGTTCATGCGAGGATCTTTTACTTCTCCAAAGAGTTCCTTGAAAAGAGGTGTCAGTTCTCTCCTTTGGTCCGTGTGCCTTGCTCCTCCTTTCATGGTGTTATAGAGTTTGTTAAAGATAGGTTCTAAAATATCACGCTCCGGCGAATGGCCTAAATCATCGAGGTTCAAGGACCAAAATGCCCTTTTAGAACCCATTGTAGTTGTTGCCTCGCTCCCTGATCGAATAATAAGTTGCACCATTTCGGTTGCTTCTAGATCAGTCAAAGGATAACCACGCATACGTGCATGACGCATGAGAAGTTTTTTAAGGCGATCCACAGCTTCTTGCCCCGGTTTTACACGGCCAAACAATCCCACGCCTTTTCTGTTCATTAACTTGTATGTATTTTCTAAATAACGTCCAATGGATTTATGTACTTCTGCAAAGAGTTCATCTTTAATACCCGCTTGTTCAAGAGAGCTACCGATAGACCTTAAAGGCTTATCTAAAAAGCTTCGCATTTTATACATCTCACCTAAAAGGGTTTTTAATTGAGGGTCTGTTGCACCTCTACTTTTCAGCATATTAATTAATCGGAGTGTCATCTCCCGATCAGGGATGCCCTCTTTGTAGGATTTTAAAATATCGTTAATTAAATTATAAACTTCTTTTCTTTCTTTTTTCGTAGCCGCATTTAACGATGTGCTTAAAGCAGGGTAAATAGAATCTAAGGCTTTGTTAAAGTCCATCATGATTTCATTCGCCATATTTTCCTGTGCTTTCTTGTCTCCCTTTAATTTATTGAGTTTATTGAAAAGAGGGAGAGAGGCTTCTCCACGCGGGCGTACGCTTGCAGCAGCTTTATCTAAGATCCTTACAATACGGGAGTTAGAATTCACCATATCTTTGCTATTTTTATAAATAAATTTTCCGACCTTTCCCGTTCCTACAATGGCACTTGTAAGAAGGCCACCTTCTATGCCCCATTTAGCTCTATTTTTTAGGCGACGCCATGCATCTTCTGAATTACTGGGTTGTTCCCCATATACTTTTTCACTATTATAAGCTTCATATGTTAAGGGATAATATTTTCCTGAAAAAATACTTCCAATCTCACTAAGAGATCTTTCTGATGCAACAATGGCTTCGCCTGCACCAATACCTAAAAATCCAGCAGCGGTTTCCAGTCCCATATCCGTTTTACGATTTTTAGCTATTAATGCGTCTTTTAAATTTTGACTTTTAATATTGGTGTATTGACCCGCTCGTTTTGCATCCACAGCCTTGCGGGCAATTTTTTGGGCGAACTTTCGTCCCCAGTTTGCAGGAATACCATAATTAATAATAATTTCAGTTATTTTTCCAGAGAGTCTTTCTTCTGCAATTTCTTCAAAAGGATTGATGGTATCAAAAAAGTCTTCTACTTTAGCCGCCGTGTTTGTGTCCTTTGTCAAATCATAAACATCGGAGAATAACGATACAAAACCTTCCGGAATTTTAATAGCACCGGAGACAAGTCCTGCACCCATTGCCTTATACCACGATGGCCTATTTGCTTTTTCGGAAGCATTAAGCTCGTAAATACTTTTAGGTTTTTCATTTTTTTCTCCTGAAAGTCCGGCCATAGGTCACCCCTACCCGAAAGTTAGAACTTCATCGGTAGCAAAAGCAGGATCTCCTTCCTCCATCCCTGCAGAATAGCTGCCACCTGTAACCACAGTAAAGACTACTTCACCTGGACTTAAATCATCAACATATCCAGGTTGGTCCTTTCCAAGTCCAGCGTTCTCATCTCCATTAAGGCCAAGGTATCGTACACGTGTACCGTTAGGAAGTATCAAAATCATTCCTCTTTCAATATTACTATTGACCCATGCATCATTCATGGCCCTGACTATATCAGTATAATCCAAGAATGAATTTCCGGTGCCTTGATCCACAAGAGCTTGACGATCGGCCTCACTTAAACGCTCTGAGGATGCTTGGGTCATCGCTGTAATATCATCCGTTCTGTAACCATTAAATAAATTACCAGGCATAACTACTTCTTCTGGATTTCGAGAAATCCATAACGGGAAGGAGTCAAATAACGTGGTTACGTTCTTGTTGTATTGCTCTTCCGTCATACCCCCTTCGTCAAACAAAGTTTTTGCGTCACGTAAAGCACTTCTCATTCCATCCAGTGTATATTGTAAAGGTTTTCGATCATCGGCCAGTTGGTTTTTATCATAGTCCTTATTTGCGTTAATATACTCTTGAGCAACATTAGTAATACGGAATACTCTTCCTAATCCATACAATTCCATTTGCTCACCAAAGTCCGTAGGGGTCAAGGGTTGCCATGAATAAATAAGACGTTCTGCTTGTTGAATAAGATCCTCTTCAGCAATTTCAGCATAAGGTACTTTAAACAAAGCTTCCATATCACTTTTAAATTTTGGAGATTCAAGACGAAGACGAGTTCCTATTTCCATGACTGTTTTTCGTTGTTGATCGATATCTTTAGGCTTGTTAAGTTGTTTCCATATTTCAGTCGCATATCCCAAACTAGCCTCTTTTTTAGCTAGTTCGGCTTGCTCAGAGGCTGCTTTTAATTGTGCATAATTTTCTATGTCTTGCACTGCAAAGGCACGTTCTAAATCTTTTTCCTCACGTTTTCTCTCAGCAAACTGAGGGAGAACTTCTTTCCCTGCTCTTAAAATATTTTCCCCTAATGTTTCTGGTCCAGGGAGTCTTGCGAAAAATTGTGCCAAGTCAAGCCAATCAGCCTGACGTGAGGGGGCCGGTAAATATTCTCCACGTAATTTTGCCTGTTCTTTTAAATACTCCTCACGAGTTGGAAGTTTTGACTCAGGAAAATAACCTTCTACGCCCTGTGCCATTCCTATAACATCGTCTGCGTCAGTACCAAATATGTTACCAAATTGTTCTTTAAATTGATCTCTAACAGTAGTACCATCTTGAAGTCCTATACGACCTCCACGCGCATAGCGCGGACGATGCTCAAGTCCCGATGTAATTCCTACACCATGTGCATCGCGAAAGGTACGATCAAACATTTTTCTTTTTAATACTTTTGATTTCATAATTACCCTGTAGGGGGCCTTTGAGAGCCGTGATACACAGATCCAAGCAAACTCGTACCAAGCCCAGCAATACCCAGACCTACACTAAGAGGGGTTGCGGGAGCATTCATCATACGGGTCGATGTTGGAACACCAGCAGATAACCCTGTTAATTGTTCACCAAAGAAACCATACCGTTCGTAAGGCTCCATGGCAGCCATGCGTCCTGCTTGCGCTTGGGCATCAAGAAGAGATTGTTGATAAACTCGTTCATCTTGTGCTAGACCAGCAAGACCGGCTATTTGTCCTTGTTGTAATTGTGGCACCCCTTGAGCAAGATTCATTTGATTTTGAAATTGTTGTTGGGCTCTTCCTAAAGCACTTTCATATCCTGCTTGACTTAAACGGGCTGTGGCATCAGTAATTGCTTGCCCTCTATTTCTCTGCATCTCTGCGGTCAGAACACCAAACCGATCTCCACCAAATTGGTTTCCTGCCTTGGATGCTTGGGCAATTTCCTGCTCATCATAACTTCTATTAATTTCAGCTAAAGTTGTATCAAGTACATTTTGTTGATAGGGACTCATCAAAGATGAAATGGTAGCTGCGCTTGGCGCTGCCATAGTCTCTGCCGCTTGAAGATAGGGCTCATAGGATGCAATGCCTGTACCACCAGTAAAGCCTGTGATCCGTCCGGTAGCATCTCGTTGGAGTGTACCCAAACCTGCTTGTGTTGCACCCCGTTGTTGTGCTTGTTGACCAAATAAAGACTGCCCAGTAATTGTAGGAGCAAATTGAGCTGTATCAAGAGGTTGTCCAGTAAGAGCAGTCAGACGATCAGTTAAAATAGTCCCGGCTGCTTCTATATGGGGTGCTTGTGTTGTATAGGATGCGCTCATTAAACTCGTGCCTCCAAATTATTCATAAGATTATACATGCGTTGTGCTCCTTTGTTCACGCTTCCTCCACCTGCAGCACGTACAGCATCAGCGGTCATAACGAATTCATTTTTGCTTACACGTGCATCTACATCATCTGCTCTTTCTTTTGAGCCATAAGGAATAAATCCTCCACTATCTCTTAAATCAAGATCATGTCCTTTGGGAATGCTCGCGATTCCGCTACCACGGGCATATCCAATTCTTCCACCTTTAGCCCTAAAGTCCTTTATCCGTTTCTCGTGGTCTTCCCAAAAGTCCTTTTTTCGTTCCGTCGAAAATTTTTCAAATTCCTCAAGCGTTAAATTAGGGTTTTGGAAGAAGTCCCGTAATGCCAGTTCAAGGCCACTTGGATCATAGCGACCAGAATAACCACCAGGATTAACTACTCGTCCTCTGTTATATCCCGGTCGTCCGCCTTTAGCCCTAAAGTCCTCACCTTCATCTATTATCTTCAGAGCTTTTGTGTATATAGCATTCTGCTCCTTTTGAGATCTACTATAAAAGTCTGTGAAAGGTGCTATCTCTAATGCCATTTCCTCAGCAAGAATTTCAGCTTCATATTTACGATCACCAGAATAACCACCAGGATTAACTACTCGTCCTCTGTTATACCCCGGTCGTCCGCCTTTAGCTAAAATATCTTCAACTTCTAATGTTTCTGTTTCTTCCATCATCCCTGGTTCTTGGCCCGGGGTCTCTTGTTGTTCTAATTGTTTCATGAGTTGTTCCAATGGATTAAATTCTGAAGGATCAGGGGCCATGGCCATTTGTTCTGTCTCTCGTGCTATGGCTTCCCGTGCTTTTTCTTCAGCTTCGTCTGGAGCAAAACCTAATTGGATAAAAAATTTATAGTAACGTAAAAATTCTTCTGATTCTTCCCCAGGGATAGGTCCATCAGACATTACTGTTTCGATTGTTTCAATTCCTTCTGGAGTTTCTATTGTCTCACGCATAACTTCTTCGTCCAATAAATCAGGAGGCGTTTCTTCAAAATCTAATAATTCTCCTTCGGTAATTTCAGGAGGTCCCCATGCGGGATCATCTCCTTCTCCACCTCGTCTCAATCCTATTCTATCGGGTATTGATTGCCGTGCGGGTATTGATCGCCGTGTTTTTTGTGTTGGTGGCAGAGGCATATACCACGAAAGACCAAATTGGTCAATTTCTGGTGTTGGTTCTATTGCTGGTGTTGGTTCTATTGCTGGTGCTGGTGCTATTGTTTCTTTAGTTTGCATGCCGTATTTGTCCATCATATCTCCCAAAGGAATAGAGGGTAATTCGTGCCATTCAGAAAGAAGAGCTTCTGTTTGTTTAACAAGTTCACTATAAGGAATATTCTCATATGGCATATTATATAGCTCTTCCATATCACGTCGAAATGTAGGAGTTCCAGATAAACTTTCTAGTATGTCCCTCGCGTCAGACCCACCGGGTTGGCCCTCGCTCCCTAAAAAAGGATGGCCTCCTTGGTACAGGCCTACACGGCCACCTTGACTTAAATTGGCAATACCCTGATTGGCGTTTAAATAACCTGAAAATTGTTGATGAGGGGTCAAAGTATTAACAAAAGACTGAGACATCCCTGGATTAACTGTAAGACTTTGTCCTACACTTTGTGGACCACTAATGGGGCCACCAACTCGAAGACCCATGATACCACCATCTTTTGCTAACCAAGGCTTTGCTTCCGCTTCGTCTCGCCATGCACTGGGAATCATATATACTGAAACCTCGTCTTCATCCATACCATGCTTCAGAGCATATCGCGCAATTAATCGATTTCGTAGTCTTCGTTGTTCTTCAGCTTGCCCTCGTGTAAATGCTAAATATTCTTCTTGCTTTTTTCTTGCATCTTTCATAGCTTTGTATCCCAAAAGCCCGGAGCCAATAGCCGCTAATTCTAACCATTGGAAAGAAGGTATGCCTGTTTTTTCAACTGGTTTCCCAGAGCCACCTAAATTTTTTAATATTTGAGCTTCGTCCTTGTTGATATATGCTAGAAATTCTCCTTCTGGTGCATATTGCTCTAGTAGTTTTTTAGCTTCTTTAATTTTCACTTGACTGTCCATCCTATTCTTCCTCTAAATTTACATCGCCTTTTAAAAGCGATAATTGGGCAACAGTTATAGTTACATCTTGTTGGAAGTCATCCTCTGTTGTATCAGTGTTGCCATCTGCTACATCAGTTTTAAATGCTTCAGTTGATTCATAGACGCGGCCGGTTCGTTTATTACGAATTGTCGTGACCGATTCGGCAGGAAGTACGGGTACCTGTTTGCCATCAACTTCTTCATAGCGAATAATTGAAGGCTTTGAAATAGTTTTATCTTGTTTTTCTGTCATATGCAATAATTATGTTCTCGTTAATACTAAATAACTCATGCCAATATCTAAAGAATCACTTGTAGATGAGGCGATTTTGAGTATATCTCCACCCTCTAAAACCTGGGGTTGTGTTAAAATTTGCTCAGAATCATTGGCTGTCATTGCAACAGTATCCGCTATAACATAGGTTGCACTTGCTGAATCATCCGTCACCGAAAGAGTGACTGTTGGTGTATAACTCCCTTTTGCAGAGACAATAATAGACTTTAAAATAATAGTCTCTGCTGTCCCTGCGGTTAACAGATTTGTTGTATCGGTTGTTGCAATTGTAACACCTGTAAATTTATATGTATTAGCCATTTATACTCCTAAAAACCATATCTGTGCATCTTCAGTATCTTCAGGCACAGAGTTTGTAAAATTTGAATTTAAGCGCTGTGTAATTAATTCAATAGCACTAATAATCTGATTAAAATGCTCAGGATTATATTCAGGTCCTGCACTCGGTAATGTGATATTTGGCATTTTTGGCATTAGCGTAACCCACTTTGTTTTAAATCTAAACGCAGTGTACCAAAACGCCAGGCATCACCGGTTGCACTACTTTCAATTTTAATTGCTCCTTGTCGTGCACGCGCGCGACAATCTTTTTTCGTTGTTGTTGGGGTCAAGGTAAAAGGTCCAAGAGTACTACTTGTTTTATCATCTCCATCATCATCATCCCCATTTTCTTGTGCGTATAAATAACTCCGCCCTGGAGTGACACCTTGTACGGTGGGTGTTGCTGTCGCGGTTGATGTTGGTAAAAAATTTGTTGCATAAGGAAAATTAAAGACACCACGATCAATCCAGGTGGTGCGATCCAATGTTCCGTTATACCATACTTTATCCATATAATTATAGGTCACGCATCGATCAATAATATCAGATGTTGCTGTCGGATAAAACCATGTAATTTCGTGAAAGTCAGAATTAACACCTGCATAAATTTCAGGAACAAGACGAATATTATTAAAGACATGATCTTGCACACTACACGGCAACGCTTGTACGGTTCCGTCAAATGCATAAAAACCAGTATTCGACATCCAGTAGGCAATCCCATCAATGTCAACAGCTGCATGTTGTCCAATGCATCCGCATTGTCGTCCTGATTGTTGAAAACCAAATGTAAAAGGGGGACCTTGAAATTGCATTGTATGCATTGCTGTATCAGTCCAAATTAAAATTAAACCACGTGAACGAATTGCTGCTCTTATTTCTGCACCATCAGATAATTTTTGTGAACCGGCGGTATTGGTTTGTGTAGGAACAAAATCGGCAATACTTTCTTGATCACTCCACCGAACAAACATAGGATCTTGTGTTGTTGATGTTCCAATTGTAGTTTCACTTCCAAATAAAATTAAATGACGATCGGGAGTTGAGATCATACTAAAACGCGCAGTGCCAGGCATCGTTGTTGAATTTACATTTAAAGAATAAGCATCGGTTCCTGTATTATAATCAATTAAATTAATTAATGGATCTGTGCCCCCTCCTTCAAATGCAGACGTGTCAAAATAATACGTGCCTCCATTATAGATTGTAGCAACTACATCTTCACCATAATTATCAATAGACCAATTTCCTGCATCAATATCAACAGACGTTGGACGTGGACTACCCCATGTTGAATCACTCCATGGACCCGCTCCCCACCCAAAGCCTAACGAGGAAGTATAGTTTCCAATGTTCACTTGAATTGTAAATGTTGCATTCCCCGTTGTAGACATACCTGATCCTGATTCGACAGCAGACATGGTAATTTTAAAACTGTTACTGTTGACAATAGCAGTAATTTCAAACGGGTTGGTTGTAAAATCAGATGCGGAATATCCGGTATCCGCTAAACTGGCCACAGCAGAAATTGTAACAAAATCTCCAACAGATGCATCATGCGATGCACAGACACACGTTACAACAGCACTCCCATTTGTTGATGTAAATGTTCCTGTGGTTGAAATAGCTGCAGCCTTGCCCCTTGTTCCTTTCGACTGGGGCGTTTCATCATTCATTGTGCCATTCGTGGCATCGAAGATATAAAATTTTTTATTGGTCCCAATGGCATCAAACTTAATGCCTGTATTTGAATTATAGGATTTTTGTGCACGCGGTGCTCCAAGAAGAGTATTGGCTGTATAGGCTTGGACCCATCCACCAATTTTCTCAGGCAGTCCATAACGAAAACGCACAAAATCACAGTCCACAAATTCACTACGCTCTCCTGCACCCGTTTCTGTGAGTTGCTTGTTTATGCCTGGGTTAAATTCAAACTTAGCTAATGGCATAAACCCTCCTATGTTTTGATAATATAGTTGAGTGTAATATACGGATTTGTAATTGTGTGGGTTGCCTCTGTACCTGAAAAAGTATGAGTATGAGTTTGTCCTGATCCTGTTTCTAATGTTTGTAGAGTTGAAACAGTGTCCGTTGTTTTAAGAGAACTCTGATCTGCACTTACACTTACTGAAGAACCCGTGCCGCCGGACCATGAGGTTAGAGTTGATCCAAAACTATCGTGCGCATGCGCTGGGAGTTGTGCGGTTGTAATAGCGGTGCCTGCATTCGTTCCTGCTGGGGTAATATCGACGGTTGTTGATCCTCCAGTTGCACCCAAGGTAGAAAATGTTGATCCTTTTCCAATAGGAAATTTATCATCAAGATCAGGCACATTAAAGGTAGAGGAACCATCTCCTTCACCATATGTGGTACTGGTAATAGCAAATAAATCAGAATAGGTACTTCGACTAACAGCTGATCCATCACATAAAAGATATCCCGTAGGTGCACTTGCACCTGAATAAGGAAGAATCGCACCGGGTGGAATAAAATCACTCCGTGTTGCCCATTCGGGTGCACTGGCCCCTGAGTTCATTTGTAAAACTTGAGAGGCTGTTCCTTTTGCTAATTTTGCAATAGTGGTTGTGCCTGATGCATATACAAGATCACCAGCAGTATAAGAGGTTAATCCTGAACCACCATAAGCAACACCTAAAACATTTGTTAGATTAAGAGTATCGATTGTTGCTGTGCCATCGATGGCTGCAGCACCCGTACATTCTAATGTTGCAATTTGTAAATTTGCCAGAGCATTTGTAACGGCTGCTCCAGAACCTGCTCCATCACTATAGACGATTGTGCTTTTACCATTTTGCACAGTAACGTTAGCACCGGTTCCTGCCGAAAGAATTAAATTTCTACTGCCTGCTAAACTATTTTTGACCACATAATGAACAGGAGCGCTATTGGGATCAATTGTAACGGTTGTATTATCTCCAACATCGGAAGCACTATAATACTCAATGACACGATATTGGCCATCTTGTAAGTGACTTGCACCATCGGTTGGTGTTCCTGATGTTTTTGAATAAAGAGTACTGGTTGCAGTACTGACAGTGATTTTTTTGAAACCACCAAAACGGTCCATCATATCCCAGTTATAGTTTTCAGTCGTACCCCAAGTACCCGATTGTTCACCGGTTGTAATTTTTTCTATACCATAAATGGTTGTATATGTGGATGCCATAAATTCTCCTAGTCAGGCTTTCGGCCTGGATATAATACAGCCCATGTTTGGTCTGCATTGGTTGTTAATTCGGTCCATGTTGTTGCAGCAGGTGCACCAACAGCAGATGTCATTTCTTGTCCTGTTACAGCGACGCTCGCCGTTCCTGTAATGGTCGGTGTGCCTACTTCAGCACCAACACTCAGTCCAGTAATGCCAACTTCAACGGATACTACCACAGTTGGAGTACCAAGTCCAAGTGTCATCGCTTGTCCTGTAACAGCAACATCAACACCAACTTCGATGGTTAAGTTCCCCAACGAAATTGTCATGCCTTGTCCAGTGACCGATACATCTGCATCCGCGACAACGGATGGTGTACCAAGGCTCAAGGTCATTGCTTGTCCAGTCAGAACTGCGATTCCATCATGTTCTTGTGTTGCAAAGGGTACAAAACTAAATGCGGAATCACCTAATAACATAATACATTAATCCGTTGGTTTCGTTGGCCAAGTTACATTTTCAACATCTGAAACTGTGCTTAAACCGCTTGGCAAATCTCTGAGCTCTTGTCTATAAGTTGTCATTTCTGCCGACATCGTAACATCTGATAAAGCATAAAAATCAGTCTCGGTTAGTAACCTATTTCTTTTTTCTCTTAGACCAGTCATTGCTTCAGGATTTTTTCTAGCAAGAGCTTGTTGTTCTTCTAAGTCTCTTGCAGTTTCTTCCTCTTCTGTAAATTGAACTCTTGTTCCGCTTATATTTTTAAATCTTGGCATTATATTATCCTCCCACCCCAAATAAAACAAATTTACCTGCATCAATATTTCCGCTATCCATTTTAAAACTTATAGCGTCAACAGCTGAAGTAGAATTAAAAACTCCTGAAACAGTTTCCCATACAATATAATCTGTACCCTGATAGGCTACACTATTCCAAAGGAAATGTTTTTTGAATGTGGTACTTGAAGGATTATAAAACCAAAGCTGGCCAACTGCTTGTTCATCAGCTCCATTACCCACTCCATTACAAAGAATAACATATCCTGTTTGAAAGGAATTATCTCTAGAGGAATTATAATCATGTCCACCATCAGCAGTACCACCAACTGCTTGTTTCCAGGTTTGAGCATAAGTAGTACCTAACGATACATTATAATTAGAACCACCATCAATACTTCCTTGAAATAACAATTCTTCATTATCTGTTGCTGGATGTAGTCCGTAAATCATAACACAGTATATAGGATATGTGCTGTCCAGAATCACGCTACTAGCCCCATCTACTAGATTAATAACAGAATCACTACTTGCAGTTATAGTAGCAATTTTAGTCCATGCCCCACCAGCAGCAGTGGCCCATGAAATAGCGGTGGCTGTTGCATTCATGCTTAATACTTGACTGCCTGTACCTTTGGCTAATCGGGCGACAGCTGTTGCACTGTTGGCATAAAATAAATCAAGAGATGCTTGTGATGTGGCAAGTTTTGATCCATTCGTTAAATCAGCAACACCACCAAAAGTTGCTGATAAATCATCAGACAACGTAAGTGCGGTTCCATAAGAATTTAAACTTGAACCAGCAGTTCCTGCGGCATTCGCAGTTTTGAAAATAATGTCACCACCAGCTCCGGTTCCTTTTCCTTGGCCACCTTGTAGTGTTAAAGCACCACCTGCAATATTATTTGTTGTGCCAGCCGTTGTACTCCCAGAGGTAATAGTCATTGTCTTACCAGCTGTATCATGAGCCGTTGGTTGATTTAATAAAGTAGAAGCAGATCCATTTCCTAAAGTAATATCAGCTCCTGTCACAGTAAGATCCGTGCCAATAGTAGCTGTTGTTGTGGATGTAATGGCTCCAGTGACTGCTAAAGTTGATCCATCAAAAGTTAGATTTGCTTCTCCTTGAATAGCATCTGCTCCAGTAACTGTTGTTACTGTATTATCTGTAGAACCTGTTAATGAAACTCCAGCTGAATCCGCTGCCCATGCAATAGCAGTTCCGGTAGAATTCATTTTTAAAACTTGATTGCCCGTTCCTGCTGCTAGACGCGCGGGTGTATTGGCTGAATTAGCGTAAATTAAATCATTGGCTGTTGTTAAAATTTGACTTGGAGTTTTACTGGCAGGTAGGGTACAAAAAACATCTTTGGTGCCTGCGGCAAAATCTTCTGCACTATCAGAATTAGTACTTTCATAAACAGCCGTTCTGGTTAAAGTTGAACTATCACCATTAAGTGTACCAAGACCAGTTTCCCATTCATTTGCAGTTTGGTGAACAATAGCATAATAACAGGTATTACTATTGCCAATGCCTGCTGCAAAAGTTTGAAAACCAGTAGACGTACCACCTAGAGTGACTGCTCCTGTTCCTGTTGTTGTCGTGGTTTCTTTTACACGATCATTTAAAACAAACGCCATGTTCTACCTCTATGCTAGTCTCAAAATAGCAGTGGTAGCAGTGTTTGCAGGAAATTGAACTGTAAAAGTTCCTGATGTACATGTTTTATCTCCACCAAAATCAATGATACATACTGAATCAGTTGTACTTGAACCGGTTCCGGTAGTGGTATTATAAATCATGCACCCACGAGCTGTAATTGTCGCACTCGTAAAAGCCAAATCCGTAAAATCTACATACGCTGTAGTATCTGTTGCTCCTCCAGTTAAAGTCCTTCCAGAAAGACTCCCCCCTCCTGCAGAATATGTGCCTGAATTAGCGACTTCATTTGAAGTACTATAATCAGTAGTTGTTGCACCTAAACTTGCAGAATTTGTGAAAAGAGCCAATTTGTAGGTGTCTCCACCAGATGTTGCAAAATTATGCTGACCTGACATTAATTCACTTTTAAAAGTATTACAAACTGCTGTACTAATTGCCATAAAATATCTCCATATTAAAGTTTATCGTTGTATAAGACTTGGTCGCCTTTGTGGCAACGGATGTCTTACTACTCCATTTATATAATCATCTGCGCGCCTGTGCCCATCTTGTTCAACACCGAGAGCCGCTAACGATCTAATAAATTTTTGCTCGTATAATTGAACCATGTTCGTGTCCTTTAAAAAAGTAAATGCCTCTACGAGACAGGCATATAGGAGCGCATTCGGTGCGTTTAAACTCAAATACGTAGTGGTGTTGGTACTACTTAATTTTGTACCATCATCATTATTAGGTCTTTTAACATATCCCAATTCAACATACAAGTCAGAACTTGGGGTTGGGGCTATGTAGATCTCAGTGGCGCTATAATTAGCGTAGTATTTTGGGGTCCCTTCGGTTGCCCGATCAAAGGCATATTCCGACATAAATGAGACGTCTTTTTGTAATAAATAATTAAAATCATTATCCGCATCACGCGTTCGTAAATATCTAATATAAAGAATACCTGTCGGAGTAGAGAGAAAATTATTCCCACTTGTTAATGTGGACTGATCGACCCTGCGAAAAGCGTCTAAATCCAGTTCAGTCATCAGGCGATATTCCGCATTTTGAATAAAATCATCTACAATGGTAGAAGTAAAAACATTGTCATCAACTTCTGCCCAGTTTTGTAATTGCGTTGTAAGTTCTGCGTATGTAGTCATAATTAATAAGTAATTGTTACTGGTCCAACACTGGTAATGGATCCTCCACCTTGTCCAGTCGCTGAAGCCGTTTCGGTTGATATATTAACATAAAAAAAGTTATCTGTCGTATAATTTGTATAATTTGTCCATGTACTCGGTGCTCCCGTGCCTGCTACAGCGAATCCATCTGAATCTTCAATCTTCGTAGAAGTAAACCCATTAAAACTTACAGCTTCTCGAAAACGCACTGTATCACTAGTCGTATATCCATGGCCCTCTAAAAACACTACCATATTAGTATTTCCAGACTCCGAATAGTAAGGATTATAACTTAATAACTTAGTAACAGCGGGCTCAACCCGTGCCGGTCGTGCATTTTGTAACCCAACGGCCCCCATAATTCTTGGTTTAGGAAATAATTGAGGTTGTTTAGCCTCGTATTCTGAATAATGTACCCAAAGCCCATTCCATTGTTTAAGCATCTGACGGTATGGGAATTGAAGCCCACTAATGTCAGAGATTGAAACTGCGTATTTTCCTCGTGCAAAATTAGCCATTATGTAATCGACGGATAATAAGCTTGTGGCGTGATGAATGAACTTGTACGTTCCCCATCCTCTTTCAATGCCCGTGCCAATTCATCTTCATAATATAAACGCAATGCATCTGTTTTTTCTGGTGCTATCTTTTGACTTAAATAAAAAGCGAGTCCAGAACACATAGGCGCAATGAATTTATAAACAACATCAGCATTATTTGTATATACGCCAGCATCCTGAAGTCGTGCGACATAATAATACATCAATTTATGATTGGTTGGTGTAGTAGTTGAAGAGTGTCCAGAATCGGCAGTTTGATAAACATAAATTTGAGGAACAGTTGGAGAAACTGCACCTCCCGTCTGTCCCACCATATCTACATAATATTGTGAAGGAGTTCCCTTAGACAATTTGTTAGCCAAATTTGCGTATGCAGAACGATCAATTTTTGTTAAAGCAGTGTCCGTTGGATTTGTAGTACTGGTAGAAGAGTTTCGATACCATGATTCCAAAATAGCTTGTGTGCCAGCTGGTGCATCATAAGCATCTGTTCCTTCTACTAAGTTAGATTCATTTGATTTTACTTCCCACAAATGAACTCCACGATTCCCCCATTCAGTAAATAAAATATTTAAAGAACGACGGGCACTTGCTAAATCATAACCTGACCGAGACATTGCACCACAACGTTCGTAGGCTTCTTCCACAATGTCATCAATCGCTAAATTAAAAGTGGTTGTACCTGATGTTGCCATAAATCCTCTATGAAGGCTCTCCTTTGCAGGAGAGCCTTAAATTAATTAGCTAAGATCTCTAGCTTGTAAATAATTTACAACGACACGTGCAACCCCAGCAGTAGCTGAGTTAGTAACAGCAATACCATAAACAGTTTGGTCTGAAGATCCAATATCTGTCCATCTTCCTGCTGCAGCCGGTTCACAGTCAACACTTGTTGCAGTTGCAGTTACGTTTGATGCTGCAACATAATTATCAGCATCAGTCGAAATACCTACAGCAATAGTAGTTGTACTTGAGCTCGCAAATAAAGTTTCAACGTGGTATTCAATTCCTATAATTTGTGAATTAGCGGGAATAGTGAATCCTAAACTTGTTGCGGAAGTATCATCATAATTAATGGTGCCAGATTGTGCTAATACAATATCTCCAACGTTTTTAACGTTAGTGCCTACAGTTGTACCTGTAGATGATAAAATATTACCAGATTTAACTGGACCAGTAAAAGTAGTTGTAGCCATAATGGCCTCCCCATCCTCATAGGATGATTTTACTGCATAGTCTCTATGAGCGTCTGCTAGGTCAGTCTATACAGTTATTAAATAACCCTAGAATTTTAGTTTTACAGGAAAGTTTTTAAAAAGGCAAGTAAAGAGTATAAAGACCCCTTGTCAGAGAATACCAATTCTAAAAGGTATCTTATGTATTATACGCTTGAGTGCGTTAGTGCCAGTTGGGCCATTTTATATTTTTTCTGAAGTTCTGCTAATTGTGCAGATAATTCATTGGAACCTGGCCCTATACCGTGTTCACCATTTTGTTTTTCTTTTTGTTGCAATTTAAGTACCAACTCATCTAATTCGGTTTTGAGCTTGAGTACGTATGCATCACCACTTTGAAGTACCATTAAGGAATCCTCAAAAATTAAACAATATCCTATATTTAATTATTTTCTGCCCTAAAGTCAACTAAAAAAAAGGGAGGGTCGAAACCCTCCCTTTTTCATTTTTCGTGATAACAAAACGCTGAGTTTCTATTACGAAACTTCAACGCCGTAAATACCGCGCCAGTCAGACCAGCCGAAGCTGTATCTAGCTCTCGCTTTGTATCGTACATTGCCAGTATCGAAGTCGCCTTCCATTGCAGTACGAATAGGTAATCTGTCGAAATGCTTTAAGCCATTTGGAACATCTGTCATCAAGAACCAGTTATTTGAATCAGTTAGATAATGATTAACTGCATATCCATTAGGAACCATGCCCATAGATACTACAGCATTAACATCATTGTCTGCTGTTCCTGGTCTTAATTTAGACGCCATGACTCTTTCTGCTACGAAAATTAAGTCTGAAGGGATAACAAGTTTCATTGCCCTTGCAGCAATTTTCAAACCACGTTCGTCTTTGTACGCTGCGACATCAATCAGTGCAGTTTCCAAAGATGTTTCGTTAAGTTGAGCAGCAGTACTCATTTCATTGGATTGGTTTCCTGCTAAAGTAACGTGAGCAGTAGAACACATTTCCAGACCATCACCACCAGTGTAAGAAGAGTTAAACGCTCTGTTAAGAATGTTTGCTCCCTTAGTTTGTTTGGTGTTAGCCATTGAACGAGCCAAAGCCTTCGTGTAACGAGTAGACAATCTATCATACAAATTATCTTCAATCGCTTCTTCAGTAATAGCAAATGCTAGGGCAATCGTCTCGTTTGTGTAACGAGCGGTATAAGTTTCTTGCGCGTAATCGTAAGTCACTCCTTGTCCTTCTGGTTTCACTGACGCATCAGCAAAGCCAGATAGCATTACTTCTTCTTCAAAAGCTCTATCAGATGATTCTGTAGAGAAGATTTGTTCTGCTTCGTTGTCATACCTATTGTACTCAAGACCAAAGAGAGCGTTCAAACCTGGTTCTAGTTCTTTCACGAGTTGTGCTCTTGAAATAGCCATAGTCTAATACCTCCTACGTATTGAGTTTGTACTGATGGAGACGAGCCATAACGATCCAGTTTGCATTAGCTGCAGAAGTGTCTGAATTGTTAGGATCTTCGGATAATCTGATAATTTGCCATGTCTTTCCGCCTTGTGCACTTGTTGCCTTAGTGCTCTTAAGCTCTGCTTTAGATCTACCATTAACGGTTGATCCAGCAGTATACGAAATATCCACACAATCGCCGATGTCGGCAGTTGTGAAAGTAGCATCAGCTTGAACTTCAAACTGTTGGTACGGATCATCATATACATGAGCTATAATATCACTTGCAGCAGTACTTGCAGGGTAGTAGTTACTCCATCTAGGTTTGCTTGTAGTGGGGTCAGTATATCTGCACCCATTAAAAACACCTACTGGTTTAGCTGCATCAGCACTACCAATAGTAATTGTACCATCAGTAGCATGCAGTATAACTGGATCCCCAGCAAAAATAGCTGTGCCATAAGCGGAAGAGATTAGATATTTGGACGTACCTTGAGTACTGGGGTAATCCCCAACACGTGTAGTAGCTATCCAACCTTGCGGTGCATCTACATTAGCCATATCAATTGTCCTCCATAAGTTATAGGGTTAAAAAAATCCGATGTGAAATTGCTAAAACTTATTCAGTTTTATTTCTTCCGCCACCGAAGCTTACACGACTCTGCCTATCTTGATTTATAGGCATACTCGGATGCTGTTCCCTCATAAGATCGTTTTTAATCGCTTGGTCATTGTCATCGGCTAAACTTTGATAATAAGCTTGCCTTTGTTTCGCGATCTCTTCGGGTATCCTTGCCAGCACAAGGCCACCATGTCCTACAACACCTGAATATTTTCCTCCAGTTACGGCTGGTAACCCACTCCAAACAGGATCATTCTTATATTCGTCTACACGAACTAATTCATATCCTTCTCTTAAACGGGCAGACATATTTGTTGTATCTTCCCAGCCTAAGACTGAAGTACGTAACCATCTGTGCACGTAACCACTTGGCGCAGGTGGTGCATCTAAAGGCGATGGTGGAGCCCATTGCCTAGGTCTTTCTTGTGAAATCCTAGTAGAACTCGCACGTGGATCTTTTTTTATTGTCTTTTTATTCATGCGTTATTTCTATCCTCCGTGTTTACATATTTCGCATACTCTTCTAGTGGCACTCCAAGCTTTTTAGCAATTGTAACCTGTGAAGGAGTGAGTCTCACAGTTCGGCGACCGGCTTTGCTTCCACTGCGTTTAGCAGAAGCAACCGTTTGTGACGGTTTGGTCGAAACTTCTTTTTCTTTTATATCAAATTTGTGGGGAAATGCAACCCTTATTCTTTTATCTATTTCTTGATAATAATCATCACTCTTAGGATCAAATCCTTCGTCCTCCACTAATTTCTTATGAAGACTAAAAGCAGTAAAAGTCATAGGTTCATCACTTCCAAACCATGAATTTTTTGAAGCCCAGTCTTCAGCTTTTGGATCCGGAGGAGCCGCGGCGGGTGTACGGGGCATAGGGGGCGGAACATGAGGTGCCGCTTGTCCTGGCTTCGTTTGATCTTGATATCTTTTAAAATTTTCATATTGTGTACTTTGATTTGAATAATGAGCCAATAATTTTTGTGCTTCAATTTCTTTATCTACATCTCCTGCTTCTCGTGCAGCTTTTAATGATGCTGTTGCACCATCTAAACCAGTTTTAGCAGACTGTCCAAATTGCTCTAAATATTGTTGTTCTCGCGTTGTTAGTTTAGTTTTTAATTTACTTTGTTCGGAAACAACATTACGTGCATATTCAGTTGCAGTATCGCGTTGTCGTTCTGCTTCACGCAATTTTCGGGTAAGTTTACCAATACGTTTTTGAACGCCTTCACTATACTCTTCAATTTCTTTTTCTTGGGTAGTAGTTTCTTTTAGTTTTGTTTCTTCAGCTTTTGGTTCTTCTTTTGGTTCCTCTACAACTTCTGTTACATTTTCATTTTCTTTGACTTCTACAACAGAGTCTTCGTTGGTTTTTTTCTCTTCTGGTAAATGAACATCAAATGCATTGCCTGTATCATCAATGTCAACTAATGAATCATCTTTGGTTTTTGGTGGCATAGTTTCCTCCTATGGGTTAAAATAAATGAAGTATATCGTCTGGATCTTTAATTGTTGCGAGCACTTCATCGTCATTTAATATTCTTACTTCCCCACCTTCTATATGAAATCGCGAACCAGCATATCGCGCGTGCAAAATCCATTCCCCTTTTTTACACCACGCACCAGTTGGAAATTTCTCTTCGTCCTTATAGGCTAAAGACCCTACAGCTAAAACATAACTACAGACTGTTGCAACTTGTTGTCGTTCTAATGTTGAATCCGAAAGATACAAACCTCCCTTTGTTTTACTTACTCCTCTAAAAGGCAATACTAATAATCGCCATCCTGTTGGAATGGGTAACTTACCAGAAACAGATTGTTTTAAATCTTCAAAAGATTTTTCTTCTTTTGCTTTTTCTTCATTTAATTTATTTTCTAATGCATGAACGCGTGCCGGAATCGGCTCATTAGAATTAGTTTCCTGAATTTTGTTCGTCGTCATAAGCTCCTTTTTTAAGCAAGTTAGAGAGTTCTTGTAAGCTTTCACTATAAGCTTTTCGTTGTCCTATTAAATACTGGTATTTCTCTAGGTTGTCAACCCCTTGAAGAATAGTTTCTTCAACAGAGGCTATTCTCTCTTTAAGTTCTCGCTGGAACTTATAAATAAGATTCATTTCATCCATTACGTACCTACGATCGTAAAGAAGATAAAAATAAACATATATGGTAGAATTTCAATCATTATTTCTTCATCATTTTAGCAGCGCTTGATACTCCCTTTATACCAAAACTCGCTGATATGGCAATATATAAAAGATGTTGGTAATACTCAGGTAATTCTTGGAGAGCAATAAATCCAGTCTTTACAAACTCAGTACAGCCGGGAATAAAAACGAGAACAGCAGGAAACAGAAGTACAATAAGACTTACTTCGTCTTTCCAAGATCCTTGC